>JAESGF010000071.1_pt1 | contig 101027 bp, 103 predicted proteins | sample 9269621 | NCBI WGS metagenome assembly JAESGF01 (sample SAMN14515066, study PRJNA621663) | algae metagenome | isolation source: Tolypothrix carrinoi HA7290-LM1 and co-occurring heterotrophs from dry rock... | place: USA: Makauwahi cave, Kauai, Hawaii | collected 2011-01-06
AGACAAATTGAAAGCCGTTCCTAACTGGCAAAAACGGCTTAGAGAATACGTTGAACGGTTGATAGCTGGACAAACGGGAAATGATGGGTAGGCTTGTCCAGATATTAGCGAACAGCAACTAACCCCTCCAGCAGTCAATCCTTAAATTACCCAGACTGATTCTTAAAGTTCAAAGTTCCCTTAGAAACCCGACTTCTTTAAGAAGTCGGGTTTCTGGACAAGAAGTCGGGTTTGGTGGACACTCACCTGGTAAAATCAGGTTGAGCTAATTAATGGGTTTTGGCTGTGTTAGCAGCATTGCTTTATGGTCAGGAAGATTTACGCCTAGAGTCAGTTGCCGATCCTACTCCTGGTGAGGGTGAAGTCGTAATCCTTGTGGGATGTGCGACAACTTGTGGCACGGATTTGAAAGTTTGGCGGCGCGGCGGTCATGCTAAAATGCTGAAGCCTCCAAGTTTGTTTGGTCATGAGGCAGCTGGACGAGTTGTCGCATTGGGTGCAGGTGTTACAGGTTGGAAAGTAGGCGATCGCGTAGTCGCTAATAACTCTGCCCCATGCATGAAATGCTTTTTTTGTCAACGTCAAGAATATTCGCTTTGCCCGAATCTAACTTGGAATAATGGCACTTTTGCGGAGTACTTGAAAATTCCGGCAGCGATTGTAGAGCATAATTTGTTGCCGATTCCTGATGAGTTGCCGGATGAATTGGCAGCGATGACAGAACCTTTAGCTTGTGTATTGCACGGGGTAGCGCGTTCTAATGTCAAAGCTAAAGATAAAGTAGTCGTGTTGGGAGATGGAGCGATCGGCTTGATGTTTGTCGCCAAGTTAGCCTATGATTGCGCTGCTGAGGTTTTGCTGTTGGGTGGTAACGATACTCGGCTAGAAATTGGGAGAAAGCTGGGTGCAGCAAAGACTTTTAATTATCGTCAGATAGCAGATATTCCGAGTTTGGTGAAAGAACTTACCGATGGGTGGGGTGCAGATGTGGTGATAGAAGCGACAGGTGTACCGAGTGTTTGGGAAAGTGCGATCGCCTGCGCTCGTCCTGGTGCTACAGTCAACTTATTCGGTGGTTGTCCGCGAGATACGACAATTACTGTAAATACAGAACAGTTACATTACAGCGAACTTACACTAAAAGGTGTATTTCATAATACTCCGAAGTTTGTGCGGGAAGCTTTATCACTCATCGCTAGTCGAAAAATTCCCTTTGAGTTACTTATTAGCGAACAGCGTCCATTGAAGGATTTAGAACAGGTATTTTCTGATATGAAGGCACGTAAAGTAATTAAAGTAGCAATGATTCCCTAAAGAAAACGGACAAGAACGACGTAACTGACAATCCTAAGATATTGCTTTATAAATTCAGTAAACGCACCGTCGATCGCCCAGTAAAATGTGTTCTACTCGAGTCAACATCACACGGGAGGCAACGGTATCGCTGTTGCCTGATGCTCTGTTATGGCAAGGTTAGCGGGTTCTGTTGCAATCTTAGAGAAATTCAATTCTTTAATTAGGAACGACAGCAATGTCTAGAGAAATTCAATACATCAATCCAGTCGGGTTAAGTAACCCATCTCACTACGGCTATGGTCACGTTACCGTTATCCCTCCTGGCGCAACACTAGTCTACATCGCGGGTCAACTGGGTGAGGATGAAAACGGTAATTCGGTTTCTGATGACTTTGCTGCCCAATTGAAACAGGCATTTGCAAATCTTCGCACAGCATTAATTGCAGTTGGAGCAACCCCAGAACAAGTGGTGAAAATTACACTGCTTTGTGTCGATCATAATGCTGAAAAACAACGATTGATATCACTAGAACGTAATGCAATGTGGAATGGCGATCGCAAGCCAGCGAGTACGCTCATTCCAGTACCAAAATTGGCAGTGGACGGCATGTTGTTTGAAATTGATGCCGTTGCAGTCATTTCAAACTCTTAACCATTGAGGAGGTCTTTATGTCATTACCCCTAATCTTGCAGCCTGGAGAAGGAAAATCAGTCAAGATTCGCACAAGTACTTGTACCTTCAAAGTGACTGGGAAAGATACACACGGTCATTTTGGGCTATTTGAGTTTGTCATGGAGCCAGGAACTGAGGGTGCAAGTCCTCATATTCACAAACAACTGACCGAAATCTTCTATGTGGTTGAAGGTGAAGTTGAACTCGTCGTGGATCAACGCAGGGTGACTGCTGCACCAGGAACGTTGATGCTCGTGCCGGAAAACATGCCGCATGGCTTCTCCAATCCAGGACAAACGCGATCGAAGCTGTTAATCCTGTTCTGTCCTGCTGATTCACGAGAGCAGTATTTTGAGGGTTTAGCAGAACTCACAAAAGATGGGCGACAGCCCAGCCAAGCAGAGCTACTTGAATTGATGCAGAAGTTTGACCAGTATCCAGTTTCTTAACTTTCTGCCGCAGTGAAAGTGGCTGAAGCAGTCGGCGATCGCGCAAATGTAGCAATCTCAATCTGATAAGAATATCTGTTGATTTTCACATTTTGATTCTAGTTCACGGGGCGATCGCTCGATGTCAGATGTCATATGAGAATTGACATTTATTTCTCCAAAAACGGGAAAACTATGATTACACCCTTTTATGAGGGGAAATCGCAGTATTAATTGTGAGGAGAAAATGCTTAAAAAACTTCTACCTTGTTTTTTAGTTCCCTTAATTTGCCTGGGAATGCTTTCTGATTCTAAAGTTAATGCTTTACCAGGGCAAAGTACAGAAGAAGTCGGCACTTGGATTAAAGCTAATTCTACACTTCGTCCCAGCCGTGGAGAGCGATTTTTGATTCAAAAGACTGATACAGCAGCACAGCGATTTACTTTTCAAGCATCGGTGTTGCCTCCTGGGAAAGTCGGTTTTACCAAAGACCGCAGCAGAATACGCACCGAACGGATTGCGATGTATGATGCAATTAACGGCATTACGGCTCAACGGTTGCAAGAATCGTTGCGGGTGATTTATGGGTTGGATATCTATCAAGATTTCAATCGCGCTCAGGTGATATATGAGTATCCAAATCAAAGTGCGATAAATAATGCGCGTTTGGCGAAAACCCCTATCAGAGAAGCTTTACAGGGAGAATTGCGTGTAGGCGATCGCTACGCATACTGGGTAGAAGTTGCTCAACCCAAAGAAGGTAAAGCCTTCGTCGGTCAGATGACAGTTTTGCTGAAAACCGATTTAGATAAGTTAGAAGCCGAATTGCGAAATCGTTAATGTAGAGTTTGCCAATCGCCAGAAAAGATACTTTCAACAGCGATTGTAATTCGCAGCAAGTCTTCTTTTAGCAGCGGGGGCCATTCTATCCCAGCTTTGCGCCCCGCTGCAAACAACTGTTGACTTTTGATGCTTAATTGATACAGCGAGTTAGCTAGTTCCCTCTCTATAATTGTAGCATCCTTGAGTTCTTCAAAAACCACTTTCAACGCCAATAAAATCGAAGTAACGTGACCAGGTACAGGTGGTTTTCCGTGTTGCATCCGCATTAACAGGGCATCTGAGTTTTCCTCAGTTGTTATTGCCTGGTCAATAAGCAATTTGCGAGCAGTTTCGTAATTCATTTTTACAGAGTACCATTGAACCGCACATAGAAGGCGATCGCGCTGCCACCAAAAAGCCCGCAGGCTATAAGCCTGGGGCTACACGGACAAAGCCCACCTTCGTGGGCTAAGAATTGCAGCCCACGAAGGCGAGTGCGTGTCGCAGACAAGGTAAGCTCTGTTTGTATAGCCGCACCCTTCTAGGGTTTAGGGTAAAATATTTGTTCAAAATTGGGATGCTCCCTGTCAACTTGACTTTTTTCTCATATCTCAAATAGGAACGCTTAAAACAGAGCTTTATATGCCTGCCAGCGAAAACGCAGGAACTTCGCGGCTACTTAATATCTTGCCATATTGCAATTAAGTTAAGTTATTTCATAGCGAAAGGCTTGAAACAAAATATTTTTATTAATTTTTAAGTTTTTAACTTTATGAAAAGAGTGATTATCTAATTAAGTAGGCGAGCATCAATAAATTTAACTTGCTTTTCTTTTCTGCCCAATGCTCTATGCCCCATGCCCTATGCCCTATGACCTATGCCCTATGAGTGATGTTAATTTTTATTAATCTACCTAGTTACGATTAAGTTGAAGTCAGGGCGTTGCTGATTCTGAAACTTCATCAAGTTATAAATCCGATTATTAAGTTTTTGATAATACTTGTGTCGGCTTGTACGCTCATGCCCCAATATATTGCCGGAATTGGTACGCTTAAAAGAACTAAGCTAATGATTAAATTGAGGTCTGATGACTCCTACGATTATGCGTCAGCTTTGGACTGTGGTTGAAACAGCCCATTCCAAGACCCTCTTGCAACTAGACGATGCTAGCTTGGTGCAATGGTTAGTCAAACAAACCAAAACGCAAGCATTGTTAGATTGTAACGAAACCGATTTTCTCTGTGACTACATTCAAGCCAGGTTAAGCCTGATTCGTGACATCGCCCATGACCGTCAATGTTACGGCTAAGACAATCATGATTGATTCGTGGGAGCGTGGTTGGTTGTTAGTGGTTAGTGGATAGTCGATAGTCGATAGTCGATAGTCGATAGTAATTAGCAACTAACAACCAACAACCATCAACTAACAACCATCAACTAACAACCATCAACTAACCACTAACACTCATACTATTAACTTTTTCGCGGCAAATAACCTTCTACCAAGCAGTCGGAACCTACTACACGCCAATTAACACGTTCTAAGGGCAAAGCCTCAGTCATAGTGGTGAAGCCTAAATCACCCACAGGTGTGGGTGCATTGTTACCACCAATGATTTTCGGAGCGATAAAGGCAAGAATTTTTTGTATAGCACCTTGAGCGATCGCACTAGCGGCTAGCATTCCGCCACACTCCCACAAAACGCTACAAAAACCCCGCTCATACAGATAAGCCATTACCTTATCTGGCGTGAGTGGAGTTAGTTCCAGCACCTCTACTCCCTGTTTTCGCAACAATTCTTTAACATCAGGGTTAGCATCTACTTCTGTTAACACCAAAGTGGGAGCTTCGGTAGTTTGCCACAAGTGAGCATTTTCTGGCAATCTCAGACTGCGACTCATCACCACCCGCAAAGGATTATTTGCCCCCTCTTGATGGCTGGTTAAATAAGGATTATCCTGTCGTACTGTATTACCACCGACAATTACAGCATCGCAAGCTGCCCGCAGTTGATGTACTTCATTGCGGGCATCTCGGTTTGTCACCCAAGCACTGTGACCGGCGCTGGTAGCAATTTTCCCATCTAAAGTCATGGCATATTTCAAAATGCCCAAAGGTCGTTTGTAAAGAATACGATGGACAAAACCTTCATTAATTTTCTGGCAGGCTTCTTCATCCACCCCTGCCACAACTTCTATCCCAGCGGCGCGTAAACGGGCAATGCCGCCCCCCGCAACCAGGGGATTGGGGTCAACCATACCTACTACCACCTTTGCCACCCCAGCAGCAATTAACGCTTCCGAACAAGGCGGAGTGCGTCCGTAGTGATTGCAAGGTTCCAGGCTGACATAAATTGTCGCTCCACGAGCGGCAGCGCCAGCTGCTTTCAGGGCAAAAACTTCCGCATGAGGTTCCCCAGCACGAGGATGAAATCCTTCCCCGACAATCTCGCCATCTTTGACAATTACCGCTCCCACTAAAGGATTTGGCGAAGTGCGTCCGGTAGCGCGTTTTGCGAGTGACAAACACCGCTGCATCATGCGCGAGTCAAAGTCATTTCCCACCATTTTCTGCGAGTGTGAATTCAAACCAACTGCCGACTTTACTAAAGTGCATTTTCTTCACTTTGACACTCCCCATGCCGTCATGCTGAGGATTCTTGCGTCACGGGGACTCCAATGAATTTACCCTCAGCAAGCATCTTGACCGTGTGCCCCACGGCTGCAAGTCCGCGTATCGCGACTACTTGAGCGGCTGCAACATCTCTATCAGTCGTGTAGCCGCAATGTGAACACACATGAGTACGTTCTGACAATTCCTTCAAACCTGTCTGGGTTCCACAGTTTGGGCAAATTTGACTTGTTTTACGACTGTCTACTTTTTGAAAGTACACATCACGCTTAAAGCAAGTTTGCTCAAGAATATTGAAAAACTGTCCAAATCCTGCATCTAAACAGTGCTTGCCCAACATTCCACGAGATAACCCGACAAGATTCAAATCTTCAACAAACACCATTCCAGTGTCGTTACAGATTTGATGAGACAGCTTTCTATGAAAGTCTTTACGGCAGTTAGCAACGTACTCATGCAATGAAGCAACTTTTTTTTGGGCTTTATGCCAATTGTTCGATCCTTTTCGTTTTTTAGAAACGCGCTGTTGCAGCAATTTCAGCTTGCGTTCAGCGTCAATAAAAAATGCAGGACGCTTGACTAAAAGACCATTAGAAGTTGCAATGAAGCTTGTTAACCCTACATCTATTCCTGCTGCTTTTCCGTGTGGAAGGGGAGAGGGAACAGACACATTCCACTGGATGGTTAACATTACGTACCAACCGGAGACACGTTTAACCACACGCGCTTGCTTGACTACTCCTCCATCTGGCACTTGACGCGATTGGCGGAACTTAACCCACCCAATCTTAGGCAAGTTAATCATACCTGAAGAGAGCCTTTCCCCTTCCATTTGAGGAAAAACAAAACTACGCATTCTCCCAAGCTTTTTAAACCTGGGGAACCCGTGGTTACGCTCCCACATCGCTACAAATGCAACCTCAAGTCGTTTAAGAGTTTGCTGCAAAACTTGAGACTGAACTGTTTTTAAATCAGGATAGTCCTTCTTTGCAGCAGTTAAAGACTTACATTGACTAGCGTATGTAGGGCGCGGCGCGTCAGCAGGAATGATGTAGCAACCACGGAGGTTACAAGCGTCTATCTGACAACTACGTGACTGATACCAGTCCTTGCGCTCACGCAAAGCATGGTTGTAGACACGACGATTGATTTCAAGCCAATCCTCAAAAATATTCGATTGTTCTTTGCTTGGTTTTAGCTTGAATTCGTAGGTCAGATTAAACACTTTTATCACCTCCTATACCTATTATACACACAATTTTAAAATTCGTAAAAACGATTTATAAGATTGACGAATATTAAAATTGCCTGCTTTCTACATCCCCATGCCTGAAGTCAGGGGTATGCAGCGCGTTTTCGGTAATTATGTAGGGATGCATTTGGTTGATCAACCACTGGGGAATTATCCATAACTTTGGGCAATAACAAGGATTAAGGAGTAGGGAGTAGGGAGTAGGGGGTAGGGATAAGAATTGAAGAATATATAAACTTTTAATCTTTTTAATCTCTAGCCCCTAGCCCCTAACCCCTAGCCCCTAACCCTAGCTTGAATCTATATTGCCAGATGATGCCCAAATTCATTTGAAAAATTTCGGAGTAAAGCCACCACAAACACAGGTGAATCCTTACTCCTGACTTTTTCCTCAGGTTTTCACCCAAGTGCGATCGCACTTTGCCCTCAAAACAAATAACTTTCTCACCAATTACCCATTACCGATTCCCCATTACCGATTCCCCATTACCGATTCCCTCATGACTGTGCCAATTTTATCTGCTGCCACCATCTATTTAAGGGATAATAAAGCACAGGTGCCCAGAGACTACTGAGAATAGCAGAGGCAAGGGCGACTTTTTGGTAATATGTCCAGATGTCTTGGACATTGCGATCGCCCATCCAAACTAATAACGACGCAAAAATAGTTTCTTCTAAAACTGTCATTCCAAAGACAATTAAGGCAATAGAAATAAAGTCTTCTTGGATAAAACGCTGTTTCTGCATAAAGCCAGTAATCATTCCCACTATCCCCAAACTAATAGCATGACTGGGGTTGGGCGATGTCATGGCATCTTGAAGCAGCCCCAAAACTATACCTGCTAATGCTCCTTGAAAAACCGTGCGCTTCACGCTCCAAGATACTACCCAAATCAATAGCCAGTTAGGTGCAATTCCCAATAATTCCATCCCTGGAAGACGGATAGGCAACATCATTAAACATAACAGTACAGACCCAACCGTCACCGTCAAATCCAGCACTTGACGCAACTGGGGATTCCATTGAGAAACAGGCTTAATTTTTGGTTTCGATGGCGGCTTCGATTGCGATTTCGATGGCGATTTTCGCTCTGGCGATTTTGGCTTTCGCTGCCTGCTGCGACCTAATGCAGGAATCTTCATTATTTTTAATATATTTGGGAAAATTTAATTAGACTATTGCGGTTTTTTATCTATCGATTCAGGTTTTGCTGGCTGTTGAATTTCTGGCGTTTGGTTTTCCGGCTTGGGAGATACAGTTACCCAATCCAAAGACCTAATTGACGAGGAAAGTTCAATTGTTGCCACTGATGCTGGGAGTTTCTTCAAATTTAAAGACTTCACTCGTCCTACCGCCAAGCCAGAAGGAAACTTCTGACTGTAATTAGATGTAGAAACTAAATCTCCAGGCTTGACATTGGGAACTTTTTCATAAAATTCCAACACACCATCAGCAGAAGCATCTCCACGCAAAACGCCTTTAGCTCCAGTGCGGCTAATTGTTACACCTACTTGGCTCTTGAGATCGCTAATTAACAACACGCGGCTGGAATTGTCAGTAACCTTTTCTACCAAACCTACCAATCCACCCTCAGCCTTGACAATGTAACCTTCTTGTATTCCGGCACGGCTACCGCGATTGATAGTTACTTGTTGCCACCAATGGTCGGCACCGCGTCCTACTACCCGCGCCGGAATTGGGCGGGCTGCTGGTGGTTCTTTTTCAACGTAACCGAGTAAGTTTTTGAGCTTTTTATTTTGGCTTTCTAAATCTTCTATGCGCGTTTTCAGTTCCAACACCCGCGCATCCTTAACACGTTCTTCTTGAGTTGGACCTGTATGCAACATTTGCAACGGACGGGTCATTTCTTCATACATACCCAGCAGAAGACCGCCTTGAGTTTGTCGAAGCATCCAAGCGCCACCAACTACTAAACCTAGCAGCCCGATTTGTAATCCTTTGCGCTCCCACCAGCGACGCGAAGTAAACATATATACCTTTTTTCTAAGAATATTTTTGCAAAAGATATTGGATTCACTTGATGTAGAACCCAATATCTAAAATTGTTCCATATGTTACATATTGCGAGAACGTCCGCTGAAAACACGTTCCAGCTGCTTGAAGTTCTCTAATACACGCCCTGTTCCCAACACAACACAGCTTAAAGGGTCAGCCGCTACGTGGGTGACAATGCCTGTTTCATGACTAACTAGTGTATCCAAACCTTTCAGCAAAGCGCCACCACCGGCTAACATAATGCCGCGATCAATAATGTCTGCCGCCAGTTCTGGAGGTGTCCGTTCTAGTGTCCGCTTCACAGCTTCAATAATTACTGAAAGCGGTTCCGCCATACTTTCACGAATTTCTGGACCTTTGATGGTGACAGTGCGCGGTAGTCCAGAGAGCAGGTGTAAACCTCGGACTTCCATCATCGCTTCTTCGTCTTCATGAGTCGGATAAGCTGAACCAATGCTAATCTTGATATCTTCGGCGGTGCGTTCTCCAATCACTAAGTTATGAACTTTTTTCATATAATTCATGATGGCTTCGGTCAGTTCATCACCAGCGATGCGAACTGATTCGGAGATCACCGTACCTTGGAGACTCAACACAGCTACTTCTGTGGTGCCACCTCCAATATCGATAATCATGTTTCCAGTCGGTTCAGCAACGGGTAAACCTGCACCAATTGCCGCTGCTACTGGCTCATCGATTAAATAAACTTCTCTTGCACCTGCTTGGGTGGCTGCATCCATTACAGCTCGTCGTTCTACGCCTGTGACTCCGCTGGGAATACCTATGACAATCCGTGGTAAGACCAGAGATTTGCCCTCATTTACACGCTGAATAAAGCTTTTTAGCATTAACTCGGCTGTATCGAAATCAGCGATTACACCATCGCGCAAGGGGCGCAGCGCAATCACATTTCCCGGTGTCCGACCAAGCATTTTTTTTGCTTCTTCTCCAACTGCCAGTGCTACCTTTTCGGTTTGATCGATGGCAACTACTGAAGGCTCTTGGAGTACAATACCTTTACCAGATACATAAACTAGGGTGTTGGCGGTACCGAGGTCGATACCCATATCCCGCGATAAGGAAAATTTACTGAAAAGACCCACGCCTCTCTACGCCCCCTAATATTTAATACTTTTGACAACTACCATAAGAGTGATTTGTGCTGAATTTTATTACGTTTTTTATTCATAGTCTAGTAAAGTAGACTATTTTCTCAGTAATATTTGGGAATCTTTACTATGTCTTACGACGATTACTTTTTGATATTCTCCCGCTATATCAGTAGATCCGTATAAAATTTTCGGTAAAATAGAGAAAATTTGATTGTTTGTTAAGTAATTATAATTGTTAATTATTTAACATACTATCAATTGCTTTACAATTCGCTATTATAAGAGTCACGAGTAGTAAGTACGCCTGTACTGAAAGGTGAAAGATATGAGCATCAATGTTGTGACTCTGGTTGGTCGTGTTGGCACTGACCCAGATATGAAGTATTTTGAGTCAGGTAAAGTTAAGTGTCGGTTAACACTGGCGGTGAATCGGCGATCGCGCAACAGCGATGAACCCGATTGGTTTACCCTGGAATTATGGGGAAAAACGGCGGAAGTAGCAGGTAATTACGTAAAAAAAGGCAAGCAAATCGCTGTTAAAGGTTCCTTAAAGTTTGACTCATGGAGCGATCGCAATACAGGCATCACTCGCTCATCACCAATTATCCAAGTAGACCAACTAGAATTGTTAGGTTCCAAACGGGATGCAGATGATATGGGGGATGGGGAATGGGGAATGGGGAATGGGTAATGGGTAATGGGTAATAGCGAATGGGGAATGGGGAATGGGCAAAGAACACGTTCCTAATTACCAATTTCCAATTACCTATTACCAATTACCCATTCCCCGATTCCCAATTTCCAGTTAATAACTAATTTGCAGTGTTACTGATGCGTCTACTTCTTGTTCACCACCAACGACGGGGGTAGAAGCATCTTGTGCTTCTAACTTGGCGCTCCTACTATATGCAATAGGTGGTGGGGTGGGCGCATTCGCATTATTAACTTGAATGCTGACTATTTCTTTGGATTTAAAGCCTAAAGAAGCAAAAACGGCATCAGCTTGTTGTTGAGCTTCTTGGGTAGCTTTTCTGAGTGCTTGTTTTTGCGCTTGAGCGATCGCTGAATCACTAGCGACAAAACTAACACTATTAATCTGCGTAGCTCCCACTTTCACCGCTTCGTCTAATAATGTACCAGCTTTCTCAATAGCAATGCGAAAACTTACAGTATTTGTAGCCGCATATCCTGTAATTCGCTGCACATTATTGTTATAGCTATAAACTGGGTTAAGTCTAATACCCGTGGTTTCTAATTTATCTACATTCCGGCTCTTGAGCAACGCTACCACGGCTGACGATCTACGGGCAGCTTCTTGTTGTACATCTTGTGCAGTTTTACCTTGAACTTCCACACCTAGATTTACTAGAGATAAAGTTGTCGGAATTGATTCCATCCCGCGACCAGTAACGGTGAGGGTTCGCAACATTTTTTCTCTTTCTTGTGCTAAACCAGGTTGGGCAAAACTTATACATGCAATCAAGACAAAAGGCAGTGTTTTCCACAATTTGCCAGCATTAAACCGAGAACCAGCTAAAACAGTTGTATTCATACTTTGTTCCACTCCTCAAACAATTATTTGTAGACGCTTCAACTTTGCGCGTCACTAGTGATATGTTCCTACTTTCGCATTGCAATAGTCAAAGGTGAGAGCGGTTACATTTTTTGCAACTGAAAATTGGGTAATTGTTAATGGTTAGGGGTTAGTAGAAGAGGATCGGGTGTTTTGTCAGCGAATTATGACAAATCCGGTTTTAGTTACAGCATATTTCAGGTAAATGAGGTACATGCATAAAACCCAAAACCCTGTAGAGACGTTCCAGTGGAACGTCTCTACGTGTATTCAATAAAAACGCAATCTGCTGTAGTAACCTTGCCAGTATGACATTCCATAAATGTCTTTAAGCTGGGTTGGGTTAAACCAGGAATGTTGAGATTGGGGTTAACTGCTTAGGCTATACCATCAATTGCCACAGGAATTTCTTTGAGTGTAAAACCCCGCTGTTGTGCCTTCTGGTATTTTTCATCTTTAATTGAGCGAAATGACTGGAAAAAAGATAGTTCGTTTTCCTCGCATAGTTATTAACAAAAAACGTTATTTTTTGCTAGACATTACATTTTTTAAATTCAGTGTTAACCAATATTTTGAAATACTATTTTCAATAACTCAGCTTTTGTAAAAGGCTTGGTCAAATAGCCTGAAGACCTAACGATTTTTGCCTTTGCTCTATCTTTAAAACCTGTTCTTCCTGTCACCATAATTACAGGTATACTTTTGAAAGATGAATGTTTACGTAATAAACGACAGAATTCATAACCGCCTATATTCGGCATTTCAACATCTAGTAAAATTAAATCTGGTTTGCTGCGGATGACTTGTGTTAAAGCTTTCAATGGATCGTTAATTCCGAGAACAGAAAATATTTGATCGTCTAAAAATAGTTTCATAACATTCAATACAGTTAAACTATCATCGATACAGACGATTGTGTAAATTTTTTGGTTTGTATATTGTTCTTGCTTGTTGGGAATATTATCATCTAGAAGAATGCTTTTTTCTGACAATTCTTGTCCAGTTGATATTTCAGTTGGTGGTTGAAGGTTTAAAGGTTGAAAAGACGACTGTTGAAAAACTGCTGACTCGATAATTTTCGGATTTCGTGATTTGTTTTCACACTGTTCAACTAATGAAGGCACATCTAGATAACAGAACTTTGGCATATCGTTCAAGAAGCTTTCAGGAGTAATTTCATAATTACCCTCATTTAAAGTAAGAAATGACTTCAAGACTTCTAATGCCAATTCCTTGATGAGGATACTTGCTTGTTCAAAGCTAATATATTTCTGCTCGACTAGCCAGCAAATAGCCATATAATCTGGACGTGGTGTTATTTGGTTTTCAACACTAGTTTCAAATCTTGCACGCAACTGCTGCTTAATTCCACTATTTAAAGTAAGAATTTCTTGACTCAAGTCCTGCAACTTTCTATCAAGCAAATCAAACATATTATTTAAATAGCAGGCATAAACTAGTTTACCCTCCTCTACATAGATTAACCAAGATTCTGAAGCACTAAATACTTGCAAACAACAAGTAGAAGAATTACTGGTTATTTGACTTAATAGAGATAAAGGTTCTAAGTTCTGTGAAATTCTGTATCGAAAAATAGGAAATGTATTCATTGTAAATACTCTTTGCTCAAGTCAACAATTGTCTAGATTTTCAAGAACAGGGAAACGTTCAAAACATAATTAAAACTGAAGTAGTCCCTTTTTTACTTTGAGAATTTTTAACTTTTAAATTAATACAGGTTTGTGAAAACTAGTTGAATTGTAATTTCCGACACTAGCTTTTAACTTCTGTAAAATATCTACTGTTGTTTGGAGATAAAAAGAAATTTGGTCAAATGAATTATTAGTCATTTCCGAAATTTTGACAACTTTTTCATCAGATTAGTAACTTCTGTAGACGTTTACATTTAAGATCCTGTTGCCGACGCTTAACTTTTTGAGAAGTTTCCCGTAAGGTTTTTTGCAGACTCAAGATATTTTATTTTGTGGGATTAATTAGCGCACCCCCAGTTTTAGCAGTGTCAGAGGCATTACCAAGGAGGGGTAAAGGAAAAAGAAAAAAACTTTTCATTTCTTGTGGTATTTTGAAGAATCTGCATTAAATATGCAGCAAAGTTAAAAGAACGAATGCTTTAGGGGGGAATTTTCAGAACGCATTCCTTTTTAATCGAAAGCCTCATTTGCTCGATGGAATCTAAAGTATGGTTGGTTATTAATGCAAGTTTTGAGTGGTTCACTTGCAATGATTGTCAATCGAAGAGAGAACGATCGCGCGATCGCTTCTCTTAGTGATGATAGATGACTACTCGATCCGCAATTGCTGCGACTGCCCCAATCCCCAGTATCTGTAATAATATTCTTGCTTTGTCAAACGCGATCGCGCTCATCGGTACTCAGGTTGTGCTGAAATAAATTTTTTAATGCAAACACATGCAGAAGCTGACACCTTCACTATGAGGCGTACTTTTAAATTTGAGGAAAGCACCCTAAGTAGTAGCTGAAAATTAGTGATACTACTTAAGATAACAGCAAACTTTGAAAATGTTTAATTTTTACTCTTTGATGCAGTCGAGAAAGCTATTCCTCCTCATGTTAATTTTTATTACAACAACGTAGAATCACACATAGCTGATGCAAAAGTTATTTCACCTAGATATTACAGAGTTTTTGCACTCCCGACCGGAAATTAATTTAAATAAAAGCTTAATAAGTCGGTGTAGCGTAAATAATCAGTAAACCTTATGCCGATCCAACATAGAATGATGTCAAACGGGTGGTTGTGGATGTGCAGGCAATCAGAAAAGTACCCACCACCGTAACGCTAGCCCAAATCAAGCAGGATGCTAATTGGCAAAACTTTGACTTACTGCGTCTAGGTCGATTGTCGGTAGTTCCGGTGTCTGAGTATTATTGCAGCGTCTGTTGGAATTAGCAAGCATCTACCAATTAATTTAAAGGGCTGACTGTAGCGCATCTATAATAATTGGTTTAAATAAAAGAGAAGGATTTTTACAGAACCAATGCAGTTTTTAGGTGCAATTAACTTCTCTTTGCCTCTGCTGGCAAGCGCAACAGAAACAGCAGACAGTTCAATGGTACTAGCAGCCGTGCTGCTAAGTTTAGTAGTGATTTACCTCGCAAGCAAAGTTGGTGGGGAGTTATCCAACCGATTTGGTTTACCACCTGTGTTGGGTGAACTCGTCAGCGGTGTGGTGGTGGGTGTGTCTGTTCTACATCTGTTGGTGTTTTCTTCTGGTGGTACAGACAATTCTAATTTGATTATTAGCTTTCTCCAAAGCACTGCCGGTTTAAGTCCAGATGCTGCTGCTGGGGTATTTGCAGCGCAGTCTGAGGTGGTTTCGGTTTTGGCAGAACTCGGTGTGATCATCCTGCTGTTTGAAATCGGCTTGGAGTCGAATTTAAAAGATTTGATGGCAGTGGGTATCCAAGCCAGTATGGTGGCTGTGGTGGGGGTTGTAGTACCCTTTACTGCTGGCACTGTCGGATTGATGACTTTGTTCGGTATCGATGCCTTACCAGCAATTTTTGCTGGGGCAGCTTTGACTGCGACGAGTATTGGTATTACTTCTAAGGTATTGTCAGAATTGGGGCGGCTCAGTTCTAGAGAAGGACAGATTATTCTTGGTGCTGCGGTGATTGACGACGTACTGGGAATTATCGTTTTAGCGGTAGTTGCTAGCTTGGCGAAAGATGGTGCGGTAGATGTAAGCAAAGTTGTTTATTTGATTATCAGCGCTAGTGGTTTTCTGTTGGGCGCGATCGCTCTGGGTAATTTTTTCAATAAATCTTTTGTAGCGATCGCTGATAAACTTCAGACACGCGGCGAATTGGTGATACCTGCCTTCATCTTCGCTTTTGTCATGGCATATCTTGCCGCAGCTATTCAACTAGAAGCGATTCTCGGCGCTTTTGCGGCTGGTTTAGTCTTGGAAGAGACTGATAAGCGCAAAGAACTGCAAAAGCAAGTCATTCCCATTGCTGATATGCTGGTGCCGATTTTCTTTGTTACTGTTGGCGCAAAAACCGATTTAGGAGTTTTAAACCCAGCAATTCCCAGCAACCGCGAAGGTTTAATTATGGCTACTTTCCTGATTTTAGTCGCCATTTTCGGTAAAGTAGTTACAGGCTTAACGGTGTTTGGTCAACCGGGAATTAACCGCTTGGCAATTGGTGTGGGAATGATTCCCAGAGGCGAGGTAGGCTTAGTGTTTCTTGGTATTGGCTCTTCTATTGGTATTCTCTCCAAACCACTGGAAGCAGCAATTATCATGATGGTTATTCTTACCACCTTTTTAGCTCCTCCTCTGTTACGAATTGTATTTCCCGATTCAGAAGCGGTGGGTGTTGCAAGCGAACTGATTTTAAACACTTCTGGTACACCGTTGGCAGTCGAATCACCAACTGCGATCAATTCAAAGTCAAATGATGCCGCAAATCCGGAAGCAACCCCGGATGGGCATTAATCAAAGTCCCACTTCAAGACGCATTTTTAACTAAGTTATGAGTGAGTAGTTAATTAAAAACTGCTCATTCATAACTCAGTAGTCTGTCATGGGTAAAAGCGATCGAAGAAAGGAAACTTTTTATCTTTAACATCCGTCGCCTAAAAATGTAAAATCTTAGCAGTTTTTTTTCTAATTACTACTAACATAATGTTATTTGTTTGCAGTCTTCCCCTTCAAGCGTCCCAATAATCGATGCGATGTTTTACAAGCAATTAGGAAGTAATACTTACAAGTTTTGCCTCATCAGTTAACAACAGTTGAAATTTTTGACGAGCGTGCATCAGCATCAATTACCAGAAAAAAGTCAACACAAATCCCTGCTTGAGTCAAGTATCATAAGCGTGAGATTGACTGCTGACTTTAATTGGTGGTTATTTCTTTGTTAGTGCAATCGAATACTCGAACGATGCTGCAAAGTGATGTGCTAACAACATGAAAAATTAAAAGCAATGTGCATTCATGGCATCATTAAATGTATTTTGATACCAAAGCACGCTTTTTGACAGTTTGGGGGCAAGGGTAGTGAAGATTTGCCAATATTTTGACAGATTGACAGATAAACGCAAACGCTCTTCAGGAGAAAGAACTGTGAAACTACACTGGCTACTACCTGGCACTTTTGGAACTATCTTCATGCTATCGTCACCGACTTTGGCTGCAAGATTGGAATCGTGGCGTTTTGATGTTAATCAAAATCGGTTGGAAATTAATACCACCGGAGATGTTCAACCCCAAGCGCAATTACTCTTCAACCCCACGCGCTTGGTAATTGACTTGCCAGAAACAACATTTGAGCGATCGCCAAACCAACAGCAGTTAAATGGCGGATTTCGCTCTATCAATGTCACGCAGCTGGATAAATTATCTCGCATAGTCGTTGAACTTAGCCCAGGTTATACCCTAGACCCCAAACAGGTGAAATTTGTTGGCATAACTGCCAGTCGCTGGACGGTACAATTACCAAAACCAGCTGCACAGCAAGTCGCTTCCCCCAGAAATCTTTACAATGTGGTGATAGGAAATAACAAACCAGATGCCAAAATTGCCAACACCACAAACGCAAGGACGCAAATCGAGAATTTACTTATAACCGGAGACGGGTTTTTTATCCGCACGACTGGTGCCCGTCCTCAAGTTGATATAAATCGCAGCGACGACAGAAAGTCAATTAATATCGATATTGCCGGTGCATCTTTATCGCCTAATTTGCAGCGCGAACGGGCAATTAATCGCTATGGTGTCAAGCGCATTCAATTCACCCAGCGGGAAACACAACCACCTGTTGTTCGCATAACTTTGCAGGTAGATAAAAATAGTTCAGATTGGCAAGTAAATCTTAACAGTCCCCGTGGTTTAATACTTCTGCCCAGTACTGTTGTCAGATTGCCTGCTAGTAGTAATCTGGATAATACAAGTGGCACTAGCTCCTTACCACAACTACCGCCAAATACTTCCACTGCGAATAAACTCTCTACAATTGAGTCCGTGGAACTTGCCGGTAATGGTACACAATTAGTTATCAAAGGCGATACTCTTACAGAGTCACTCCGTGAACGCACTTTATCTGCTACTGGTGGGTGGGATAGAGCTTCTGGTTTATTCCGTATCAGCATCAATAATGCTAGATTAGCACCTTCAATCAAAGGTCCTAATTTAAATAGCAATAGCCCGATCGCTAGAGTCCGTCTGCAATCGTCAGGCTCAAATACTGTGCTTGTTTTTGTCCAACCAAATCCGGGAGTACAAATTGGGGAACTAAACCAAATCAATAGCCAGACTATAGCTTTACAATTAAAACGTTCTGTGCAACGTTCTGGGCGAATCATACCCCCGATTAGTGGTTTACCTCCCTTACCACTACCAAGTCAAGTTCCATTTCCAGATCCAAACGCTCGATATCCCGCACCATCGCGGAGTCGTCCCCGCATTCCGTCGGGACGAGTGGTAGTTATGATCGATCCTGGACACGGTGGTAAAGACTCTGGTGCCGTTGGCATTGGGGGACTGCAAGAGAAAAATATCATCTTGCCGATTAGTCAAAAGTTGGCGCGGATTTTGCAGCAAAGTGGGGTGCAAGTGATACTGACAAGAAATTCTGATTATTTTGTCAGTCTTCAGGGAAGAGTAGATTTAGCAGATCGAGCTAATGCTGATGTATTTATCAGTATTCACACTAATTCTGCCGGTTTACAACGTCCGGATGTCAGCGGATTGGAAACGTATTACTACGACAGTGGTTTAGGTTTGGCTCGTATAGTCCATAACAGCATTCTCCGAAGTGTGAATGTTAGAGATCGAGGAGTGCGACGAGCGCGATTTTACGTTTTAAGAAAAAGTTCTATGCCTTCTATTCTCATAGAAGCTGGTTACATGACTGGTCGGGAGGATATCGCTAAACTAAGAAATCCACAATATCAAAATCAAATGGCGGAGGCGATCGCTCGCGGTGTCCTCCAGTATCTAAAGCAAAGATAACTCAATTTCAAAAATCTGAGTAAATACACTTAATTGTTCTGTTGATTTTCTCAACTGAGCAATAAAAATGTGTAACTAAGCCAGAGCGATCGCTCACCATCTACAACACTCATGATAAAAATAGATTTTCCCTAACCCAAGCGCCCAAGCGCCTTCCTAATCCAGAGGTGATTAATTTTCCGCTATAACACCCCACATATATTTTTCTCAATATCACAGAATGAGAATATCTGACACCGTGTCGTAAGTAGGGGCAATTCATGAAGGGTCCCCTACAAGATTTTAGGAAAAGCACTCATTCCTAAATATTAAAGAGTAGCACCTCACCAGCTTTGCCTCACCAACTGACAGCACTTGACATTTTTCGTATTTTGTGCGTAAAACACCAAAAATCCATTTATACATCAATTCTTGGCTGATTCAAGTGTAATTAACCCGAAGATCGCTAAGTATGAGTTATTCTGATAAGCTCTTTTTTGGTGTAATCTGATGCTTTAAAGACAGAACTTTTATGCTTTAACATCATGGCAAATTGACTATTGCGTGCTAAAATTTTACGCCATTAGCTGTGTCTTTAATACAAGCGCACGCGCCATGAGCGCAGCATCAAAGCTAAAGATTGGGCGGTGACGGTGTGAGGATTTATCAATATTTTGACGGATTGACGGCTCCCATGAATGCGAATCAGGAGAAAGGACTGTGAAATTACACTGGTTACTACCCGGTACTTTTGGAAGTATTTTGATGCTATCGTCGCCAACTTTGGCGGCGAAATTGGACTCTTGGCGTTTTGATGCCAACCAAAATAGATTAGAAATTAATACTACAGGGGCTGTTCAACCCCAGGCACAATTAATATTTAACCCCACTCGTTTAGTAATTGACTTGCCGGGAACAACCTTTGGGCGTCCGCAGCTAAGGCAGCAGGTAGGTGGTGCAATTACCTCAATTCGTGTCGGGCAGTTTGATGAACAAACAACTCGCATCGTCGTCGAATTGATTCCTGGTTATACCCTAGACCCCAACCAGGTCAAATTTGTCGGCGCAACTGCTAGCCGGTGGACAGTACAAATACCAACGCCAGTAGCAGAGCGAGTAGGAACTCAGCCCACAGACATTGCCGCGACGCAACCAACAGCTACCAGCGCTCCCCCCAGAAATATTTACAATGTGGTGACAACTCAACCGAGCACTTTAGCCCCAGCGACTAAGGCATCGGTTATCAGCGCCGCACAAGGAACGACTCAAATTGAAAATTTGCGGATTACAGGCGATGGATTTTTTGTCCGCACGAGTGGCGGTAATCCTCAGATTCAAATAAATCGCAGCGACGATAGAAGGGCAATTAATATTGACATCGCTGGCGCATCTTTATCACCAATTTTGTTGCAACGGGATGTGCCGGTTAATCGCTACGGTGTCAACCGCATCCAATTTTCGCAACTGCAAACCAGCCCACCTGTTGTTCGCATGACTATGCAGGTGGACACAAATAGTTCTGACTGGCGGGCAAGTACCAGTAGTGTTGGTGGTTTTATAGTTCTACCGAATACAGGTGTAGTCAGATTACCGGGAAGTAGTAATATTCCACCAGTTCCTGCAAGCACCAAAGAGCGCCCCATCCCACCACCTGTTGTAGCCAACTTGCCAGCAACAATTCAGTCTGTAGAACTGGCAGCTACTGGCACGCAATTGATTGTCAGAGGCGATCGCAATTTATCTGCCAACGGCTCTTGGGATAGATCCACTGGATTTTACCGCATCACCATTCCCAATGCTCGCTTGGCTCCCTCTGTTAGAGGTCCGGTATTTAGTCCTAATAGCCCGATTCAGAAAATACGCTTGCAACAGCAAGACTCAAATACTGTTGCCATCTTTGTTCAACCCGCCCAAGGAGCGCAAATTGGCGAACTCAACCAAGTTGGCGATCAATTTATCGCTTTAGAAATACAACCCTCTCGACGGGTACCAACATCATCATCCAACATTTCTCGACTTCCTTTCCCTCCCCTACCACCACCAAACAGAGTCCCATTCCCAGATCCACTTACTAACGACCGACCGACACCACCGCCACCCTCACGCGGAACTCGCATAGGACGACCGGTGGTAGTTATTGACCCAGGACATGGCGGTAAAGACTCCGGTGCGCCCGGTTTGGGAGGACTTTTAGAAAAAGATGTCATTTTGCCTATTGGTAAAAGAGTCGCCGCTATTTTAGAGCAAAATGGCGTAAATGCAGTTCTAACGCGGGATTCTGACTATTTTGTTGAACTTCAGGGACGGGTAGATATAGCAGCCCGAGCTAATGCTACTTTGTTTGTCAGTATTCACGCTAACTCAGTTGGTAACCGCCCAGATGTGAATGGGTTAGAAGTTTATTATTACGACAGCGGTTATAGTTTGGCGGAAGTGGTTCGCCGGAGTATTCTGCAAAACATCAGTACTATCAAAGACCGGGGAACGCGCAAAGCTAGATTTTATGTTCTCAGGAAAAGTTCTATGCCCTCAATTCTTGTAGAAACAGGCTACATGACCGGTCGCGAGGATAATCCCCGATTAGGAAACCCAGAATACCAAAATCGCATGGCGGAAGCGATCGCTCGTGGTATCCTCAGGTATCTACAACGTTAGAAATGGGGCATGGGGCATGGGGCATGGGGCATAGGGCATGGGGCATAGGGCATAGGGCATGGGGCATGGGGCATCGTCCAAGTGGGCATTGGTAATAATTCTTTCCCCTTTTCCCTTTCCCCTTTTCCCCTCTTCAAAAAGCCCATTACCCATTACCCATTACCTATTACCCATTACCCATTGCCCATTGCCCAATGCCCAATCCCCAATAATCCTGTATCTTAAATCCAAAACCTAATTAAAAATCAAACTGTGCTTTTATCTTCCATTTTTGAAGGCAATCAAAATCATTATTCCGATCTTGAACCCCAACGTGCCCCGATTGGCATCTTTGATAGTGGTGTGGGTGGTTTGACGGTACTGCGACAACTCTATCGGCAACTCCCCAACGAATCAATCATTTACTTTGGGGATACAGCTCGACTTCCTTACGGTATTCGTTCGCAGGCAGAAATTTTACAATATGTGCGGGAAATTCTCACTTGGATGCAACAGCAACAAGTGAAAATGGTAATTATGGCATGTAACACCAGTTCTGCTTTAGCTTTAGAGACGGTGCGTGAAGAATTTAACCTGCCGATTCTTGGAGTCATTCTCCCAGGAGCGAGGGCAGCAGTGCAACAAGGAAAGCGGATTGGGGTAATTGCGACCCCAGCAACTGCCAAAAGTAATGCTTATCGGCAAGCTATTCTGGAAATTGATCCAGATGTTCAAGTTTGGCAAGTCGGCTGTCCGGAGTTTGTGCCCCTGATTGAACAAAACCGGATTCAAGACCCTTACACTACTGATGTTGCCCGGTCTTATTTGGAACCTTTAATACAGCAGCAAATTGATACTTTAGTTTACGGCTGTACCCATTATCCTCACCTGGAACCAGTACTGCGATCGCTTCTACCTTCCTCTGTCAAGTTAGTTGACCCAGCTGTTCATGTCGTTGCCGCTTGTACCCAAGAGTTAGACCTTCTGGGCTTAAAAAATACCCACCCACCACAGCCAACTCGCTTCGCTGTCAGTGGTTGTCCACAACAGTTTGCCCAGTCCTCGTTACCGTGGCTTGGCTGTACCCCAATGGTTGAAGTTGTGCGCTTCACCGATGCCGCAATTTCTCACATCCAGAAAGACTAGTTAAAAAGTTAGGAAAAGCGGAATGATGAGTTATGAGTTTAGAATTCTAAACTCCCAACTCCCAACTCCCAACTCCTTACTCCCAACTCCCAACTCCTAACTTTTAACTCCTAACTCTTAACTCCCAACTATTGACTATTAACTACTTTCGTCACATTTGGCGTTAGCGATATCTCCCGCTTATGTTTTCCGCTAGAAGCTGAAGTGACACTTTTAGGTACAGGCTTTTGCCCTGTTCGCTTCGCCAGAGCTAATAATAAATAGACGGTGAATAAATAACCCGCAGCTAAAACAAAAATCATCATAGGCATGTTTCCGTAAATCATTCTTCTACCTGCACCTTTCTCAAACGAATATAAAATTGCATAGAATTAGTAGAACCATTACCAACAAAGTAAATCTTTGATGGCTGTAGTTTGCTATAGTGAACTTTTCCATAGAGTTTTTATTCTCTACGGTTAACCAATTAATTATTAAATTAGTTTTTTCACAGACCATACCTACCACAACAGTTAAATTGCTAAATAGCAATTACAACTGCTGCTTCAGCAGTCTACCAGTCTGCGTTCTTCAAAAGCGTACCTCATGGCAGGAGCAACACTTATGCTCAACGTATGCAGCAAATCGTGTAACGGCTTCCCATAAGGGCAACCCTTAGCTCCCAACAGACAATCAGTTGCGGCGAAAACCGCCTTCACCAAATGCCTTCCCGTGTAGGCTTGCACATCGCAGCAAAAATCAAAAGAATAATTTCTTTGATTCAACCTACGACAAGTTATTTAGACTCACCACACTTTATGAGTAAAATCACCTATTGATGATTTATCTTTTTGGGGTGAATTTCTCAAAAATTTTAAATTCCTTAATTTTAGCGTAACACAACAGTCCACACTTTTAGCCAACTTTAGTGCTAAATTTAAAAATTTCTAGGCAGCCACACAATCATGGTGAAACAATTTAGTCTTAGTTGCAAATAAATAATGGATAAGCGTATTTATAGATACTTTCAGGTGTTGTTGCGAACGTCACTTACAGATTCTATAAGCAAAAATAAATTTATTACTAAAGCGCATAGTTACATCTATCTTATGGAGGTTATTTTGAAACTTAATAAAACTCTTTCATAAATTTCCTTAACTATACAGAGGAGAATAAAGTATATATTATTTCCCAACTTTCAGAATAGCGGTGTTTGACCTTTATAGGCAGGGGAGCTCTTAGCACTCTAGCAGGGGGAGAAAGATTCTGGAATTCCCCTGCCTTCATGGTCTCAAGCCCCTAAATTTATTTATGCTCAAGGGAAAAATATTCCCAATCGCTCCGGCGTTGCACTCCTAAATAATGCGTCAAGAGTTTTAATCCTTATCATTTATGTATGGGGTTCTCCCCCCTGCTAGAGTGCAAGAGTGCCCCTTGTCCTCTTCATTGACGAACAGGCTATGCGTATACGAGTCATGCTATTTTATCAACCTAGGACTTAAGATTAGCAGTTTAAAAGAAAGAGATATTTTCTATAAAAAATAGTTATGTGTTTGCTTTGAGTGGGAAATCAAAGCTGGAGATGAAACATAAAAAAATAAGGGTATCTGTGACGGATAGCGAGGATTGCGATCGCGAAAACTTTGCGACGGCACAGGCTTATCTTAAAATGAGTATAGGATATGTAAACTTTCTTAACTTAAGCCAGAGTCCGCCCATCCATGACCCCAGCTACCTCCTTTTTTTCCCCTGTGGAAGCAGACCTGCGAATACTAGCAGACAACCTGAAACAGCTAGTTGGAAATCGCCACCCCATACTCTATGCAGCGGCAGAGCATTTATTTGGAGCTGGGGGCAAGCGCATAAGACCGGCAATTGTTCTATTAGTATCGCGCTCAACAATGCTAGAGCAAGAAATCACGCCGCGACACCGACGCCTAGCAGAAATTACAGAAATGATTCACACGGCAAGCTTAGTGCATGACGACGTGGTGGATGAATCAGATATGCGGCGTGGTGTTCCCACAGTTCATAGTTTGTTTGGCAACCGCATTGCTGTATTAGCTGGAGATTTTCTATTTGCCCAATCTTCCTGGTATTTAGCTAACCTGAACAACTTAGAGGTAGTGAAACTGCTGTCTGAGGTGATTATGGATTTGGCTTCAGGAGAGATCCAGCAGGGACTAAATCGCTTTGATACTAACACCTCGATTGAGACTTACTTAAAAAAGAGCTATTACAAAACTGCGTCATTAATTGCCAACAGTTCTAAAGCAGCCGGGTTACTGAGCGACGTTTCCCAAGAAACCGCCGAACATTTGTATGGCTACGGTCGTAATCTTGGTTTGGCATTTCAGATTGTGGATGATATTTTAGATTTCACAAGTTCGACGGATACCTTAGGTAAACCAGCCGGATCGGATCTGATCAGTGGGAATTTGACTGCACCAGTTTTATTCGCTTTGGAAGAAAAACCATACTTAGAAGTGTTGATTGAACGAGAGTTTGCCCACGTTGGTGATTTAGAACAAGCGCTGGCGCTGATTGAAGATAGTCAGGGAATAGTGCGATCGCGCGAGTTAGCAGCCGAACATGCCAAACTAGCGATTGAACATCTTGCGGTTCTCCCACCCTCAGAATGCCGGCAAGCCCTGACTAATATGACTGATTATGTACTGAGTCGGCTCTATTAAAAAAGGGAGTAGGGAGTAGGGAGTAGGGAGTAGGGAGTAGGTAATTTTTATTGTTAACACTCCCTACCCTGTTCTAGGCAATATCAGGTGGAATTTGAGGGCGAGAATGTTTTTGTTGCAAAGTTTCTTGGATTAACTGCTGTAACTCGGTTCGCTTAATTTCCACAGCGTTGGTACTCATGCCAGGAGTCTCAAAAAAAACTATACTATCTACGGGTTCTAATGCCACAAGTTGAAACAAAATGTCAGCAATCAAAACGGGTGCAGCTATTACTTGAGGGTCAAGCCCAGCATTCAAGCTGAGTGGAACATCCTGTAAGGTAGGGTAAGCGTAGATCGCACGCTTTACATCGCCTGGATTTGCACGGTTGCTCAATGTAGTTAAAACCCAGTCTTTTTCCAAATTTTGGAGAATATAATACTGGGGGTGACGTAACGATGAAGCGATCGCGCTAATAACTGGGGCGATTGCTGTGACAAGTTGTGGTGTTATACCATCGTTGGGTGCATTGTCAATCAGCAATTGAATTTGTGTTTTTAAGTCCATAACGACCTGCAAATAACTTTTGGGTAATGGCTATAAGATATTTACGTGTGAATAATCTCACTATGAGCTGGGAATAATAGATGAGAAGCAAATCCTAAACACAGATCTGCCTGCGTTTAGCTTATACGCAAAACCCAAAAAGCCAATACCTACGTTCATACAGGTTGTAACCAAGTATGTTAGGGTTTTTTTAAACTGAGACTATGAATTTAGCCGCAACCGCAACTATTCAGGGAGAAAATTCTATCGGAGTGGAGGGGATATTTCAACTTCTGTTCAAGGAGTTAAGCCAATTAACCAAAGCTTCGGAGCAGAATTGCCACGACGTGGCTACACGAATTACCGCCGAAGTTTACCGGATTTGCAATGAAAGTAAACGCATCCAAGCTTCCGGTGCAGTGGAAAGCTCGGCGATGACCTTAGCCAAACATAGGCTACAACAGTGTCTCAGATACTACCAGTTAGGTTCAAATCGGGGTAGGGTCGAATTACATAGCACTTTGAGTGCGATTATCTACCGTTACATTAATCCTCCTCAGAGGCAGTTGAGCTATCAGGGACGACTGACGATCATTGAAGATTTCTTACAAAGTTTTTATTTGGAGGCGTTAAACGCTTTCCGGCGCGAAAATCAGCTTCCCTCTACCTATCGCCCCCAGAGTCTTCTGGAATTAGCAGAGTATATGGCATTTACCGAGCGCTATGGCAAGCGCCGGATTCCCCTACCAGGACGACAGCAGCAGCTGATTATTTTGCGGGCGCAAACTTTTTCTCAACAACAGCCCCCCGAAAGCTCTGTAGACATCGAACAAGCCGCAGAAGGTAGCGCTAATGAAGGCGATGGTTCTTGGGAAGATCCAGCCGTGCAGCAATTGCGAAGTGCGATGGCGATGCAACCCGAACCCGAACCCGAAGAAGATACGTTGCGTTCTGTTGTGGTTACGGAGTTAATGAACTATCTAGAACAACGGCAACAAACCGACTGCGCTGATTACTTCGCCCTTCGCCTTCAAGATTTATCCGCGCAAGAAATTGAGTCAATTTTAGGTTTAACTCCTCGCCAGCGCGATTACTTGCAGCAACGCTTTAAATATCACCTGATTCGTTTTGCCTTGCTGCATCGCTGGGAATTGGTTCACGAGTGGTTAGAAGCTTCTTTGCCCACTAACTTGGGCTTGACTCCCCAACAATGGGAAATTTACACCGCACAACTCGACGATAAACAACGGTCTTTATTAGAGTTGAAACAACAAGGACAACCTGACGAAAAAATTGCCAAAACTTTAGGGTTATCAATGGCACAACTGCAAAAGCGGTGGTTTAAAATTCTGGAACAAGCTTGGGAAATTCGTAACTCGTTAGTGTCCGGATCAGGTGCATCTACTCATGAATAGTGACTCAGAATCCTTACAACACCAGTTACTTGCTTGGCTTTTGGCATCGGATGTCGAAGCAAGCTTGCATCCCTCGGCTGAATGTGAGGAAATTGACGGGGTAGAAAATCCGCTCTTTGAAACCACCACTTCCATAAGTGGTGATTTTGAGTCGGAAGGGATACCCCAAACCTTTCAACTGGGAGAAATTCCTACTGTGCAAGAACGTTTCCAAGCCGTCATTAAACGTCGGCTACAAGTCCAAATTCAAGACCACCCGCCTTTATTCCCTTGGGAAACCCAATTAAAAGATTACCCCGATTACGTAGACAGTCCTTCGGTTGCATTAGTTCCAGCATACGGGTGGATGGCACAGCAATCGAAACTGAATATACCTGTATCTTTACCTGAAAAAGTTTTTCGGCAATTGCTAGAAAAATGTCAGGCGATGCTGGTATCTTCTCTGCCTCTGGGGGCAAAATTAGTTCAGGTAGTCGAGAGCTTGTTTCCTAACGATGCCCAAGCACTCAACGACTTAGCAGGAATGGTGCTAAGAAGTCCCTATCGCTCTGTGGACGCTCTAGAGAAAATGCCGATCAAACAAAGCGATTACTCCGATTTAGGAGAACGCCAACAGATGGCTTTATCTTTGCTAGCAGCTAAACAATTACTGGAAAATCTGACTTTGCCAATTTCAGATAGCAATCCAGTAGTCGAAAGAGAATGGCTAACTAGCGCGGGTGCTATCAACCTCAAAGTAGAATATCAGTCTCAGGGTAGAGTGACAAAACTCTGCGTTATGGGGGAGCTACCCACGGCGGGGATTTTGACACTCCAAGGAAATGGCACTCAAGCAAAGGCGATGTCTTCTACTTCGGGATGCGTCAGTGTTGAGTTATACGGTCAGCCACTTAACCAGACTTATACTTTGGAGGTTGAGTTCCCTGAATTAGAGCAACAATCACTTTTGTTTGTCATTCCGCCGATGATGTAGCCCATATTACCACTGCTAGCACGCGAAGAGTTGATAAACGCCGATTGATAAGATAATTATCCTGGTTTTGAGGCTCATCTTTTTTTAAAAAAAGCGGTCGTTAGGGTGTCTACGGGAAGCGGCTATGAAGAAAACACGCTCCTTTGGTAATATCAATTTTCTGTAAGGATGCGCGGAATATCGCCCTCAGGCTGGAAGCCTAGGGCTATACAAACGTTCGCCCTTGGCGTTCCCGAAGGGTAGCCTGCCTTCGCAGGCTAGGCGCTCACTGCTTACGGACAAATGGTATAAGTTCCCGCTTTCAAAGCAGTAGTGTTCGTTACGTCTTCATCATCGCACCTGCTTGTACACCCATTAGCTGCTTTCTGATCAAAATGTTTAATTTGTCTAGGATAAGTTGGCGTTTACCTGTTAATCGTTATTGGCGGCATTTGCAGTATAAGCCTTTAATCGAAGTGGAAGATTCAATTACCTTACGGGTGCTGGTGCTAGCTTTGGTAATTGTGGGAATTTTGGCGACGGATATTGCGGCTCAAACCAAATTTAGTTTTTGGGCAATTCCTCTAAGCGTGGTGGGTGCGATTTGGAGTTATTACCGTCGTCGAGATGCTAATGTATCGGTTAAGTTTTGTATCGCCATTGGAATGTTAGTAGCACTTGGTGCTTTCTTAGGGCGATTGCTGGGCGAGTTGAATGATACACGGCTGGGTTTAGCTGAATTACTAATTCAATTACAAGTCCTTCACAGTTTTGATATGCCTCGCCGCAAGGATTTGGGGTATTCAATTGCGATAGGGCTGATTTTGCTTGGTGTGGCAGCGACGCTAAGTCAAACTTTTGAGTTTGCGCCAATGTTGATGTTGTTTTTAGCGATCGCCCTACCAACTTTAGTTATAGATTACCGTTCTCGCCTCGGCTTAGAAAAGGAAAAAGGTAAAAGCGAGAAGCTAAACTCCAGAAAATTATCTTCTCTTTTACCCTTTTACTTTTTACTTTTTACTTTAATTGTCGGGCTGGGATTGGTAATTTTTGCTGTTATGCCCCGCTTTCCTGGCTATCAACTGCGGACTTTCCCTGTAAGTTCTCCTATCGAAGTTAAAGGCGGTTTTACAGGACGCAGTATCATCAATCCCGGTTATGTGCGCCAAGGTAATGCCAATAATCAAGGCAATAATAGCAACGGCACGACGGAAAATAAAAACGGCAAACCGGGGCAATTAGATAATACGTTTTATTACGGTTTTAATAGCCAGATTAACCAAAACCTGCGGGGAGAAATGAAACCCAAAGTAGTGATGCGGGTGCGATCGCAAGCCGAAGGTTTTTGGCGTGTGTTGGCGTTCGATCGCTATACGGGTAAGGGATGGGAGATTTCCCGCAATGAACAAGTTCTTACCGTCAAGCGATCGCCTTGGTCTTACCAAATTTTTCTCAACCCCCCAGCAATAGATACGCCAACTAAAGAAATAGTACAAACTTACACTCTGGTGTCGGATTTGCCTAACTTGATTCCGGCTATGAGTTATCCGAAGGAAGTATACTTTCCGACATCGGTGATAGCTGTTGATAAAGAAGGTTCTTTGCGATCGCCTGTGGGATTATCATCAGACCTGACTTATACGATAATTTCCGATGTACCATTACGCGATCGCACTTCTTTAGGAAAAGCTTCAACTAACTATCCCCAAAATATTAAAAATTACTATCTACAAATTCCCCCAGAAATTGCCGAAAAAGTCCGACAACGCACCGAAGAAATTTTAGCTAATTACAACCGCGAACGAGTCGGAAAGTCAGAAAAATTTCTTGATTCGGCTTACGAAAAGGCACTTTATTTAGCTCAATATCTCAAGCAAAATTATTCTATTCCCGAAAATCCCTTAGGACTGCCTTATTTAGGTGATAAAGAAGACTTGGTAGAAACCTTTTTGTTTAAGCAAAAAGGAGGCTATCCAGACCACTTTTCCACAGTTTTGACGGTGATGCTGCGTTCTATTGGCATTCCAGCGCGGTTGGTGGCAGGATTTAGTTCCGGAGAGTTTAATCCATTTACGGGGATGTATGTTGTTCGCAACACCGATGCTTATGCAATGACAGAGGTGTATTTCCCCAAACATGGTTGGTTTACGTTTGATCCAATTCCCAATCATCCGCTGATTCCACCATCGATAGAAGAGACTCAGACTTTTAGCGTGTTGCGTCAATTTTGGAATTGGGTTGCAGGCTGGTTGCCCTCGCCGGTGACAGGTTTATTAAATAATGTATTTGGGGCAATATTTAGTTGGATTGCTAGAGCGATCGCTCAATTTTTTGCTTTATTTTCTCAAGGTTGGCTTGGTGTATTGACAGGCTTAATTTTAGCAACTACAACGGCTTTTTTAAGTTGGTTGGGTTGGGTACAGTTAAGAGAATCATTGAAGCGTCGTACTTTCAGAAAATTGCCACCAATGGAAAGCCTTTATCAACAAATGCTGCAAACTTTAGCCGAAAAAGGTTTTAGCAAGCACCCAGCACAAACACCTTTAGAATATGCTAGCGTGTCATACCAGCATCATTCAGAAGCAACGGCTGAGGTAATAGATGAAATTTGCCAAGCATATAATAGCTGGCGTTATGGTGGTCACAATCCTAATTTGAATCGACTGCGACAAAGATGGCAAGAAATGAAAAAGGCTGCTAAAAGTTGATTAATTAGGGCGATTTATAACTTTTTAATTCGGAATATAGCTGTTTTAGTCTAAATGCCAATTTGATACACTTAGAGGAGAAATCATTTACCTGACTCCTACAACCCAGGAGGAGTTGACTTAATGCGATCGCCGTCAAAATTTCTATCAGAAATCCGTACCACTTTGCAATTAACAGTGCCTTTGGGGGGCATTCAACTAGCAGAAGCATCCGTGAGTTTTATCAATAGCGTGATGATGGGATTGTTAGGCATTGAATCCCTCGCGGCTGGTGCTCTGGGTGTGATCACCTTCCAGACTCTAGTTTTCTTGTGTATGGGGGTTTTAGAAGGAGGCAGTCCCCTAGCGGCTGAAGCCTTTGGCGCTGGAGACACAGATCGCATTCGCCAACTTTTTGCTCAAGGATTCTGGCTGGTGGTGATGCTATCTTTACCCATGATGTTGCTCACTTGGCATCTAGACTCGATTTTACTTTTATTGGGTCAACAAAAAGACACGGTAGCCTTAACTAGCACTTATTTAAAAGCCATTGTTTGGAGTTTTCCAGCAGCGGTAGGTTTCTTAATCCTCAAGGAGATTGCCACTGCCCTCAATCGTCCCCAACTCATTAGTGCGATCGCCCTGACTAGGATTCCCCTCAATATTATTGCTAACTACCTTTTAATATTTGGGAATTTAGGCTTACCAAGTTTAGGATTAGCGGGGATTGGTTGGGCTGGCACTTTTGTCTTCTGGGTAAATTTCCTTGCTGCTGCTGCCGTACTTGCCTTCCATCCTTCGTTTAAAGAATACAAATTGTTTGGTTCTTTACAGTTTAATCGAGATGTGTTTGGCGAACTTTGGCAAAATGGCTGGCCTCTGGGATTAGAATATGCCTCTACATTTTTCTTGTTTACCTTGATTGCCTTATTAAGCGGCTATATGGGAACAACCCTATTAGCTGCAAATGAAATTGTCGTGCAAAGTATAGAATTATCATTGATTGTGCCGATAGCAATCTCTTACGCTGCCATGACGCGAGTGGGACAAATGATGGGTCAGAATGACCCCACTGCTGCAAAGATGGCAGGATTTGCCACAATTGCCATCGGTATAGCAACAACTAGTTTAATTGCCGTTGGTTTATTTCTATTTCCAGAGCAGATTGCCACTATCTTTTTAGATGCAAGTGAGCCAGATCATGTTCTAGCAATCACATCTGCAATCCCCTTGTTGAGAATTTCAGCACTTTTTCTCATTGCTTTTGGACTTAACATGATTGCTTTAGGGACGTTGATGGGTATCCAAGATGCTCGCTTACCTTTAGTGATTAACATACTGTTTCAGTGGGGTATTGGGATGACAAGCGGTTACCTGCTTTGCTTCCATCTCAATTGGGGATCTATCGGCTTGTGGTCAGGGTTAACGATAGGAACTACACTAGCTACACTGTTTTTAATCTATCGTTTTTACCTTTTAACTTCTGAGATTATCGAATTTAGCGAGGATGGTGAAGGGCTAGACAAAAGTAAAACCGCAGATGAAGATCAAACTCCTGTATTGAAATCATTTTCTTAATCGCTATTAGCATATATCATGCCTCACTGCGTGATAACTTCCTATAGACATCGAATAAGCCGTTTGAGATATCTAGATTCTCTGGACACAAAGTCTCATGTGCCTCTGGCAGCTTGTACCAAGGAATAGTAGGGTACAGGTGGTGAACATAGTGATAACCGTTGTTATGAGTTAAAAGATTAGCCAGAAAATTAAGGTTCGATCTCGTCCCGGAGACAGTATGAAAGTGATCGTGTACCTCAGACCAATATACATAACAAGGAAAGCACCATACCAGAGGGACTACCCAGTATAGCAATAAGATATCGATATGTCCCGATAGATAGAAGCCAATCACAACAACCAACCAGAATAGGGATACCTTAAAGCCACTTTTGAATGGATGCCAATCCAAATTCTTCAGATGAATGTATGCGTCTATTAAAAAGTGATATATGGCAAATCCAATCACAGGTTTAACAAACCAGAGCCAGAACAGATTTTTATCCTCCTTGTATAAACCCAACATTTCATAGTACTCAGGGATATAGTCTTCCTCACTCCCCAAACCTTTATGATGGGGAAAATGATGTTTCCGATAGGAGGATATTGTTCTCAACACAGGAAATCCATAGAGAAACTCTAGCTGTTCATTCCACAATTTGTTTTCAAATAAATTATTGTGTGTTGCTTCGTGTAACAATCCCTCTCCAATGGCAAATTGAAAGATACCAATCGCCCATACTGAAACTAGATAAACAAATATGTTGTTTATCCAAATACTAAATGCAACAATCAATAAAATTGCCATCCAGTCTCTCAGCAATGCTAAGAACGCTCTCAGATCGTTCCGTTCAACAAAGTCAATTGGTTTACTTGGTAATTTTTCTGTAAGATTAGCGTCAGTCATTTTCTTGATTACGTTATTTTTTTGATATTGAATCTAGGTTTATGTTGGACTATTTGCCTTCGACGTACTCACTCATGCAATCTATCACTATCTCCTTGATTGCTGCTTTTGGAGACATTTTTAATAACCATCTGATAGTATTTAAAATGTCCTCTTTTTGAATCATGTCGTGGGATTGATAGGGTGTAGCTGCTTGTTGAGCCATATTCGTATCAACCCAACTCGGACAGATAGCCGTGACTTTGATTCCATGCTTGATTAGATCAAAGTGAATAGCTTCAGTTAACCCGAAAAAGGCATATTTAGAAGCACTGTATACACCCCAATCCGGTTCAGCACCTTTAGCAGTGATGCACACTAAATTTACTATCTGACCAAACCCTTGCCGTTTCTTGATGGGAACAACAGCTTGGAGAAAATAAAAACCTGCTTTCAAATTAATTGAGAGGATTCTGTCAAATTCGTCAATTGGTACATCAAGGGTTCCCTCTGTCCACGCTCCTGCATTATTGAAAAATAGATCAATACGTCCCCATACCTTGTCAATTTCCGCAACAACTTTATGTACAGAATCGCGCTCTGTAATGTCAATTGCAAACAGTAGTGGTTGTGAGTCAGGATGCAAATCGAGTGCAGCAATTTCTGAAGCAACAGCTTGCAAATTTTCAGCAGTTCGCGCAACAAGAGCTAGACGAAAACCGTCTTCAATCAACCCAAGTGCTACTGTTCTCCCAATTCCTCGACTACCACCCGTCACCAATGCAACTTTTTGCTCAATCATTTATCTCTTCCAGCCATAGCTATACTTTTTATCCTTCTTCTGTCAACTTCTAAATAGGCAAATCAAAACAATGTATATCGTCAACTTCATTTAAAAGACTGATTAGTTTTTTCGCTGACTGTAATAAGGCTTCTTTGGCAGATAACCCAATAATTTCTTCTTGGTTACTAGTTATTAGTTCTACCTCTCCTTCAAATCCTATATACCTATAATCTAAGGTTAATTCATCTCCATAATTAATATCATGCAAAGCAAAAAAGAAGCCAAGACATGACAATAGATTGGGATTGGTTGTATGATTAATATAATCTGCATCGTGAGGTGTTTTCCTACAGTAAAGAAAATAATTTCCACCCCATCTCATACCAGCATTCATGGGAAAATAGTTTTCTGTTTTCAACTCTTCTAGATACTGTTTTTCTAAAACAATATTATCGATGGTAAAAGTAGTGATCGGAATAAAAACTATACTTCCTTTCGGTATAAATTCTAAGCTAAATAATCCCTTACCTGCATTAGGTATCCTAGACTCTCTGATTTCTGCTTTGATGCACAACATAGATTATTTTTATTGATTAATATATCTAAATCATTACTTCAACTAAAGTATCTGGCTTTATTCTCTGAAGATGCCAGTCGGTAATTTCTTCACCTAGTATCATAATAGGAATACCTGGAGGAACTTGTTTAAAACAACAACAACTTATCATACCTTTAGCTTGCTCAAGTAAAAGCTTTTTCTTCTTGCCAAAAAAAGCCTCCCTTGGTGAACAGCGTATCACCGGAGTGCGAACCAAAAAATCTTCATCAAACACCTGTCTCTGTTCTTTATCAGCAATAATTTGATAAATTTCTTCAATAACTTGAGTGACATAGACAAAATCATTATCAGTATTTTGAAATGAAAAAATTAGTAATACTCCTCTTTGATTTGAATATTCATAGTCAATGCCACGTTCACCAATTAAGTCACCAATTTCATCACCTGTTGCGCGATCGCTATACATAAAAAACTTTAATGGATCGCTAATTTGAGAATCATAGGTTAAGACATTTCCCCAATTATCAAGCAGACATCGTAATTCATGGCAGTTGCAAGCAGCCTTTTGAAAAAGCGACTTTCTTTCATCTCCAAAAGCCAGCCGAATAGCTTCTTCTATACTTAATAAAAGTAGGTTACTCCGTGATGTTGTTTCAAACAGTGATAGTGCTGCGATCGCTTCTGACTCTGTAATTCTTGAGGCTTCAGGTAAATGAAGTAATGCTGTTTGCACAAGACTACCTACAAACTTGTGCAGGCTATGAACAACCAAGTCAGATTCTTCAGCCAACGCTGACAAATTCTCCTCCTCTAAAAAAGGAAAATGAGTGCCATGCGCTTCGTCGATCATGAACTCAATATTTTTAGCTCGGCAGTATTTTGCAATCTTTCCTAAGTCAGTCGTGATGCCATCATAGCTGGGATGTGTTAAAAAAAGTGCAGTAACTTCTCCTGCTGTTTCTAATGCTTGAATAACTTCTTCATCTGTTGGCATGAACGAACGCGACGGAATAAAAAATGGCTCTAATCCTGAGAGGACAAATCCATGAATTATCGACAGGTGACTATTCAGACCAATGGCGATTTTTCGATGTCTTCTTGCCAGTATGGTACAGGCAATCAAAATTCCTTGGGTGGCTCCTCCTGTGAGAAAAAAGGTATGTTTAGTTTTATATAGCCCAGAAAAATATTTTTCGACATTATAAAACTTGTCACGGGTAAAGAAAGGTAAATCATAGGCGTAGATGCGATCGTCAAAATATTCAGATTCTCCTCGAATGCCTTGATGAGCAGGTGTGTGGAGCCGAAGTTTTATTTCTGGGGAATGAGATGCAATCATCAGCCGTCACTGAGTTTGGATTAACTACTAAATAATCACAAGCTTTGGCTAAAAGATTAACACTTGGGGTTGCATCACCAGCAAAACCTCCAATTTCCGCACGGACTCCTGTTGGGACAATACTTACAGCAACAAAAGGTTTAGCTGAAGAAATTTGACGATGGCGAATATCTAATAAAGAAGACCAGACAGGCTTTCTATCTGTTTCCAGAAAACTGCATTCAAACACCAACTTCTGTTGGCTCCCTGCGGTCAAGATGATTCGGATAGGTGTTCCAGGTAGTCCCGTTTCTCCAATTAGATGAGCAATTTCACTCCAAATTTTTTGCTTTGGTGGGCATTCAATTTCAAAATCTTTTGTAAAAACTTGTGACACAATTAAACTCACTAAATAACCCCAAGTGTTATTTATACCTTAAATTGACGATTAACTTCTATTTTTTCCTTAAATTTACCATCTACTAAAGAAGTAAAGGAGAGTTTCATACCTTGCTTTAGATGGATTTGAAGTCGATGACCCGAAACTTGGACGACTCTGAATTTATCTGGGGCAAAATTTACAATGCGCTCTTGCGCTGCCACACATCCGATATCCTTGGTCTAGGTTGAACGTATGAATCCGAGAAGCTTCAGCAAGAGTTCTTAAACTTTACTGCTGGGTCGTTTTGTCATTTCTTAGTCTAAACACCAATTAATCAAATACCCATTAAATCTTACTTATGATTTATATACTAATTGTGATTAAATTCGCTACTAAGTAAGTAGGCAGAAATAAAAATACTTATGTAAACAAATGTAAAAAGCGTGCTTTCTTCCTATTTCCTATGACACCAAATGTCTCAACAAAGGGCATCTTTGCATGACGCTGGCTCCCCCATACCCTATGCTCGACCGATCGCGAGTGATGTTTAATTAGCCGACCTACTCAATAGCTTGTGTTAGTGTTGCTTTGCCTATGTCTTGAGAAGGATTTTGAGTAGTATTTGGGCATAAATAGCTAAAAAAAAGCAGTGATAATTTAAAAACGCTTATTGGCTTGAATTTAATCGTTGTAACTCCAATTTTTTATAGATAACATGTAAATAAGTTACTAATAAGCTTCTCACACTGTATTTGGCATAAGTTTTTTTATGGACATTCAGTTAATCAACATCGGTTTTGGCAATATCGTGTCTGCCAATCGAGTAGTTGCTATTGTCAGTCCAGAGTCTGCCCCGATTAAGCGGATTATTACTGACGCAAGAGACAGAGGTCAACTGATTGACGCGACTTATGGTCGTCGCACTAGAGCTGTAATTATCACTGATTCCAGCCATGTGATTCTCTCAGCGATTCAACCGGAAACGGTAGCAAATCGCTTTGTAGTTTCCCGCGAGCATCAAGTTGTAGATAATTGATTGGGGGTGGGTTGAAAGCCCCACCCCTATTTGCGCCATATCAGCAGTAATATGTGAATTAGACAAGTTTTCTGTCACCCATGCTACCAATTTATTAGTCTATACTCGCTCTCGCGAATGACTAATGAATAATGTCTATCGATTAATTCACAAGTTGAGCGGATGATGCAAGTTTTATCCATCCAGAATGGTGCTACTACCAAAGAATGCCCCCCTCTGGGCAGGCTGATTGTTTTAACAGGTCCCAGTGGTGTCGGCAAAGGCACACTCATGCGATCGCTTCTACAGCGTTATCCGGAGCTATACTATTCAGTATCCGTGACGACTCGTTCTCCCCGCCCTGGAGAAATCGACGGCAAAAATTATTACTTTATTAGCCGTAACAAATTTGAACAATTGGTTGCTCAAGGTGAATTCCTAGAGTGGGCAGAATTTGCGGGTAACTATTACGGCACTCCTCGTGAAGCGGTACTTAACCAAATTCGCGCCGGTAAGACGGTTGTGCTAGAAATTGAGTTGGAAGGGGCACGACAAATCCGCGCTTCTTTCCCTAGCGCCCTCAGCATCTTTATTCTACCGCCTTCATTTGAAGAATTAGAGCAACGGATACGCAATCGCGGACAGGATTCAGAAGAAGCGATCGCTCGTCGTCTGCAATGTGCCCAAGAAGAAATTAAAGCCGCTGAAGAATTTGATATTCAAATCGTGAATGACGATTTGGAGACCGCTGTAAATGCGATCGCTGCTGCTTTATTTGGTTAACAGAACACATTTAAACCACGAAGGAATTGTTTATCACCCCTTGGACGCTCACCCGGACAAAAATGAGACGGTTCCTTCATCCCTTGGGTATACGCGTAATTTGCGGATCTATAAAACGAACGCTTGTGCCATTTTTGTCTACACGAGTGTGAAACCCAACAAATAAAGGACACGAAGAAAAAGTTAAGTTTTTCCTTTGTGTCCTTATCTTATTCACACTGTCATTTGACTAATGACTAAACTAACCGCCGAATAAACCTTGAATTAGTTCGATATTAGAAGCCACAAGGTAAGCAACTACTGCACCACCAAGACCACCGATTAAGAAAGCACTGCCAAAGTTACTCCAACCTTCTTTAGTTTTAAAAGAATCTGGAGGATTGGGTACTGTTACCGTGGCAACTGGTTGGGGAGGATTGCTATTAGCATACAGGGAGAGGGTGCCAGTCAGAATAACAATCAAGCCAATGGTTGCTAGTAACCCAGCTAAGTTGGCATTATCTGTATTCCGCAGGGGACCCAATTTGGCAAAGGGACCAAATATCCAGTAACCATGAGCCATACCGACTTCTAACCCTCGTCTGAAGGTAGTTATACCTGGGCGATAGGCGGGTAAATTATTAATAAACCACTTGCTCAACCCAGAAGCATTAATCGGCGTTTCTAGATTTCCCCGCTGCGGATCGCGCCATTCTGGAAAGACAACCTCGCGATTTCTAGCATCGCTAGGACTATTTTTTGATGCGTCTATTGCTTGCGCCATATTTTGCGTTTGCCTCTAAATAAGATGCTTGATTATTTATTATTAGTAATAATTGTGTCTAAATATGATTTTTAACAGCGAAGTTTAGAAAAGTTAATTAAGCATATATAGAGATGTCAAAATTATATGCTGTTGACAGCATTACCAGTTTCCCAAAATTAATTTGTTAGCAGTTAGTAGTTAGTTGTCAATTAACTATGTACAGACGCGAGGAACATCGCGTCTCTACTAACTGCTAACAAAATTGTTTAATTCCGTCGATTATGGCATCGGGTGGAAAAGTAGGTCGGGGAACAAGTTGTTAAATACAATCCACAAAACGGCAACAAAAATCAAATGAGCGAACAGTAAAACTGGTGCTAGGGAAAGATATTTAAGGAAATAGTTCTGCTGCATGAATCATTCTCCCAAATAAGTAAAATTGAGGTGTATTGTTAGCGTGGTGAAATGGGGATTTCGGTATCTTTAGCTGTCAATTCGCCAGAAAGCAACTCTTTCACGGCGGCTAGGGGCCAAGTAAAGCCTGACAGCATTAGTGAAAATGCCTTTGGCACCTCGATCATGATTTCCTTTTTCTCTACGTCCCCACCTTCTTTCTTGATGGCTTGCAGATAGGCGCGACCTACCCAACCAATCCATCCTGCGACATACAGGAAGAGAATGCCCGGTATTATAAAGTCACCAGCGCGATCTAGACGACCATCGACTATCAGATGAGGTAAACCTTCTGGACCACACACAGCTTGGGCATAACGCTCAAATCGCTTTTGCCCGGAGGCAGGGTCTGAGGTAGTGTTACGCGCCTCTGCTGCCCGTTGTAGAAAAGCAGGAGAGTCCTTGCAGGGTACAAGGTCAGCCCCTAACGCTTTTGCTGGCGGGGCAAAATTGAACATTAGACAAATCGCCAAAACCAAAGTAAACAATCGTCTCATTGAGTTGTTTCCTTTTATTACGAAACAAAAAGTTTTAGTACAAAACGAAGCGGCTTGTACAGTGTTTATCAACATTACTAGGAAGTCATCATACTCTTGCCTGGGAACCGAGTAAAGTTTAAGTAAATAAAAGTTAAAGCTTCGACATCAAGTCTCAATTAACCATAATCCTGTCATGGCAACCGTTTTAGCTATAGAAACCAGCTGCGATGAAACTGCCGTAGCAATTGTAAACAATCGTCAAGTTTGTAGTAGTATTGTTGCCTCGCAAATTCCGGTTCATCAGCAGTATGGCGGGGTAGTACCAGAAGTGGCATCCCGGCAGCATCTAGAAACGATAAATCAGGCGATCGCTCAAGCCCTCGAACAAGCAAAACTAGATTGGGAAAAAATCGACGGAATTGCCGCAACTTGTGCCCCCGGACTCGTGGGAGCGCTTTTAGTGGGGTTAACTGCCGCCAAAACCCTGGCAATAATACACAACAAGCCATTTTTAGGAGTTCACCACCTTGAAGGTCATATTTACGCGACTTACCTAAGCGAGCCAACTATCAAGCCTCCTTTTCTTAGCTTACTGGTTTCCGGCGGACACACAAGCTTGATTTATGTCAAAGATTGTGGTATATACGAAACTTTAGGACAAACTCGCGATGATGCGGCAGGTGAAGCTTTTGATAAAGTAGCGCGGTTGTTAAAGTTGGGCTATCCCGGTGGACCGATGATTGATAAACTGGCGCAGTCAGGCAATCCGCAAGCCTTTGTTTTGCCAGAAGGAAAAGTTTCCTTACCGGGTGGGGGGTATCATCGGTATGATTCGAGTTTTAGCGGGTTAAAAACGGCAGTACAGCGACTAGTGCAACAATTTGAGAAAAATGGCGAGCAAGTGCCTTCAGAGGATATTGCGGCGAGTTTTCAAGAAACCGTAGCGCGATCGCTTACCAAAAGAGCGATCGCCTGTGCCCTTGACTACGATCTGAAAATTATCGCCGTCGGTGGAGGGGTAGCCGCCAACAGCGGTTTGAGGAAACATTTACAAGCAGCCGCCTGTGAGCGTAATCTGCGCGTGTTATTTCCCCCAATGAAATATTGCACCGATAACGCCGCCATGATAGGCTGTACAGCCTCAGAGCATCTAGGGCTTGGTCATATTTCGCCACTTACCCTAAGCGTTCAATCAAGACTGTCGCTTACCCAAGTCATGGATTTATATCAAATCGGGTAAAGAGGAAAGGGGACAAGGGGGACAAGGGGGACAAGGGGACAAGGGGGACACGGGGGACACGGGGACAAGGGGGACAAGGAGACAAAAAGAATAATTCTTCTTTCCCCCCATCCCCCATCCCCCCATCTCCCCATCTTCCCCTCCCCCACTCCTAACTCCTAACTCCTAACTATTAACTATTGACCGGATGTGATTGGCAACCGCATTTGGCTGCTCTAACATTGCCAAATGTCCGCAATCAGGAATTTCAATCACATTGTCACCAGAGTATTGGAACAGAGAATGAAAGCTAGCTAAATGGCGAACATACTTCGGTTCCATAATTTTATCTTCCGCACCAGCTAAGAAATAAACTGGTTGTTTAATTTTGGATACCAACTGGGGTAAGCGGTTAATTTCTTCCTCAGTTGTCGAGTCTAGCAGCGTTCCTAGAGCAGCTTCCGGGTCAGCCACAACAAAATCAATCACCCTTTGACGTGCCCAAAAGCGATCCAAAGGACGTGCCACAGTATCTCTAGTAAACAGTAAATCAATCAAAGGTACTTGGCACAACCACCTCGGACGGATTTGCAAAAGCCGCTGACCTGTTGAGCGAAATTGCTCAAAAGCTTCTTTGAGATAAATTCCACCACCTGCGTTAATACAGATGACACCCTTAACGCGATCGAGCATTTGTGCCGCACCCCAAAGAGCGATCGTGCCTCCTAAAGAATGACCAATTAGCCAAGCACTGGTAATATTCATCTGTTGCAGAAGAAGCGCTAAATCCTGAGCATAAGCAGCTGGAGTATAAACAGAATCGAACGGATAGCCAACTTGACAACGGTCATTGTCAGTTAGGCTCAAACTAGATGTGTCTTCGCGACTAAAATCAATTTTTGCCTCAGGCTGGGACTCACCAAACCCACGCAAATCATAAGACAGGCACTGGAAATCAACTGATAAGTGAGAAATCACAGGTTGCCAGTATCCACGGCTATTGAGCCAACCGTGGATAAAAACTAAAGCATGGGGGTAGGTCGTGGGAGCCGTTAGCTCGTATGCGTGTGGAACGCCCAATATTTCAATCCTTGCCATAATTCCATCGTACCCTTAAGGGCGGGCGCGACTAAATACGAGCGAGGAGCGTGGGTAGTGGGTAATGGGTAGTGGGTAATGGGTAGTGGGTAATGGGTAATGGGTAGTGGGAGCGTGGTTAAGTGTTGACCGTCAACGCTCCAACGCTCCAACGCTCCAGCTAATAACCACTAACAACCTAACTTTTTTCATTTTCCCATTAACCTCTGTCGCACCCCTTCGGCAATTTTGTTACCTAGATATTCAGGAATCAGGCTTTCATTGGGTCCCAACAAGTAAAGAATAAGGCGTGTACGTCCGCGCCAAACCAGTAAATTCGCATTTACCACCAGCAAGTCTTCCAGCCAAATGGCGTACATCACTTTGTAGAATAATCCCGGTTGGTTATCAGCTTCAATAACTAAGGCAGGGAGATGAAAGACCGGATCGACATAGAATTCGGTTTGTACTTGTTCTAAGCCGGCATCAAGGTTGAATTCTACTGCTAGCATTTCTTCTACCTCAAACCGACCTCCTAAAGCCTCGCGAACAGCACGGCAGACGTTTTCGGCGGTTTTCTCGGTCAAAGCTCTACTGCCACGAGACACCAACAGTTTCATAAAAACCAACATCGGCGGTCGGATCTGACCGTATAGACTTAAACCGTGGATAGTCAGCCCATAAGCTGCCAGCACACCAAAAATATCACTGAGGAGAAAAGACTGGTTGCGGTAGGCAAAATGCAGGGCACTTTTGCTACCTTCCGGTTTCAACTCAATAACCGCGCGTCTGGTTTTATAAAGACGGTAGGCTAGCCGCAAATTTTGCAGTTGAATCTCACTGCTAACAAATTGCTCATAAAACTGGGGAAACGCTCGGTTAAAGCGTTTTAAAAGTTCCAGGGTCGAAGATTTTAAACCAGAAGCCATTTTTGGGTTAAGACTCGCTCTTATTCGTCGCCAAGGGACGCTTGGACTAGGGGGAGAGGGGGAGGGGGGGAGCTGGGGGAGCTGGGGGAGCTGGGGAGATGGGGAGATGGGGAGATGGGGAGGACAAGGAGGATAAATGCTCAATGCCTAATGCCCAATTCCCAATGCCCAATGCCCAATTACCAATTACCTTTTTCCCAATTACCAATGCCCCAGTCTGGGCGTGTTTATATACAATTGACTCTCATATCCTTCGGTTTTGGTTAATTTCTCCTAGGCTCTACAACAAAATGCTAAAGTTGAAAATGATTGGTGTGAAACACGCCCTGACTGGCTAAACCAATTGAAAATCCCAAAAACATTAGAAAAATTTTCAGTGTGAGGGGTTGCAAATGGGTAGCGAGATTCATTCCGTGGGTCAACACTGTTTCAATGGAAACCAATTCAGTTATACTACCCGAACCACGTTGGCATGGGTTTTTGGAAAACTTGGTTTAGTACTCCCGAAGCTGTAGCGTCATCTAGGACGAACTCTTTTGAAGAGATGAGCGCGGAAGTTGTAGGCAATTCTAGCTCTAATGGCGTTGGCGATGCTCCTCCGAAGGAGACTCGCATCGTTTTTAGTACAGAGCGAGATATTGACTTGTATGAGCTAGAAGAACTCTGTGATGCCGTCGGTTGGTCGCGTCGTCCTTTGAGAAAAGTGAAAAAAGCGATCGAGCATAGTTTTCTCGTAGCCACAATGTGGCAAGTACGAGGAACCCAACGACGGCTGATTGGTTTTGCCCGTGCTACCTCAGACCACGCTTTTAATGCCACTATTTGGGATGTGGTAGTTCACCCGGACTTTCAAGCTAAAGGACTGGGTAAAGCACTGATGAAGTACGTACTCAAAAAACTCCGAAGTGAAGAGATTAGCAATGTCACTCTCTTCGCTGACCCTCATGTTGTCGATTTCTATCGGACTATGGGCTTTGTTGCCGATCCTGAAGGTATTAAAGGCATGTTTTGGTATCCTCAGTAATCCCTGAAATAAATAAATATGCTTGCTGACCAAAAGTAAGTTATGATGGTAAAAGCCTATTTTTATTATAGAACTAGGTTCGTTTAACTTATTTCTCGGTGTAAAGACAAATTTTTGTATTTGCATTTGACAAATTATTTGCAAAATAGTTTGACGATGAAATAAATTAACTAAGCAACCATAAAATCTGATAAGATGTCATAGTTGCTCTGCAAAAGCAAAAATATGGTAACGTTACCAAAGTTTTGCTTTTAAACAAAGCAATTATGTCAAATTCATGCTTAACCACTATATAAAGTGGATTAATATAACCGGGATGTAGCGCAGCTTGGTAGCGCGCCTGCTTTGGGAGCAGGATGCCGCAGGTTCAAATCCTGTCATCCCGATTTTATAATGCGAATCATAAAACCCTAGATTTATTAGCAGAATCTAGGGTTTTTATGATTTTTTATTAAAAAATAAAAACTTCCTGAGAGTTTTACTAAAGATTGAGTAAGGGTTGTACTCAAAAAAGTATCAAGATTATAATTTTTAATTAGTATAAATACATATTTCTTTTGGCGGCATATCTGATTTTAGCATCTCAGTATAAAGCATTTATGTTAATTGGGGCGGTAAATGTTTAAATGGTATTCTTGTAAAAATAAGCACATAAAAAAATAAAATTGATGGAACGATCCATTAGGCAATGGCGTCAACTATCCTCAGAAAAGACAATAAAATGGCATTTATCGCCTTAAAGGTAGAGGACATTTTTCGCTGCTTGTAGAAAGCCTAACTTTTCACGGTATGTGGATTCATGATGTGGGGGTATAAGGTATTAATTTTTCGGAAATTTGCTTTTATTGGGAATTTTTCTGATTTTTCCTACACCCACATCGCTTTCTTCGAGTTTCCAGATTTCGTCGTTAGGTAGAAAGCGGCAGCAATCAATGCTTTTACAGCATTTCTCTGTGAAAAGCAAGGCGAAATTAAGAAAACAACGCTGTCAATTGGCGAAGACGATACTATAACTAAAACAAGTTGGTTCTGTGCCAATCCAACCAAAGTCTCGACTTAATTAAAGTATTGATGCGAGGAAAAGTCATGAAATCATTGGTTCGCTGGGGCGCAACATTAGGATTAATCGGAAGTACACTGCTCTCGACGGTATTTGTGGGAAATGTCCCAGTGCTGGCATTGACAGAACAACAAGTCAAAGAGAAACTCGATTCAGTACCGGTTTATTTAATTACTAACTCCCAAGGTTTACCTTTAAGCCGTCCTCTTCCACAAGGTAATAACGGGCAAAAATCCACTGGTTCTGTAACTGGTGTTTATCTAAGTCGGCAGGAGGCTCAGTCGTTTATTAAAGAATTACAGAATGTTAAAGGCAAAGACCCGAAAATGGATGAAGTGGTCAAAAGCCTACAAGTGACGGCAGTGCCTTTAGGGGTAATTTATCAGCAATTGCAACAAAGCAAAAATCAGCCAAACCGCCTTCTATTTGCCTTTAAACCTGTAGATACGGAGGTGAAGGGAGCGATGGACTTGCTACGTCAAAGCGGTCAGCAAGTAAATCAATTTAAAAGCGTGCCTGTTTTTGCTGTCAGGTTTTCACCAGAACAAGGATATGTACCAATTCAACTCAAAGCTGACAATCAGCAACTTATTCCTTTGTTTTTAAGCAAGCAAGATGCACAAGGTTTGTTGAATCAGGTGAAGTCAAAGTATCCTAAAGCTGATATCCAGGTAATAGATGTAGACGGTGTAATTAAAACTTTGCAAGATAAAAACGATAACTGGCTCTCGCAAGTTGTCTTAGTACCATCCCCAGAGTCGAGAGAATATATCAAGACACTTCCCAGAGAAGGAAATAAGCCTGCTACTCCAGCTGGTGGCGGCAATAAGCCTGCTACTACTCCCAAGCGTCCTTAATGCTTTCGGCATGGTGGATAAGCAGCCAAATCTAGTTTCTGGTTTACAACTTTGGCAGTGGCGCAATGCAGCAATCAAGGCAGCGATCGCCACTGATGTTTCATCATCTGAGGTAGATTGGTTACTACAAGAAGTAGCTGGTTTAGACCGCTTGGCGTTGCGTTTGGAATCTTTTAAAGACTCCTATGCGATCGCTCTAAAATTACCTTTAGAAGATTTAGAGCATCTTTGGCAGAGACGATTAAATGACCGCTTGCCAGTGCAGTACATTGCTGGAGTTACACCTTGGCGACAGTTTCAAATCGCGGTGTCGAATGCGGTTTTGATTCCCAGACCGGAAACTGAGTATTTAATTGATTTGGCTGTGGCTGCAAGCTTGGCAAATCCGCTTTTACAGCAAGGTCACTGGGCGGATTTGGGGACTGGTAGTGGGGCGATCGCTTTAGGATTAGCAGATGTCTTAAGTAAGGCAACGATTCATGCTGTTGATTGCAGTTCAGATGCTTTGGCGATCGCCCAACAAAATGCTTTAAATTCCGGTCTGGCTGACCGTATTCGCTTTTATCAAGGTTCTTGGTGGGAGCCGCTAGAATTGCTCAAAGGTCAATTTAGCGGCATGGTGTCAAATCCGCCTTATATCCCCACCAGCACCGTACCTACGCTACAACCAGAAGTAGTTGACCATGAACCACATCTAGCTCTGGACGGGGGTGCTGACGGCTTAGATTGCATCCGCCATTTGATAGAAATTTCTCCGGCTTACTTACGACCTGGTGGCGTATGGTTGGTTGAGATGATGGCAGGACAGGCGGATGCAGTGCGTGAAATGTTGCAAAATCAAGGTAGCTATTGCAATGTTGAAATTCATGCTGATTTAGCGGGAATTGAACGCTTTGCCGTTGCCGAGCGTTGCTAATAGATACAAGTAGCTGAGAAAGCGTTGCGTAAGTCCTGGGATTTTAAGAGTTGAAGTCAAAAGTCAAGTTTTCCCGAAGGTCAGAGGGAATTTTTATCATCTCACCTTGGTCACCCAGGCGCTTACGCGCCTCAAAAAATGCTTGCTCCATACCTTGAGTGTAATTCAGCAAAAGGAGCTCGTGTTCAAACTGCACGCGACTTTCTATTTCATCTACTAATAGTCGTTTCCATTTATCGATCATTCCCCATTTCACTCCCACACTCGGCATGACCATCACACATAAGGGCACAAGTTCCTGTTCTACAGGTCTTATACTTTTCTCTAGCACACTAAGCCACAAGTAAGCCTGGAACATATCTAAGTCCCGAAGACAAGAGTGTGCTACATCTGGATCGCTCAATCCACCTCTTAGGCTACGATGATCGGGAAATAATTGTAAAAGTCGGCAGTAAACTATTGAACCAATCTCAGGAGCCACTCTTAACATTTGCTCAACTAAAGTTAAGGCTGGAGAACCTAGCTGATGTTTAGCGGCAGCTGCACAGACTCGCTGCCACGGGATAGCGACTTGTTCTTCAACAAACTTCAAGTAGGGACACAGCAAAACTTTCTCCACTGATGTCAGCTGATTAATAAGTAACTTGTTACTGAAATTGAATAGCGTAGTCAGAAAGCCAACGACGCGCCAATCCTTTGCTGTTACGTGTTGATCCTGATATTTCAGTAATAGTTGTTCTAGTTCATTTGCCAGCTTTTCTATATTTGGTATCGCCGATAACGAAAGAGAAACCTGGTTAGAAACATTTCCTGTTGACATTTGTGTCGTTATAGGAGTGACAACCATACCAGACTGCTGTTGGTAAATGTCCAGTACTTTCTCATACACTTGGCAGGCAAATTGATTTATTCGCTGCCCCAAGTGAGAATCAATAATGTCAGGAATATATTCATATAGAGATTTCGCCTGTGTCCCTGCTTGATGGCTTGTGCTATCTAATACATTATTCACTAATTTAGCTGCGGTTAAGCCTCGAGCTTCTGGTGAAGCTGCTTTCATCAATTCTCCATAGAACTTGGGATTTTTGGATAGAGAAGATACGTCAACTGTATAACGCTCTGCCCAAAGCTTAACCAAGCGCTCAACCGAGGGACATTTAGAAGTGTTAGTGGATAGCAGCATAAATTAACTTCCTATTATCAAGAGAAAATAATTTACACAAAATTTTATAACTGTACGGGTGCAATTATTGTGTTGTTTGTATAAAGTATCCAAGTAAAAAAGTCGTGCGATGTAGTTCGCTCTCGTGTTCAAGGCAGAATTGCGATCGCTTCGGGTTAATATGACACAAGTTTCTTTAGTAGACCTTATTGCTGGTGCCCGCGCTGGCTTTTTGGTGAGCTTTCCTACAGATACTGTTCCCGCACTCGCAGCGCTACCAGAAAAAGCAGAATTAATTTTTGCAGCGAAGCAACGCAGCCTAGATAAACCTTTGATTTTGATGGCAGCAGATGTAGAGGATTTGTGGTCTTATGTTGTAGGTAGTGATGAAGAGTATAAAATTTGGCGCTCAGTTATGGATAAGTATTTGCCGGGAGCGTTGACATTGGTGTTACCAGCGTCAGGGTGTGTGCCAAAAGCAATGAATCCTACAGACTCAATGACTATTGGTATCCGAATACCGAACAGTGCGATCGCTCAAACTATTTTGGCGCAAACAGGTCCCCTTGCCACTACAAGCGCTAATGTGTCAGGTCAACCTGCTTTGCAGACAATAACAGAAATAGCGGCTCAGTTTCCCGATGTTCTGACTTTAGCAGAAACAGAATGCCAGGGAGAAACACCAGCCATCGGTGTACCTTCGACTGTTGCTAAATGGACTGGGAGCAATTGGCAAATTTTACGTCAAGGTGCAGTGAAGTTAGAGTTCTAAGCTAGAAAAATTACTTAAATAGCTGTGAAGTTGTTTTATCAAGAAAGAAGTCAGAATTCAGGAGTCAAAAGAATCCTGTGGGACTAACTTATGAATGAAGGGTTTAAGAGAAGAACGCCAAAATCTATGATTTGGCGGTATCTCAATATGACTTAGTATAATTTTTGACTTCATTTTCTTATGACTCCTGAATTCTGACTTATCTGATATCTTTGGGCTAAATTTTGTTAATCGGAAGTTAGAATTTCCCCAAGGAAGTCAGAATCAAGGAGTATGCTGAGTGATAGGAATGGGGCAGTTTTGCTTCATTGGGTGCTGAATATAAAAACTGCTGATTTTTCTCTTCAAATTTCAAATAAATCACAAAACAGAAAAATCTTTACCTACAGCTTAGGATTTGCAGACTAAAAACTTGGGAATTTTGCTTCGCTTTTTTTGATGGTTAATTAATAACTTGATATTGCCAAATTTATGGATTGGAGCAACTGGGTATATTTGGGAGCGGGAATAGCATTGGGGCTGAGTTTGAGTGCGTTATTTGCGTTTAGGTTCCCGTCGTCTAGCTCATCTGTAGCGCTTGAGAAACAAGATGTATCAGCACTTGAGCAAGAAATGAAGCGTATAATGCTGGCGTATCAAATGGCAAAGGAAATGAGCCAGTTTAAAGCGGGATTTTTAGCACGGACTACCCATGAATTGCGATCGCCTCTTAATGGTTTAATTGGTTTACATCAGTTAATTTTGTCAGATTTATGTGAAGATGCGGCGGAAGAACGAGAATTTATCGCCCAAGCTCACGAACGTGCGCTCAAGCTACTCAAGTTAATTGATGAAATTCTCAAAGTCTCCAGGACTGAATACGGCAACAACAAATTAGATATCCAACCCCAATGTTTAGCGGAAGTTTTGCAGGAAGTTCATAGCTTAACTTATATGCTGGCGGCAAATCGCAATTTTACCTTGCAACTTTTGCCACCCGATCCAGAAATTTATGTTTTGGCAGATCCGCGCTGGCTAAGGCAAGTATTGCTAAATTTAGTAGATACTTCGATTACTCAGATGGAAGAAGGTAGTATTTCTATTTCAACTGCTTCTTCACCTACAAGTAAATTTATTCATATTTGCTTGGATGTGCCAACTAATGCTATCCCTACTAGTGAGCCAATAGATTTAATTAAATCTGAATATAAACTGCCTGATACTGACAAGCAAAATGCTTTTTTTTCGCCGGGAATGAGGCTATTACTAAATCAAACTTTGTTGGAAGTGATGGGGGGAAAGTTGGAAATAGTTTCTCCCGTCACCGATGAATCAACTGAGCATTATAGCAGGCTACAACTTTCTATCCCCCTAATGATTCCTGAAGCTGGATTTCCGGAGTCGGCATAAGGTTATTGTGATTGTATAACACCATCGTGGTGCTGGAATTGCTCTGGAAACCAATTTTTTTGTAGAATCCCTGTTGGTGTGTTGTCATCAGATACACGCGCTCAACTCTGTGCATGTGCGGATGACTCAAAACCGTTTCTACCAGTTTGCTTCCCAGTCCAGTACCGCGATAGTCTGGGTGAATCACAACATCCCAAATTGTGGCACGATAGATACCATCAGAAGTTGCCCTAGCAAAGCCAATTAATCGTTCTTTATCGCGGACGCTAATTACTGGCTGACTGTTAGCAATGGCTATACCCATATCTTTTATACTGCGCCCTTTTGCCCAGAAAGCAGCAATATTAAATAGCTCTTGGAGTTGGTAAAGGTCAATTTCTGACTTGCGATCGCTAAATTTAATTTGAGTATTATTCATGCCACCGTATCCAATTTTTACAATATATTTGCTATCGTTAACTTTTATTTTTTTCAGATAGCTATAGTAGTATATCTATTGGAAACACATGATACGGGCTATCCTGAAGTCAGATTTTTCTATATATCGCCTGTAGTGTATATATTCCAACTATTTTAAAATTTTATACTTCAAGGTTTATTGACAAATCCACTTCCATAGTGGATGACTCGATCCTTGCTGGCGTATCCGACAAACTTGTTTTTCTAAACGTTGCTGTTCTTGGTGTGGTAAACCGATTAAAATATTCCGACTTTGCCAAACTAAAACAGCAACAGTCATACCGATACAAAAAGCTAAACCAATGGTAGAGAATGGATGATAAAAAAGTCCATATCGCACCGCTACCCAGGTAAAATATTGTCGCCACAGAACAATTTCTTCACGCAAAGACCACAAGCAAATCGGCGCAAGGGTGAGCCACAAAAATAGGCAGAACAACCATCTACCATATACTGTTAATCGGTGTAGCCTTTGCACTTGTTGAGTAAAAGATGGGTCTGTGATTGGCGATTTTTCAAATTGATCCATAGGCGAGGGGGTGTTAGTTGTTAGTTGTTGGTTGTTAGTTGTTGGTTGTTAGTTGTTAGTTGTTAGTTGTTAGTTGTTAGGTGTTAGTTGTTAGTTGTTGGTTGTTAGTTGTTAGTTGTTAGTTGTTAGTTGTTAGTTGTTAGTTGTTAGTTGTCAAAAATTACTCTTATCCATTAACCACTATCCACTATCGACTATCCACTATCCACGCTGCCACTATCCACTATCGACTATCCATTAACCACTATCGACTATCGACTATCCACTATCTACTAACTTTCACCTTTATGCATCCATTGGTTCTGTGGTGGCTGTGGGTGTGGATGAATCGGTGCGTTCTCGCCACCAAGCTAAAAGAGTACTAGCGATGAAAATACTGGAATAAGCGCCCATTGTAAAGCCAATAATCAAGGCTAGGGCGAAGTTATGCAAAGTTTCGCCGCCAAACAGAAAGATAGCAAATAATGTCAGCAACACGGTTAAGGTGGTGTTGATTGACCGTGCTAAGGTTTGGTTAACTGCATCGTCTACAATCTCGCTAATTGGTCGATTCGGATTAGTTTTGACGGTTTCGCGAATGCGATCGTAAATGACTACGGTATCATTCACTGAAAAACCTGTGATTGTCAGTAGGGCGACAATGAACAGACTATCAACTTCAGTGCCAAATATCAAACCCAAAATCGAGAACGCACCTACTGTAATCAAGATGTCGTGAAACAAAGCAATAATCGCAAAAATGGCATAGTCTAACTGAAAGCGGAAGTTCATGTAGACGGTGATGCCAACAAAAGAGACGAGGAGAGCTAATAAACCAGACCTAAATAGTTCTTGCCCTAGTGTAGGACCTACGGAGTCAATTTGATTTTTTTGCGGGTCAAAAACGCCGATTTTTTCGCTTAAGGCGTTTTGTAATTTGGTGCGTTGATCGACAGTCAAATCTTTTGTGCGAATTGTTACGCCATTCTCACCAGCAAGTTGAATGCTGCTATCGCCTATTCCCTGTTCTTTGGCTACTTCCCGAACAGCAGCAATATCAATTGGTTTATCACAATTACCGGGTCTTGTACAATCGCGTTCAAATTGCAAGCGCGTACCACCGATAAAATCTAAACTGGGACGCAGGGGTGCTTTAATTCCCGGAGTTTGCCAAGAAATCACCATCGAAATGATACCAATGATGATGATGACAGAAGAAATAGTCCACCAAAGCGATCGCGATTTATTTATACTTAGTTTCATTGAGCTACCTCTGCCTGATTCGAGCTTGGCAGGTTAGGAGAGAAAAGTTGTGGCTTCTTCAATGCGGGTATTGAAATTGCCAAAAACATCAGTGTCCGACTACAGGTAATCGCTGTAAACATACTAACTGCTACACCCAAAGCCAAAGTCAGGGCAAAGCCTTTGACTAAGCCAGACCCCAGCCAGAACAAAGCAGCACAAGCAATCCATGTCGTTACATTACTATCTAAAATACTAGAAAATGCTCGGTAAAAACCAGATTCTACAGAACGATACAGCTTTTTACCTGATTGTAATTCTTCCCGCGTGCGCTCAAAAATTAGTACGTTAGCGTCAACCGCCATCCCAATACTAAGAATAAATCCGGCAATTCCTGGCAGTGTGAGAGTAACGCCCAACAAAGCAAAGCTAGCCCAAGTTAGCAAAGAGTAGATTACTAACGCTATGTCGGCAATCAATCCTGGTAGTCTATAGTACACCACCATAAAAATTAATACTAAACTCAGACCACCGATGCCAGCATAAATACTGCGTTGAATGCTGTCTTTACCCAAGGTTGCGCCGACTGTGCGTCTTTCGGCGATTTCTACTGGTACCGGTAATGCCCCACCGCGTAGCTGCACACCTAAGTCGTTTGCTTCTTGAGCGGTAAATCTACCTGTAATTACGGCAGCACCACCGGTAATACCTGCGGCAGCAAATTCTGGACCGACGGTAGGAGCGCTAATCGCTTCATTATCCAAAAATATACCAATACTGCGACCAGTACCGGCGAGGTTTTTTGTCAGTTGGGCAAATAATTCCCCACCTTTGGTATCAAAGCGAATGGCAACATTCCAGTTGTTGCCTTGAGTCGGTTCGCCATAGGCATCTTTGAGGAATTTACCAGTTAAAGGCGGGTTGGTACTTTCAAATAATTCAGCGATCGCTTGATTATTATTTTGTAACTCTTCTTTATTTTTCGCAATAGCGGCTGCGTCTTTAGTTTTGATCAATTCTTGTTGTTTTGCCTTCAATTCTTCTCGCGATCTTTGAAAAGCAAACAATTGAGTTTCCGTACCGGGTTTTTGCAAGCGAAATTCTAGCTGCGCTGTACCTCCCAGAACTCGTTCAGCTTGTTCTGGGTCGTTAACTCCCGGTAGTTGCACTAAAATTTTGTCTGAACCCACCGTTTGAATCACTGGTTCAGAAACACCCAAACCGTTGATGCGTCCTTCAACTACTCTTTTCACAGCTGACAATTCGCGTTCGGTGATTTGCTTAATCTCCGCTGTTGGTTTCACCTGAATTGTTAGCTGTGAACCTCCGCGTAAATCCAGCCCCAAGGGAATCGGAATTGTAGCAATTACCGTAATCGCGGCAATTACCATAACTAAAATCAAGGCTAATAGCGATCGCTGTCTTTGCATACCATAACTCGCAACTGACAAAGGCTATGATAGCGCTATTTTATCGAGTTATGAAGGGGCTGGGGCATTGGGCAATGGGCATTGGGCAATGGGCAATGGGCATTGGGCATTGGTAAAATTCCTCTCCCCCTGCTCCCCCTGCCTCCCTTGCCCCCCCAGCTCCCCCTGCTCCCCCTGCTCCCCATTCCCCAGTTCTAAACTCGCAAAGCTACCATTTTTTCTACAGCTTCGACTATTTGCTCTGGTTGAACAATTGTTAAGCGCTCTAAATTGCCATTGTAAGGTGTGGGAATATCTTGGGAAGAAAGCCGCAAGACTGGAGCATCTAATTCATCAAACAGGCGATCGTTAATTGAAGCAATTAATTCGGCGGCTATACCACCAGTTCGCATGGCTTCTTCAACAATAATGACTTTATGAGTTTTCCGCACGGATTCACCGATAGTATCCATATCCAGCGGTTTCAGAGATATCAAGTCAATTACTTCTGGGTCATAACCTTGTTTTTCCAGAACTTTCACAGCTTGCGCTACATGATACCGCATCCGGGAATAAGTGATGATTGTCACATCTTTCCCAGGACGCACAATTTCTGCTTTATCTAGTGGCAGTAAATATTCTTCTTCTGGCAGGTCTTCTTTCAAGTTGTAAAGCAGAACGTGTTCAAAGAACAATACCGGGTTATCATCGCGGATAGCTGATTTCAGCAATCCTTTGGCGTTGTAAGGTGTAGAGCAAGTAACGATTTTTAAGCCAGGAACAGCTTGAAAGTATGTTTCTAATCGTTGGGAATGTTCTGCCCCTAGTTGCCGTCCCACCCCTCCTGGACCGCGAATTACCATCGGTATTTTAAAGTTACCGCCGGAAGTATAGCGCAGCATCCCGGCGTTATTAGATATTTGGTTAAAGGCAAGCAGCAAAAAGCCCATGTTCATGCCTTCGATTATCGGTCTTAAGCCGGTCATCGCTGCGCCTACTGCCATTCCCGTAAAGCTGTTTTCGGCAATGGGAGTGTCAAGAATTCGCAGTTCACCGTATTTTTGATATAGGTCTTTGGTAACTTTGTAAGACCCGCCATAATGTCCTACGTCTTCACCGAGAACGAATACGCTCTTGTCGCGTGCCATTTCTTCGTCAATGGCTTCTCGTAGGGCGTTGAAGAATAAAGTTTCTGCCATTTAAATCTTTAATACAATTCTTGTTTTAGAATCTTATCGCGCCACTGGGAAAAATACAGTTAGCGATCGCACTACTTGAGTAAGATACCGCAAACCATCAAGCAAATAGCACCCTGAATCCGGCGTGTTCCCTTTCCTACTCCTGCACAATTTATTATAAGTCTTCGATCAACACAATCATTCGTCCGCCCCAACTTGTGTAAGGCAGTAACGTCAACTGTTGCCAAGGAAAGGAGAACGTGCATAAACCTTTATAGCACTGTAACCTACCCCTGAGCGATCGCAAACTTCCTTTAGAGTCCAACCTTTTTCTGCGGCATATTCTTTTATCCGCAACTTCACCAATCCCATGCTTGACAACAGGTAGGTATGTACCCTTGAATCTAAATAGTTAAGTACAAAAAGCGATCGCCTGATAAGTTTTGCTCGTCAAGCGATCGCCTGAATAACATTAAATCTAATTTTATGATAACAATAATTAAGCAAGAGTCAAACGAAATTAATCCTTATATCGAGATTCGTGATTGAGGCAGTGGCTGGTGCTTCTCAACATCGATGCTGCCAAAATTAAAGAAATTCGTTTGTGGAGATATATAATTTTGGTGGTGGCTGACGGCATGAGTAGATTTGTCAGTTACGCCGAAATACCGCCAATTTTAGGAGTTGCACCTTTGACGGTAAAAGATTTTCACAGCTTGGTACAAGCGTTGGCGCAAGCTAAAAACTAATCACGTTCCGGATTATTGGTGTCAGTTTTACGCCCAAAAATTTGGGCAAAGTAACGACGAACGAAGAATTAAAACTATGGGGGCAATTAATAGCTACCATTAAGTTTGCTTTGTCACAAAAAGTTATACAGGCGTTGCGACACTTATATGACGTTGTAATTTTGTAGTAGGCACTGAAGTGCCTAGAAAATAAGCGTTGAAACGCTTACTACGAAAAAATATTAAGTTTTGTTTAACATCGGAACTGGTGAGTCAGGCACTTGAGTTACTTGATCATTATCTGGAAAGCGTTTTGGTCTTCCGGGTTTGCGCTTGTGTCGTTGATTAATTGACTTTTCGCTTGCCTGTGCTAACTCTTCAGGTGTACATTTAAAAAGGCGTAAAGCGTCTAAAAATTTTTTTGGTGTCATTGTTGGTTCTGTACGCCCTGCTTCCCAGTTGCGAACACTGGTTTCACTGATTGCAAGCCTGAAGGCAACTTCAGCACGGCTTAGTCCTGCACGCTCTCTCAGGACTTGCATATCCATATTTTCATATCTCCTTTAAAAAGTTCTCAAACGGGTTTATTAAATCAATTGACGTGAAAATGCCAATTGAAAAAGTATTAACTATATTCTTTATAAGCGATCGCCTACCAGTCTGGCAAAAGAAGCAACGCTCCACTTCTGTAGTATCTCGTAGGAAGCTTTTAATTATAACATGGGCATTGGGCATTGGGCATTGGGCATTGGGAATAGGTAATAGAAAGAAATTGTCCCCCTTGTCTCCTTGTCTTCCCATGCCCCATTCCCCATGCCCCATTCCCCATGCCCCATGCCCTATGCCCCATTCATTATTTTTCTAACCACCGCGCCGCGTCTTTGGCGTGGTAGGTCAAAATTAAGTCAGCGCCGGCGCGTTTAAATCCGGTTAAAGTTTCCATAACCACGCGCTGTTCGTCAATCCAGCCGTTGAGGGCAGCGGCTTTAACCATCGCATACTCACCGGAAACATTGTAAGCAGCAACGGGTAAGTTACAAGCTTGTTTCACGCGCCAGATAATGTCCATGTATGCCAAAGCTGGCTTAACCATGAGCATATCAGCACCTTCAGCGATATCAAGTTCAATTTCTTTAATCGCTTCTTTGGCGTTACCTGGGTCCATTTGGTAAGTACGTCTGTCCCCAAATTGCGGTGTAGAATCTGCCGCATCCCGAAAAGGACCATAATAAGCCGAAGCGTACTTAGCAGCATACGACATAATCGGCGTATCTTGAAATCCAGCTTCATCTAAACCTGCGCGAATTGCTTGGACAAATCCATCCATCATTCCCGAAGGTGCGATGATATCGGCACCAGCTTTGACTTGCGATACTGCTGTTTTCTTGAGTAATTCTAAAGTCGGATCGTTCAAAACCCTTCCTGTCAAATCACCAACTTGCAAATAACCGCAGTGACCGTGACTGGTATACTCACACAGACAAGTATCAGCGATGACAATCAAATCTGGTACTGCTTCTTTTACAGCAGTTGCAGCTTTTTGGACAATACCGCAATCATGCCATGCACCCGTAGCATCGACATCTTTATCTGCGGGAATCCCAAATAAAATAATCGCGGGGATTCCTAAGTCATAAACTTCTTTGGCTTCTTCAACAATTTTGTCTACCGAAAGTTGATATACTCCCGGCATTGATTTGACTTCATTCGCGATTCCCTCACCTGGTACAGCAAACAGAGGGTAAATTAAATCACTTGTATTCAGAACAGTTTCACGTACCATTCGACGCAATTGAGAATGGGTACGCAAGCGGCGAGGGCGATGTTGAGGAAACATAGCGTTTTTTCAAGATTTACCGAATTATTGGGGCGATCGCGTGCGTTGACGCAACCTCACCCCATGAAGTATGGTAAACCCCCATATGAACCAAGTTGTCAAAATATTATCAAAGGTTAACAGGTGTGGGGAGTGGGGGAGTGGGGGAGTGGGGGACAAGGGAGACAAGGGAGACAAGGGGGACAAAAAGGCAAGTAGTAGGGGTGGGGTTCCCCCACCCGGACTTTTACCAATTACCCATTACCCATTACCCATTACCCATTACCCATTCCCTATTCCCCACTCTGTTGAATTGTCAGAACTATCTCTTGCGCTACTTGGACGCTATTGAGATAGCTGTCGTGAGCCTGACCGCCATACAATAACATCGGTAAGGCTGTGTGACTGAAAGGTTGCATTAAGGATTCGACAAAAGTTAACTTGCTGATGATGTCTTTAATTTCAATGTCTTGCTTTAATCCATCGACTAAACTGTAGATTAAAGGATCGAGGGGCCAAGCTACAGGATCTGCTGGGTGAAGGTAGTTCCGCCAAGGTAGTTTGTTGCTATCTTGTTTTTGACTAAGATTGGCTACAAGTTGTTTTAACTTCGGTGTAATATCGTGACTGGCGCGTTGTTCTGCTTGGTTTTCTGTTAATTCTGGCATCAAAGCTTGATTTTCGCCTTTGACTATATCCAGTAAACTGAAGATAGCGATCGGTGATGCCATTGTGTGAATGCTGACGAGGCGGATACCTTCTTCTGGGTTCGGTTCTAAGCCATCAAAGCAGCGGCGAATTGCCATTGCGCTTTCATGACCGGGGATAGTCGTGTCATTCCAACGGGCTGCGAATAGTATATCAAAAAGGATGAATGTTCCCCAACTGTGGGTAACTAGATGTAAGCGATCGCCTTTACTCGCGTTTTCTAATCCCTGTTCTATCTGTATCCTCAGCGCTTCCACAATCTTAGATCCGACACTGCGGCTGATATACAAAGCCGCATCACCCATAAAGTGAAGAATTGCATTTTGGCGTGTATTTTTAAACCATAGTTGATGCCAACAACCGTCAGCATGTGCGACCTTGGACATTAGGTCTTGTTCTGATTGAATGTTGACATCACCCCAATACAAAGGTATTGGTTTGAGGTTGTAAGAGTCGCCAATTAACCTGTTGATGTGTCCAATTAATTGCTTGGCGTAGGTGGGTTCCTCTCGGCGATCGCGAGTATTCACACCATGAATAAATAAAATGTAGTCAGTAGCCATCTGAAAACCTCTTAAAATTACGATACAAAGAATTTTTGATGGTTATGACTTCAACCAGTTACAATAATTTTCCCTAAAGTTGGCGGCTTGCTTCAATAAAAGTTGTAAAAGACACTTTCATCGGATTTAGGCAAAGTTATGGAAAAACGTAGACGCAAAGCGGTGAAGCAGCGCGGTCTTGGGGGTTTCCCCCATGAGCGACTGCTGAACCCGAAGGGCTTGCCGCAGGCTACCGCAAAGGGCGCAAAGAGCGCAAAGATAAGAGGTTATGAAGAGTTTTTGCGTAAGTTGCGTTTTTGCAAAGATTAATGGACACAAAACAAAGCGTCACAAACTTAGGGCAAAATTTAGCACATGTCAGACAAACTACTATAAGTGCTTAACTGTCCTCTGCCCTACTAACTTATGAGGTTGTGGGGCAATTTTATATTTTACAGCTTATTTCCCATCTTGATGATGGATAAGAAAAAAATTATCAAATTAATTAACGATCGCTGGCTAGTAGTAAATGTTTAGGCATTTATTACTAGCCAATTTGTGCTACAAAACCCGGAAAATGAAGGGATAACGAAACGGTTTATCAGGATCGCTTAGAACAGTGGTAAGCGCCCAAATCGTTAATCCCCAATGTAGGAGATATCCTAACCCTGCCAATGGAAGCAGCAAACCAAAGGTGACAACAATTAACGCTGTAATAATTGCACCATAAAGCCAGACATTAAAGTGAAAATTAATGGCTTCTTTGGCATTTTCTTTCACAACGGGGTCATCGCTGACGAATAGCATGGCAATAGGTACACCAACAGATACAAATGCCGTACTAAAAAAGATCGCTCCATGACACAGTGCTGATAGAAGCTTTCGCTTATCCGTGTCGTACATTCGGTATCTCCGATTAAATCAAGTTTTAACTTACCCTATCGACCCTATCACGAGCTTCGTTGTCTTAAGATTAAAAGACTCGCTAAAGTTGGAAAAAATTAAGTTAAGTTAAGTTACAAGGTAAAGCTTTATCAATTATGTCTACTGAACTTCAATCTGAACTGAATCAAGCTGTTAAACAACGTCGCAATTTTGCGATTATTTCTCACCCCGACGCTGGGAAAACTACGCTGACAGAAAAGCTACTTTTGTACGGAGGTGCGATTCACGAAGCTGGAGCGGTCAAAGCACGCAGGGCACAGCGCAAAGCGACTTCTGACTGGATGGCAATGGAACAACAAAGAGGTATTTCGATTACTTCTACGGTGTTGCAGTTTGAATATCAGCATTGCCAAATTAATTTATTAGATACTCCTGGACACCAAGATTTCAGTGAAGATACTTACAGAACTTTAGCTGCGGCTGATAACGCGGTGATGCTAATTGACGCGGCGAAAGGTTTAGAACCGCAAACACGAAAGTTGTTTGAAGTGTGTAAAATGCGGGGTATTCCGATTTTTACATTTATCAACAAGCTCGATCGCCCAGGAAGAGAACCGCTGGAATTGTTGGATGAAATTGAGCAAGAATTAGGCTTGCAAACTTATGCGGTAAACTGGCCCATTGGGATGGGCGATCGCTTTAAAGGTGTATTCGACCGAGATAAACAGCAAATTCACTTGTTTGAACGTAGTGCCCACGGTAGTCGCGAAGCGCGGGATACTGTAGTTGATTTGGGCGATGCGAAAATAGAAGAACTATTAGAAGAAGAACTTTACTATCAACTGAAAAACGATTTAGAACTTCTTGAAGGAGTTGGACCGGAACTTGATTTAGAGTTGGTGCATCAAGGAAAAATGACACCCGTGTTTTTCGGTAGCGCTATGACCAACTTTGGGGTAGAGTTATTCCTCAAATACTTCCTCGACTACGCCCTCAAGCCAGGTGTCCATAATAGCAGCGTTGGCGAAGTTCCGCCTACCTATCCGGAGTTTTCTGGATTTGTTTTCAAACTTCAGGCTAACATGGACCCGAAACATCGCGATCGCGTGGCATTTATCCGCGTCTGTACGGGCAAATTTGAAAAAGATATGACGGTGAATCATGCCCGCACTGGTAAAATTATCCGTTTATCTCGTCCGCAAAAATTATTCGCTCAAGAACGGGAATCGATTGATGTAGCTTATGCAGGCGATGTTATTGGTTTAAATAATCCTGGTGTTTTTGCGATCGGCGATACAATTTACGTTGGGCAGAAGTTGGAGTATGAAGGTATCCCCTATTTCTCGCCGGAATTATTCGCGATTCTCAGAAATCCTAACCCCTCTAAATTCAAGCAATTTCAAAAAGGTATTTCCGAATTGCGCGAAGAAGGTGCAGTACAAATTATGTACTCAACTGATGAAGCTAAACGCGATCCAATTTTGGCGGCAGTAGGTCAGTTGCAATTCGAGGTGGTACAGTTTCGCTTGCAAAATGAATATGGCGTGGAAACCCAGCTAGAATTATTACCCTACAGCGTCGCTCGTTGGGTTGAGGGTGGTTGGGAACCTTTGAATAAGGTGGGACGTTTATTCAACACCACTACGGTCAAAGACAGCATGGATCGCCCTGTGTTGCTGTTCCGCAATGAATGGAATTGTCAGCAATTAGAACAAGACCATCCAGAATTGAAATTGAGCGCAGTAGCCCCGGTGTTTTCCAGTCAACAACCAATGGAAGGATAATTCACTGGTTGTGGCAAAATCAAGCGCGGATGATTTATGAGGTATAAGTTCACAATTGGAGTCCAAGGATTTGTATGCCTTCACATGCCGAATCGTCTTTGGAGGCTGGTTTAGTTGCCCTCAAACAAGGGGATTATAAAAATGCGATCGCTCAACTTGAACCGATTGCTAGCAATACCGATCAAAGAAAAGTTGCTGTATTGCAAGCTAAAGTAGGGTTGGTGATGGCTTATGCACGCAGCGGCGATAACTCGAAAGCGATCGCCCTGTGTCAAACTCTTACAGAGATTAACAATCCTCAAGTTAAGCAGTGGGCAGACCGCGCCCTCAAAGAATTGACAAAACCGAAAAAATCTGATAAAGAATCAAAAAAATCCGAAACTGGATTTGTCCCCATTAAAAATTCCGGCGATAATTATCGCCCAGAACCTCCTCCAATCAATCCCTTAAATTCGTCGGTAACACAAGTAGTAGTCAAAATTAATAATCCCAGCAACGAATCAGATAACTTTTTACCACCAGCTAATCGACTCGCCAAAAATACACAAATGTATTGGCGACACGCTGGACGCGCAAAGGTATGGCAACCCAGGCACAAGTCAAATTTACTACCTTTACGGCTGCTGACAGCAGGTACATTCGTCGCTCTCTTTTGGGTGATGCGGGCAATTCTCAAGCTGCTGATGAATTGGAGCAATAATATTTTATACAATATCCGCTTGCAGCCATTGCAGCTTTTTTATCGAGATCCAACTCAATTTCTGCTGATAGTCTTGGGAATTCTGATTTTAGCATCGCCTTGGTTGTTAGATTGGCTGCTGACTAACTTTTATGGTCGGCGACAGTTGCCCAAAGAAACCTTAAATATTCACAGTCGCGAAGCGGTGCGACTGCTGCAACGTTACTGTCAACAGCGACGCTGGCGATCGCCCAAATTAAGTATTTTACCGATCGCTGCACCAATTGCCCTGAGTTACGGTCATTTACCCCGCACTGCTCGAATTGTAGTTAGTCAAGGGTTATTAGAGCAACTAGCAGATGATGAAATCGCCACAATCTATGCCAGTCAGTTGGCGCATATTGCCCACGGTGATTGTCTGGTGATGTCTTTGGTGTTGCTGGTGACGCTGCCGATTTATCGAGTATATCAACAAGTTTCCCAGTGGACTGACAATATACCAAATAAAATTTTGCATCTACCGGGAGTAGTAATATCTAGTCTGGCTTATGGCGTTTGGTGTTTGCTGACTGGCACGGCTTTATGGTTATCTAAGTTGCGGCTTTATTATAGCGATCGCCTAGCTGCCGAAATCACCGGTAATCCAAATGCTTTAGTTCGCGCTTTCCTAAAAATTTCTATTGGCATTGCAACAGATATCGAAAAACAAGAACACACTTCTTGGCAAATCGAAAGTCTGAATATCTTAGCACCAGTCAGTTACCAACAGAGTGTTTGTTTAGGTAGTATTGCTGGTCAAATTCCTTTTGAATCATTTTTAATGTGGGATAGTCTCAATCCTTATCGGCGATGGTTTACAATTAACAATAGTCACCCAATAATTGGCGATCGCATCCAACGCCTTTGTGAAATAGCTCGCCATTGGCATTTAGACCTAGAACTATATCTCACCAATCAACAACCCTTAAAAATCAAGCGTCATTCTTTTATTTTACAAATCGCGCCTTTTTTAGGAATTCCTTTCGGTTTGATGTTTGCTGGTCTTTTATGCCTAATCTGGCAAATAGCATTCGCATTCAAGTTGTTGAATTTGAAGTGGATATACGACGATTGGTCATTCGTTACAGGTTGTGTACTTATTGGCATTAGCATCGGTACTGTCATGCGGATTCTTTATTTCTTTCCCGATGCAGATATGAAACCTTCGATACTGCAAAGTTTTCTACCTGATGCTAGCACCACCGTACACGCTGGCGATCGCCTGCCCAATTTGTTAGCTAACCCATCAGCCTTGCCTATCGACAGTATCAGAGTGCGTCTTGTTGGTAAGTTATTAGGTCGTAAAGGCACTAGCAACTCTTTAGAACAAGACTTAATTTTACAAACTAACACTGGTTTAGTGAAATTACATCATATTTCTGGGCTGTTGCAGTTAGTCAATCCCCAAGACTGGATTGGTCGGCAAATTACTGTTACAGGTTGGTTTCGTCGAGGTGCGACTCCTTGGATCGACATCCAAACGTTACAAACTCAAAACGGTCAAACTATTAATAGTTTTCATCTTCTTTGGTCTATGGTTTTGGCAGTTGCAACACTAGCTTGGGGTGGGTACATCCTTTTAAAGGGGTAGTTGTTATTAGTTAGGGGATAGTTGATAGTTGATGGTTGTTGGTTGATAGTTGATAGTTGTTGGTTGAGGGTTAACAGTCAAAAGTCAATAGTTATCGACGCTCCCACCATCGACTATCCACCATCGACGCTCCCACCATCGACGCTCCCACCATCGACGCTCCCACCATCGACGCTTTATTTTCCTAAATGTTACATTTCTTAACACAATTAGCAACTGACATAACTGAGTTTTGTAACTTAGTGATTTGTTTTGTTTGCTTGAGCGAAGCTATCAACTCATCTTTTTTATTCGGTGACAACATAGCAGCAAATCAACCAGCCAATATTCGTGGTTTTTGTTTCTCAGACACCAAATTTGTCAGATAATTAGGTGTTTTATGCTACGATGCAATCATGCTACTGTCGGAAATGTTAGCGTGGAACTGGCTACGTAGAAAATACCGTGGTAATGTAAAGAATGGCGTTTGGTTATCCCGAACAAGGGCATAGAAAAAGTTTTTTGTGGCAGGCGTTTTTACTGTTAAATTTACAAATCTTAGAATTAAGGTGTAAAAGAGCGTTGTCGCGCTTGACTATTAAACAATTTGATCCTGACGAAAAACTGTATTGTATAGGTTGACAGTTTAGAGTAAAAAATTGGTTTATGGCAGTTTTGATCAAAAGCATCTATATAAAAGCCAAAACCAAGGGATTGTTTTCTTGCCCAATCGATAGTTCATTTAACTCCGGAGGTATAGTTCATGTCCGTTCGCCTATACATAGGTAATTTGCCGAAAGAAGAAATAGACCGTCAAGAACTGCAAGCAGTTTTTGCTGAAGAAGGTGAGGCTGTCACCACTAAATTAATCAAAGACCGGAAAACAGGCAAATGCCGTGGCTTCGGTTTTCTGACAGTAAACGACGACGAACACGCAGACCAAATTATTGAAAAATATAATGGTCGCACGTTCAAAGACACTGCGATTAAGTTAGAGAAGGCATTACCTCGCACTAAAGGTGAGGAAAATGAAGACCAGCAGCAGCCACAGCAAGCAGTTCCCAAACCAGTTACTACTAGCAACGCTGGAAACCCTGTTCCTAACACCGGCGAAAAAAGCAGCCGTCGCGATAAAAGCTCTAAAAAGCCTCGTCGCGGTGGTGGTGGTTCTCGCGAAACCAGCAGCAGCAACACCAATGACTCTGATGCGGTTCGTCCAGATCCGCGTTGGGCATCTGAGCTAGAAAAGCTCAAGGAAATGCTAGCTGCACAAGCGACAAATTAATTCATGTCGCAGATAAATTAAAAATTAAAAATCAATTTAAATTGATTTTTAATTTTTAATTGTCAATTATTGTTTAACTTAGCTAAGGGGTAGTTGCAGCGATTGTTGTAAATGCGATCGCAACTGTTGGGCAAACTGCTCTCTTATGCTAAAATTATCTGTGCGAATTGGCTTGCGTTGTGCATCTAACATCCAGCCATAATCGCTAGCCAGACGTAGCTTGTCTTGGTAGTCAGAAATTGAGACAATCAGCTCAGGTGAAGGACTGTTGTCTACGCCTAGGACGCGAAATACATAATTAAAAGTATTCTGTTTGCCAGATGCAACGGTCGAGGGTTGACCGTATTTAGCCAAGAGATGCTTACGCACAAGCGCGACTAAACCAGGTTTTTCTAAATCATCCAGAGTCCGAACCGCCAGAGTAAGGGCGAAGTAAAACTCTTCAACAGGAATAAATTCTAATTGCATAGGCATATTTTACCGCTTCATGTTGCCATAAAGCGCGGCGATCAAGTGAAAACACCAAAATCGATGAGGTTTTCGTTCTTACTTCTTGCACTCTTGTCTAATGTGGTTAGTAACGCTGTTTCTGCCAGCATAGCTTTATAACAATTAGATATTTTTGTATATATAAATACATTTTGTTATCTAGAGATAGATTTTTTAAATGGTTGCCCTAGGTGAGTTCTCAACATTAATTTATCTTCGGTGATATCAACTATTACTACCTCAGGTAGAATTGATTATTCTTTTTTAGAATGTATCATAGAGAACAAACTTCTTGCAGGTAGCAATATAGTATATTTTCAAACTTTAACTTCAACCACTTGCTTGTCCGCAAAAAATTGTAGTAAGGGCATTGTTTGCATTATAGGAATATAAATTAGCCCTTAACTAACACTTTTTTCAAAAGATAACTAAGTGAAAATTGCTGTTTTTTAAGTATTAAGACATATAAGTAGCGGGCATCTTTTCATTTGGAAAAAATGTCTACAAACGTATGAATTAGCAATTAAAAGATAAGTTAATTTGCGTAAGTTGCCTGAAGTGATTAAGATTAGTTTATGAATGTTCTTAGATAAAAATATTGCAACTTACATATAAAAAAATTAAATATAAATACGTAGCCAAAAAGAATATTTCTACTAGTAGATGTGTAAAAATATGTGACAGATTAAATTAAGATAACAACACGTAAAGTTTATTGACGAACTGCGAAGTAAGAGCTAGGCGCAAGCTTGGAACTACCTAAAACCTTTCTTAAATCAGCAACACAACACACAAATCATGAACTCTACTACTCAACGACGCATCGCCTTAATTTCAGTCCACGGAGACCCTGCGATTGAAATTGGAAAAGAAGAAGCTGGAGGACAAAATGTTTACGTGCGGAATGTGGGTGAAGCACTGGGTCAGCTAGGATGGCAAGTTGATATGTTTACCCGCAAAGTAAGTCCGAAGCAAGAGACGATTGTCCAACATAGCGAAAATTGTCGAACAATTCGCTTACAAGCAGGTGAACTTGAGTTTGTACCGCGTGATGATCTTTTTGAATATTTGCCAGAATTTATAGATAATTTTCTTCAGTTCCAAGCAGAAAATGGCTTTACATATTCCTTAATTCACACAAACTACTGGCTGTCTAGCTGGGTAGGAATGCAGTTGAAAAAAATTCAAGGAAGTAAGCAAGTTCATACCTACCACTCCTTGGGAGCAGTTAAATACAACACGATAGAAAATATTCCTCTGATTGCTAGTCAGCGGTTAATAGTAGAAAAACAAGTATTGGAAACAGCCGAAACAATTGTAGCGACGAGTCCGCAAGAAAAAGAACACATGCGCGAATTCGTTTCTTTGGAAGGTAATATCGATATTATTCCCTGCGGTACAGACATTCGTCAATTTGGTTGCATTGATAGAGAAGCAGCTAGAGCTAAGTTGGGAATAGATAGCGACGCTAAAGTTGTAATGTATGTGGGACGTTTTGACCCCCGCAAAGGTATAGAAACCTTAGTGCGTGCAGTCGCACAGTCAAAGTTGAAAGGACAGGAAAACTTGCAGCTAATTATCGGTGGTGGTAGTCGTCCCGGTCAAAGCGACGGTATAGAACGCGATCGCATTGAAAGCATTGTCAAAGAATTGGGAATAAGCGATATTACCACTTTCCCCGGTCGCCTCAGTCAAGAAATTCTGCCAACTTACTACGCAGCTGCTGATGTTTCTGTAGTTCCCAGTCACTACGAACCGTTTGGACTGGTAGCGATTGAAGCGATGGCTTGTAGTACACCAGTAGTAGCAAGTGATGTCGGTGGATTGCAATATACAGTCGTCCCCGAAGAAACTGGTTTATTAGCACCACCACAAGACGTAGATGCTTTTGCAGCTGCAATTGACCGAATTCTACTCAATCCAGAATGGGCACGAAAATTAGGCAAAGGTGGTAGAAAGCGCGTTGAAAGCAAGTTTAGTTGGGATGGTGTGGCAACTCAGTTAAGTGAACTTTACACCGAATTGCAACCACAACCAGTAGCGGCAACAGCAAAAGACCTAGTGCTGTCAACAGCCGAATTAGTGCAGTCAACAGCAAAAGAACTAGTGCAGTCAACAGCCGAATTAGTGCAGTCAAAAGCAAAACAACCAGTTAAAGAATTAGTGCAGTCAACAGCTGAATTAGTGCAGTCAAAAGCAAAAAAACCAGTTTTGGTTGCTAAATAATTCTCTTAGGCAACAGATAATGGTGAGTGGGGAACTCGGAACTAAGCAATGATTTTCCCTTCCTAGTCCTCAGTCACCATTACCCAATCATCTATTCTAAATAGTTCAAAGCGGGTGAGTAATTTCCACGATTCGTTTAATTAGAGGAAATTACTCACCTGCTTTATTTATATATAAGGTAGTAACGGCTGAAGCTGTTAAAACTGAAGTTATGAGGGCTGAAGCCCTCACTACGAAAGAAGTATTAAAAATCAATCAGTTATCAGTATTTTTCCCTTGCAAATAAAAAGAGTTTATCTACGATTGAAATTTTCGTAAAATCAAATACTTTTTGTAGCGAATCTTGATGCCTGGGGTTTAACTTGTAATAACAGACAAAGAGACTAACTTCGGCATGAAAATTAATAGGTGCATTTTCCAAAGTTATCAGAATCCGCAAATAGCAAATAAAAAATTGAAACTAGAAATGAAAAATATAAAAAAGCCCTTGTTAATGCTATCAGCTACAGTTGTAGGGCTATTAATGTTGCCTTCTACTGCTAGCGCTTTTACCCTCAGCCACCTATCCTCAGACCCAGGATATTCTGCCAGTAAAACAGATAATAAATACAGTGCAGATGAGAAATTTAATGCAATCTTCGATGATGATGCGTTTGTAGCTGAGGGTCGAATTGGTGGTAAAACTACTTATGAACTCGACATCCACACGGTAAACACCGATGGTACGTTTAACGTTCCTCAGTCGCGAGAGTTTACATGGGAAAATGGAGTAGCACAAGCTTTCAGCTTAATTTATGACAAGATTTCAAAGAAGGTAACTTATAGTGTTGGGCAACAAACGATAACTTATACAGCTAGTAATCCCTTCACAGACTTGTTTATTCGCACCGCAGCAGTAGTTGCCAACACCAGCACGAAAGTTGATAATCTAAAGCTAAATAATGTGGCGATCGCAGGTTCTTCCTTTGCTGAAAAGACAGGAAATGCTACCGAAAACGCATATGACTACCTGCGAATTCGTGGTATATCAGATTCTTTCACGCTAACTGGGTTATCAACTTTTGTATGGACTGGTTCCGCACCGACGCAATCCAAGCTTGCTTATCAAATTAAAGCAGTTACCACTACTGATAGTACTAGCGTTCCCGAACCAAGTGCGACTTTAGGTTTAACTTTGGCAGCGATCGCTTTCGCTTTGAAAACTAAGCGTCAAAAACAAACTGTATAAAACAAGCAATTTGTCAGAAAATTAACGCAGAAGTCTATCTTATGGTAGATTTCTGCGTTTTTTTATTGCCAGCTATCACTCCTCCAAGTAACCGCTATGATAGTTGAGGTCTGCTATGCTTTCACTATATAAAGAGAGAAGCATAGCGATCGCTACCATTTGAACGTTAACAATTAATCCCTTTGCAACCAGTTGACTTTACCACTCTCACAGCTGCAAGTAGCGAAATCCGCGCTAACTGGCTACCATCACGGCTAGAGCAAGTTTATCAGCGCGATCGCTATACTATTGCTGTGGCATTACGCACCCTAAAACAGCGGGGTTGGCTAGAGATTTCTTGGCATCCTCAAGCTGCTCATATTTGTATTGGCGATCCGCCACCAAGAAAACCTGATACATTTACATTTAGCCAACAATTAGTACATCAATTGGGTGGTTTAGCGCTGGTAGCAATTGAAGCGATCGCACCTTGGGAACGGGTGATTAATTTACAATTTGCTCGTCGTCCAGGTGAAACCGCTTTATATCACCTGTACGCGGAAATTATGGGCAAATACAGCAACGTCATCCTCACCGATGCTAATAATGAAATAATCACCGCTGCCCATCAAGTTAGTCAGCAACAATCTACTGTCCGTCCGATTCAAACCGGACAATTTTACGAAACTCCACCCAAACTTACTAATACTATCCCCAGTTTGAGCGAATCTCAACAACGCTGGCAAGAACGAGTAAGCTTAGTACCAGGAGCGATCAAGCGTCAGTTACTCAAAAGTTATAGCGGTTTGAGTGCAGCACTCCTAGATACTATGTTACAGGCAGCTTCGTTAGATCCAGAAGCAGCAACCGATACCCTACAACCCGACGATTGGCAAAGATTATTTCAGCGCTGGCAAGAATGGCTGCAAACTTTGGAGACGCAAAAGTTTCACCCAGCTTGGACAAACAATGGATACACTGTAATGGGTTGGGGTGGAGTTACACCAGCCAAAGATATCCAAGAATTACTTTACCGCTATTATACAGACGAGTTAAATAAACAGGTATTTTCTCAACTGCGGCATCAGTTGACCCAGAAGCTAAATAATATTTTGGCAAAATTACGCCTGAAGGCTGATACATTTAAAAAACGCTTGCAACAATCAGAACAAGCGGATGAATATCGCCAAAAAGCTGATTTGTTGATGGCGCATCTGCAAGAATGGGAACCAGGGATGAAAGAAATTATCCTGGCAGACTTTGAAAATGGTAAACCTGTAGCGATCGCACTTCAACCTGATAAAAATGCAGTGCAAAATGCCCAAAGCCTTTACAAACAGCATCAAAAACTCAAACGTGTCAAAAGTGCTGTAGAACCGTTGCTGGCAGAAGTAAATGGTGAAATTGAATATTTAGAACAAGTAGAAATGGCGATCGCGCAAATAGACAAGTACCAAACAGTAGAAGATTTAGAAGCTTTAGACGAAATCCGCGACGAACTGATTGGACAAAAGTATCTAGAAGATCCAGAATACCGCAACCGCACTTCTAATGAAACTGCTAGCACTAACTTTCATCGTTACCGCACTCCCAGCGGCTTTGAAATCTTAATCGGTCGCAACAACCGCCAAAATGATTATTTAACCTTTCGTGTAGCCGGCGATTATGACTTGTGGTTTCACGCTCAAGAAATTCCCGGTAGCCATGTTCTACTACGTTTAGAACCCGGTGCTGTACCAGAAGAAGCAGATTTGCAATTTACCGCCAATCTTGCTGTATATTATAGTCGCGCTCGTCAAACAGATCAAGCGCCTGTAGTGTATACTGAGCCAAAGTATGTTTACAAACCCAAAGGAGCCAAACCAGGAATTGCCATTTACAAACAAGAGCGCATCCTTTGGGGACAACCGCAATTAGTCAATCGGTAATGGGTAATAGGTAATAGGTAATGGGTAATTGGGCATGGGGCATTGGGCATGGGGCATTGGTAATTTTAACTCCCCCTTGTCCCCCCTGTCCCCTTGTCCCCTTGTCCCCTTGTCCCCCCTGTCCCCTATATCCATTGAACTATTCTTAAAGACAGAGGCTGATCGTTTTTTTTCTTATCTTTTTTTATTAAATCGCAATAAAAAAAGTGTGTTGACTGCTACAATATTGTAAAGAAAGATTGCTCGTGAAGTTTTGGGAACGCGCAATTGGGATTAACTCTTTTGAGAAGACAACGTTAAAACATTTTCAAGACCGGCTGTGGGAGGCTGGTCTTTTTTTTTCAACGACTGCGTTTTGAAGTTGCTATCTCATGCGCTTTGGAAATTCCGCCTTATTGCAGCTTAAACTGAACTGAATTTGGTGCAAATGTACTACATAAGGCTTAAAGCCTTGCTGTACAATGAATTAATAATTATCTAATGTTCACTTAAAAGAACAAGCCTTTTAAGATGAATAATTAGGGATTTAAAAGTGATTCTAGAATATTATTTATTTCTTCACTTATAACACTTGAGTTGTTTCTAAAAAAATCCTCAAGCGAGTAATTTAAAATTTTATCGCAAAAGGCATAAGTACTGATTGTTGGGTCGTCATTTAAAATTCCAACTAAAACTAATAATTGAGCTGTTTGATATCGTTTTAAGACTACGGCATTAATCTGAGAAGATAATACCATCATCACTGGAAGAAGATTCTCATTATAAGCTCTAATGGCATTAAGAAGATCTCCATTTTGCCTCTTTTAATCTGCGCTTTTGTATCCTTGACGTATTTCAAATACAGCACCAACTAGATTTTGTGAACGCTTTTTCTCAAGCCCCAGTTTGATAGATGATAGTCTCAACCATTCGTTTATCGTATCCCGATAATAACTATTTTTTAAATCATCTACAGAAATTTTTGCATCGAGTGTTAGTTTGGCAGTTGAACCATCATCTTTTTGAATTTCGTATCCCCAAATTACTTGTTTTTTATTTAGATCTAACTGATCTGAGATAATAGTAACGAATAAGCCTTTCACAACCAATGCCTAACTGTCTATAAATAGAAGTTATTCCCCCAGCTGCTTTATGTGCAGCGTACATTAAATCAGAATCAAATCCTATCCAACGATATAAAGGATCTAAAGCATATAAATTCTTAAATTCTAATAATGTAGTTCCATCTTTATTGGATGTGCCAAACTTAGGTTTATACTGTGAGCATAGTTTAATAGGCTCTAAAAGTATATCTAAATATCTATTATTGTTATCATTAAATAGCATGTTCTTTCATCAAACTTAGATTGATATTGATAAATTCATAAATCTGTTTGGCTATTAAATGTCCAATTATTGGTGGTACAGCATTTCCGATTTCAATTAGATTTTGACTTGCCGAATGAGGGAAGATAAACTCATCAGGAAATGATTGAAGCCTTGCACATTCTCTAACTGTTAATCGGCGGTCTAAGGAATAATGAAAGTGAACTCTTGCTTTTGTATTTGCCCTTACCGTGTAAGCAATTTCTCCTTGTTTAGATTTCTGATCGCCTTGACCCGCTCATGAGTGTAGCTTTTGTAGCTACAAAGTATTGGGTTTGATTAGTTATGCTTTCATCAGTAATTTCTACAAGATCTCCTATGGCTTGATCAATTGAAACATACTGAAAAAATAATTCTGGAGTTGGAGGTTTTGGAAATGATTTAATATCGGAACGAACACCAATTAAAAATAATCTGGTTCGACTTTGAGGTAATCCAAAATCCGGACAATAAATCTTCCAAACTTTAAACATATACCCAACAGATTCAAATTCATTTATAATATGCCTTAAAAACATTCCATTTTCAAGTTTCTCTAAAAAAGGTACATTTTCTCCTACTACAATTTCCGGTTTATGTATATTCATATAATCTTTCATCACAGTATATAATTCACCTCTAGTCCCTTTAAATCCTTTTTTGTGACCGCATGAGGAAAAATCTTGGCAGGGAAATCCACCAAGAAGAATATTTGCAGGAGACAACGATCGTATATCTATATTAGTAAGATCTACTGTAGTTACATCATTTGAGAGATTTAATGCGTAAGTTTGAGTAGCCTTTTCGTCAATATCGTAGGCACGCACAATTCTATATGGGAGAGCTTGATATTTTTTATTGAGAAAAGTAAAACCTCCTAAAAAACCCAGATCAAGACCACCACATCCAGAAAATAATGAAATAACCTTTATATAACCTTCAGTTTTATCTGATTGAATCAGTGTAGGATTTACATACATCTTTGTATTTGGATTGTCTTTAAATCCATACTCAAAAATAGGTTTTCTTTTTAAAGCTTTTCTTTTTGGTAATCCTGATTTTGGGCGCATATAGTTATAAGTATTGGTTTGTAATTTTCTTGTCAACAGGGCGTGCGAAGCTTTCCTTGAGGCGTTGACCCCCCAATTTTTCGCTTACCCAAGTTGTACTATAGCGATCCTATTTGATTTGAAAGCTCAGAACCCCGGTTTCGCACAAGTTACCGGGGTTCTTGTTGTTCACGCTCTTATGCGCGGATTGCTATATTAATTTCATAGCTTACATGGGTACAGTATTTTAGATATGAACGGCTATATTCATTGTAAAGCAAGGCTTTAAGCCTTGCTGAGTACATATGCACCTGAGGAAGTTCAGTTTAGAAGCTGAAGGTAGTTCTCAAGGCACCAATTACAACATCATCGTTATTATTGTTATGATCTGGTGCGGTTAACCAAATAACTCCGGGGGTGATGGAGATATTGTCGGTCACTTGATATTGGTAAAACCCCTCAATATGATAAGAGGTATCCGGATCTCTCCCCAGCCCGGTGATGCTAGAACCTACAACTTTGGGTTCCATACCAAAAATAATTCCAGCTAAGTTGCCTTTTTTACCTAAATCTGGGAATCCCAGAGTTACAGCCCAGTTCCAGATATCAACTTCTCCACGGTCGATTGTCCCACGCTCTGTAGACAAGTTTCGAGAGTTGGTGTAGCCAACCCAACCACCCAATACAAAGTTATCAGTGATACCTATTGATGCTTGGATACCATAAGAATTACTGACAGTAGCCAGGTCTGGCTGCTCTTCGGCACCTGAACCCGGATCTTCTAACTGTTGTGCCGCAATTTCTCGTAGTGAAGTTCCTAAGTTGACTCGATTGCTACCGGTAGCCAGTATTTGTTTGTAGGCATTGATGTAAGTAAAGCCAAGAGTTATGCGATCGCTTGGTTTAAAGGTCAGCTGTGCCAGCGCACCATAAGGACCGTTGAGTATACCATTTTTTGGTGATGGGTCATTAGGTGAACTCCCCAAATACGCCAAACTTATTGCCAATTTATCACCGAACTCATGATTTATTCCTAACCCCGCACCATCCATCTGGTAATAAATTGGGTTGCGCGTACCAAAGCTGGACAAAGCACCAAACCCACCATCTCCATCAAAGATGTTAACAGTATTAGTAACGTCGTCCGCAGCACCTGCGTTGGCAAGAACGATAACCTCTGTCTTTTCGCCAAGGGGGAATTTGTAGTATAACGCATCTATCGCCGCATTAGTTGTACCATCATCGCCAGCAAAGAACAAGTTGCCTTCTGGTGTACGAATGTCTGGGCTAAGAATATTATTAGTCTGAATTCTGGTGAAAAGTTCATCTTTACCTGTGAAACTGGTCGTGAATTCCACACGCGATCGCACTCCCAGTGTTGTATTCTCGTCTTGGATTTCCTCACCGTTTACTCTGTCTCCACCCAAAACATCGCTGACTACAGCGACAACTTCACCACTCAGTTTAGTTGTAGTAGAAAATTGATTCGCTTCTAACTCAGCAGCTTTTACTTCCACTGCATCCACACGACCCCGCAGCGTAGCCAATTCCGCACTAAATTGTTCTCGCAGCCTTTGCAATGTGGCTAAATCTTCTTTTGTTACCAAATCAGTTGTAGCTGTAGCGATTAATTCATTAACTCGATCTAAACAAGCATTCAAACCTGCGGCAAACTCATACCTTGTCATCGCCCGATTACCGCGATATGTGCCATTCGGGTATCCGGCAATACAGCCATATCGTTCTACCAACGATTGCAACGCTTGGAATGCCCAGTCTGTAGGTTTCACGTCCGATAGTTGAGAAACTGAGTTCACGTGTGACATTTTTTGGTCTTCGGTGTTACTTTCAGTCACTAGCGGTTCAGTTATTTCCCAAGTGGTTAAAGTTTCTCCTCCCATAGCCCCAGAACTAACAAATAGCATCGCACCGAACACTGCTGGACTAGCTAACAAAGACTTCCATACTGTTTTCATTTTTCTCCTCACACCTACTACTGCCTTTCTATGACGGCTTATTTTATTAACAAGTCTTCTCAATTAATTTATCAGGAATTAGCAAATTTTTTAAGAAGAAAAATCTAGAACTTATGACTAATTAAGTAAAGCTAGAGAAAAACGGCATCATACTATTGCAAAAATATAGCATATTCTGCTGCGTTAGCCGAACGCGAGTGCGTCTCGTAGAGAAGGCTTTGGCGGAGCGATCGCTCTTCTAAATATATTGCAAACATACCGATAATGAGAATTATTATTCTCATTTTGAGATAGAATAAGTCTCATTGTCAATACGCAAGCATCTTAAGGGGAGAAAACAGTGTTCCGGAATCGTGTAGTAAATAAAACAAAAAGATTAGTTGCTTTATTACTGTTAACAGTTGTCGGATGTAGCCAAGCGAACACGAATCAGGCTACAAATCCGGAACAGTCACCGAAAGTACAAGAGGCTGCATCTACACCAGCATCTTCGGGAACAGGCAAAACTAAGGTAGTGACAACGTTTTTACCGATGTATATATTTACCAAGGCAGTGACTGGAGATGCAGCAGATGTAGAAATATTAGTGCCACCGGGTACAGAGGTGCATGAATACCAGGCTACACCGAATAACGTGAAAGCGATCGCTACTGCAAATGTATTGGTAAAAAATGGCTTGGGTTTAGAAGAATTTCTCGAAAATACAGTAAAAAATGCCCAAAATGCTAAATTAACTCAAATTGATGCCAGCATTAATATTAAACCCTTAAATGAAATTTCGCCGGTAGAAAAAACCGCGAAAGAAGAACACGAACACGCTGAGGGAAACCCCCACGTCTGGTTAGATCCAGTTTTAGCTAAACAGCAAGTTGTCAATATTCGAGATGGTTTAATTGCTGCTGACCCCGCAAATAAGGCTACTTATGAAGCGAATGCAGCAAATTATATCAAACAATTAGAAAGTTTAAATAACGAATTTGAACAGACTTTACAAAAGACTCCTAACTGTACTTTTGTTACTTTCCATGATGCATATCCATACTTAGCACAACGCTATAAACTTAAACAGCTTGCTGTAGTAGAAATTCCTGAAGACCAACTTGCACCAGCAGATGTACAAAACGCAGTTAATGCAGTCAAAAAGTATAAAGTTAAAGCTTTGTTTAGCGAACCGGGAGTAGATAACAAATTGCTAACTAGCCTTTCCAAAGATTTGAATTTGACTTTACGTTCGCTGGATTCTTTGGAAACGGGTAAAACAGATCCGCAATATTATTTTGAAGCAATGAAAGCTAACTTGCAAACTTTAGAAACTGCTTGCAAATAAATTGGATGTTTAAATTAATGATTTTTTCTTTGTTTGTTCTTACTCAATTACCAATTACCAATTCGCAATGACCAGTGACCAAGAAGTGACATTCCCCATTTTAAAAGTAGAGGGATTAACTGTATACCAAGGCAAAACAACTGCCGTGAGAGATGTTTCTTTTGAATTATTACCACAAACAAATACAGCCATAGTTGGTCCCAATGGTGCGGGTAAAAGTACTTTAGTACAAGCGGTTTTAGATTTGATTCCGCGCAGTAGTGGGACAATTGAAATATTTGGTCGTCCGATTACAAGACTAGGGCATTTACGTCATCAGTTGGGTTATATGCCGCAAAATTTCATATTTGATCGCAGTTTTCCGATTTCTGTTAGTGAATTGGTAGGACTGGGATGGGTGAAGAAAGGGGACAGGGGAGACAAGGGGATAAGGGGACAAGGGGGACAAGGGGGACAAGGGGGACAAGGGGGACAAGGGGGACAAGGGGGACAAGGAGGACAAGGGGGAGACAAGTCATTTTTTCATAGGCTGAGGAGACAAAATCACCGAAAATCAGTAGCAGTAATAGAAGCTTTGCGACGAACGGATGCTTACCATGTGCGGAATCAAGCTATTGGGACTCTTAGCGGTGGTCAATTAAAGCGAGTGTTGCTAGCTTATTGCTTGGTGGTATCAAGGAGACTGTTGGTATTAGATGAAGCTTTTGCTGGGGTCGATGTGCAAGGTGCGGCGGATTTTTATGCTTTGTTGAATGAATTAAAGCGGGAAGAGGGTTGGACGGTGTTACAGATTTCTCATGATATTGATATGGTAAGCCGGCATTGCGATCGCGTTCTTTGTCTCAATCAAACTATTGTTTGTACTGGAAAGCCAGAAATTGCTTTATCACCAGAAAATCTGTTAGCAACATACAGTCCTGTTTTCAGTCGCTACCATCATCACCACAACTAAAGGATGAAGTATGAAGTGTGATTTATCCTTCATCCTTCATCCTTCTCATCAAGGTGTTCTGCAACAGCTTGGTAAAGATGGAAAACATGGCTGTCGTGAAGTTGATAGAAGACATTGCGACCTTGTTTGCGATAACTGACTAAGCGCATTGCTCGTAAGTTTCGCAATTGATGAGAAACAGCAGATTCACTCATTTCTAATAATGCGGCTAAATCGCTGACACAAAGTTCTTCTTTGGCTAAAACAGAGAGAATTCGCAAGCGATTAGCATCCCCTAAAAAGCTAAAAAATTCTGCCATGCGTTGGGCTTTATCGCTACTGAGAAGCCATTCTTGTAGGGGTTGCACATTATCATCACCATCTATCTCGTCTTTTGGATCGTTGTGTATGTCTTTCGTATTGGGAAGAGAATTAGTGACAGTATAAACAAGAGTATTTTTGGCTGACATAGCGTGAAAAATTAAAGTGCAATTACTTTATGAGTCGAAAAATTATATACTTCCAGTATAACTATTACAAAGTATAAGAAATTACTAATGTATTTAAGCGATGATTGTCTGTTAAGTTGGCTAGCTGTCACTAATGGTAATGACTTGGTGACGTTGTTAGAATTTCCCTTCATGCAACGTGCGATCGCTGGTGCTGTTTTAATGGGAATACTTGGCGGTGTTTTAGGTAGTTTTGTCACCTTGCGTTCCTTATCTTTTTTCAGCCATGCTGTTGGTCATGCTGCTTTGGTAGGAGTAGCGTTAGGTGTGTTGTTACAGTTAAACCCCACTTGGATGCTACTACCGTTTACTTTAGTTTTTGGCGTTGTTGTCCTCTACTTGATTGACAAAACTGATTTAGGTAGCGATAGCGTTCTTAGTATTGTCTTGTCTGGAGCATTAGCTCTAGGCGTAATTCTCACTAGCCTGATTCAAGGATATCGCGGCAACTTGATGAGTGTGCTGTTCGGCGATATTCTCGCCATCAATACCACAGATTTAATTTTGACACTGTTAGTGCTTGTCTTAAGTAGCATATTCTTACTTTCAAGCCTGCGGCAGCAAATTTTGTTGACCCTTAACCCCGCCGTGGCACAAATTCAAGGCATTCCAGTACAATTGTATCGCTACGCATTTGTAGTATTGCTGTCATTAGCGGTTGCTGTGGCGATTAAAGCCGTCGGCGTTTTACTGGTAAATGCCTTTTTAGTAATTCCCGCTTCAATTGCGAAACTAATAAGTCATAACTTTAGCCGCTTTCTGGTAATGTCAGTTATTTTCGGCTCCACCACCAGCATCGCGGGCATAATCATATCGGGTCTTTTCAACTTTGCTTCTGGTCCAAGTATTGTTCTTGTGCAGTTTATCGTATTCGTAGCTGTTTTTAGCTGGGTCAAGTTGACTATGAAAGCGGCATAAATTTTTCTTTCCTTCAGCTAGTTGACGAACCCTTATTAGTTTGCTAATATTAATAATCGTGGCAAGCAAACGCCGCGCCGGGATAGCTCAGTTGGTAGAGCAGAGGACTGAAAATCCTCGTGTCACCAGTTCAAGTCTGGTTCCTGGCATTCTTTATTTATAGTACTTACAGCTTACAAGCAGTCTTCGCAATTGCTGTCGTTAATTTAATCTGCTTAAAATCTGCTTAAAATCTGCCATAAATTTGCTTATTATATTAGTTTTATTAATCACCAGTCCGGGCGACTAGGTCGTCTCCAGCAATCACAGTAGTGTAAAAAATATAATTTTTATCCGCTTGATAGCGGCGATCGCTCTTCACCAACCGCATAAATTCCCGATGTCCTTCACGTCGGCGCCCCACCAAGCACCCAGCGCTAGCATTTTTAATATCGTCGAGCGGCGCATCGTATCCCCAGTGCTGGTTAATCCCGAAAAATCCGGTGTCCAGCTTGTCCCCAGTTCGTTTAAAATCTTTGTTGAAATCCCGACAGACGGTGACAGGTTCCACTTGAATTAAAGCTTCATGGGGTTCCGCGTTGCCGTGAGTCCCCACCGCCCACGCCCGATACTGCCCGAAAGCAATTCGCGCTGCTCCTTTTGAATTCATTGGGTTGTGGGTGTAATGAGCGCCCGGTTCGGTGGTTGCTTGCCAGTGGTTGACAATTTTGGGCACTGAGTCAACGATTTCGATGATTATGCGGCGATCGTTGAATTGATTGGGTGCGTCATCGTTGAGACTGCCGTTTTCATTCATGCCCTCAACATAGATAATATTGTAATTTCTTGCTCCGCTAAAAACCACGTAATTTTTAGCTTGCATGTACTGAATTATTTTATCGGCTAGCATAATATATTAGGGATTTAAATCAGCAGATACGGCTGCTGACATATAAGCTTTAATTCGTTGCAAAGTAGAAACAAGTAAGGTAACTTGCAAGTTCTCAATCAAAATATCGATATTAGCTGTTTTTACAGTCGTATATGTTGGCGTACTAACAGAACCGGGTGTGGAACCGGCAATATACCCTTGAGAAGTGGCTCTAGCAACATCAATTTCAAAGTGGATATTAGCAGCTTCAGTGCTAGTGACTGGTACGCTTGAGGTCGTTAATTCATTATTTGCACTTTCTAGTGTGTAAGCAAATAATCTATCAAGAGTACTAGCAACTAAATCAGTTTTCAAATTAACAATTGAAATTCTAACAACAACAGTCTTTGGAGAACTTGGAGGACTGCTAACATTAGTCTCAAGCTGAATATTTGGAAATATTTCTTTTTGAAAAAGTGGCGCGGCACGGTTGGCAGCACCAAATGTTGGGAAGTCAGCCATAATATTTTATATTCAAATAATTGAAAATTTAATCTTTCTTATTAGCTGGAATTAGTTGAGCCAAATAACCACCGACACCAATTTTTGCTAAATCACCAAATGCACTCCTAACATGCTCGTCTTGAACCGCTAAAATAAAAGTGCCAATAACTAATAGTAGGACTATAACCGAACGTGTTTTTAAGCGCTCCAATATCAATTTCATTCGTGTTTATATTGAATATTCAAATAAGTTTTTATTTCTAGTAAATCTTGGTCAAACGAATTCAAGCGCTTATCTAAGTCATCAAAGCGTTTGTCAAAATCTTTTGCTATCTCTGCAATGCCACTTGAGATATCTTTTTGATTGTTTTTTAAGTGATTGAAGTCGCGTTCTGCCGCATACTTTTTCTTTTCAGAGTTTGCATACCAGATTACGTACCAAACTACCACACCAAAAATGTTAGTAAATAAAGCTAGAAGAAAGGCTCCTAAAGCTATCAAAGTTTGTGCGTCAAATAGTTTCATTTCAAAAACTATAATTTTATTCTTTTTCTAATTTCAAGGTTTTCACGCTTTTACAACAGATACTCTTTTGCACTAATTACCGGGTGTCCTGAATCATCAAAGGATACTGTTAAAGGAAGGTTGATAGTTCCTGAAGAGATTTTATCATCAGCATCATAAGCTGAAAAGACATTATTTTCCGAGTTAGGATTCTTGAGAACATCGCTTTCTTTAATTTGTAAGAAAGCAACAATTTCTAAAAAGTATTGTGAGAGCGAAGTTGATTTAAAAGTTCCCCCGTCTCCAGGACTAAAAGGCACATTTTGAAGATAATCCGTTCCAACAAGAATTATTTGTCCCGCATCATTAATAGATTGAGTTGCTGGAATTGAGAAACTGCCAATAGCAGTTAAGCTATCTAGATTATAAGATAGTTTAATCAAATCTCTGTTAGTAGGATTACTAATTGTATTTCTTTCTTGATTTTGAAGGTAAGTAATTACCTCTAGCAAAAGTCCTTCGGCTGTTGCAGATTTAAAAGAAGCGTTAGAGCCAGGTGTAATAGCAACCATTTAAAAACTCCTCAAATAACACAATCAAAATTTTGCGAATACCCAATGGGTATTCACAAATAGCAGCTTGTTGCCAAAAATCCAGACTTGCTGTTATGTTTGGGACACAATTGCGCTGAGAATAGTTTATGCCACGTCGTCGCCAAAGATTTTCAGATTTAGAAAGACAGTTCAGAGAAAGTGGGGGAGTCGCAGCACCCGGTAGTCGTCTTGCAGGCTACATTGATTTTAAGAAAGGCACTAACAAAATAGAAGTCAACAAAAAATTAACCGCAGCAGAACGCAAACGATACGGATTTGCAATTCTTCCCTTTGGTGTGACTCCTGAGGCTACTACTCCAAAAAGATATGCAGCTGCAATTACAGCTTATTCTAATGCCTCTCGATCTACGTTGGATTTGGACAACAACAAGCTTGGATATGAAAATATTGATGCTGGAACCGAGCAAGCCGGAAACTTTTATCCAGCGCTTTTAAGGGTTTTTGTAAAATCGGGAACGATAGACGAAAGTAAAAAATCTGGGGTTACACAGAAAAATTATCGACGTATTGGGGGTACTACTTACAGTTATCCCTTTGGCAGAACTACAACTGGGGTAAGTGACGCTGAAACTGGAACAGCAGAAACAGCAGTCACTAATGTAGACGAAGAGGATGTCCGGAAAGCTTTGACAACTTATCTAAAAGGGCTTGGTGCGGAGAAAAAAGTCGGATCTGTTTCTTACGACCCAGAAGTATTTAGATCTAAATCTCAACCACTGGCATCGCCTGCTTAATATGCCTCAAGAAATTATTGACTTGGATATTTATCGACAATTGGGCGGATGCTTTTATTTAGTCGTTCCCGTTTGTGATAGTGACGAGGAATTTGATGCTTTAATGGCAGATGCCCAAAAAGTCGAGCAAGCAACTGTAAAAATGCTGCAAGGAACAATCAATATTGAGGAATTATTAGAATCTATTGAAAATTTTGTGCCTTCAATAGATTCTTATATAGAAGAAGTTGAAGAAAATATGAATGAGTCTTTAATTAAGATTTACAAGTATTAAGATGCCGCAAACTACCGATAGTTTGGGGACTTGGGATAATTTAGGTGTTTTGACTTTAACCCCAGAATGGCAAGTATTTCCAGTCTCAATTATTAGAACAAATACTTTAAGATTTACTTATCTTTATGATTTAAATGACTGGGAAAATTCAGCCAAGTATAAATCTTATATTATTGCTAGATTTTATTACCCAACTATAAATAATACAGTCTCACCGTCGTTTCGGTTATACCCGAAGCCAGAACAAGAGATTAGATATTATCAAGAGAATGAAAATCTTTTAGATATTGGAGCTAAAAAAATTATTTACTCTCGCAAATATAAATATGTCAACATAGAATCTATAGAAGTCAAGCTGCAAGTAGAAGCATTGTTAATATGAGCGAAGATATCATTTTGTCTGGTTCAGAAGAAACTTTAAAGCCAATTATTACTTTACTTATTGCGATTCATCAGCTAATTGAGAATCGGGATGTAGGGGATATCGTGGCAGCTCCGATGCCGGAAGTTGTTAGAGCTGAACCACAAAGCGTGAAAGTAACAATTTTTTTTAGCCCAAACAAAGAACCACCTTTTAGAAATCAACCGGGCAGTCCAGAGTTAAAACCTTACTGCAATATTCCAGATATAAATTTAAAAAAATTAACTTGGGCTAATATTAAACTTGCAGCCGGAGGAACCAACGGCTACAATTGGGGACGATTTCGAGCTACTGCTAACCTAAGTAATAAAAGGCAGATGCAAATACATGCTGGCAGCGAGAAAGAAGCCGAAGAACGAATTTTAGCCTTTGCGGATTTATCAAAAGCGACAATATTGACCTTATCTATTACTGAAGAAAAAAAAGTAGGTAGACGCGCTAAAAACAAACTTTTATACAAAGAAACTACTCGCATATATCCAACTTATTTTACTGTAGTTAATAACCAAAAAATTTTAACTGAAGCCGAGAGAGAACAGTATCCCCCAGAACTAAAGGTAAAAGGAAAATTGGCAGGAGATTTTAGACGAATAAAAACTCAGAAAATTCCCCTTTGGACTATTAAAGAGCCGCCAAACGTCAAGGCAATTATTAAAGAAGCATTGCGAGTGCGTGGTAGTGCTAAAGACGATGATTAAGCAAAGCTGATTCTTACATCAGTCGGATTGCCCAAGGTTGCTTGCCTCATCAGTACTTGTGCGGCAAGCTGGCTATCAAGAGTATTCGCCACAATATACCCTGCCTCCATACAGCTATCAGCGAATCCTTCGAGCGCCTGTTCAAAGAATTGTCTTTGACCTTTATCAGGAATAGCTTCAATTCGCTTCTCAATTACATCTTGGTGAATTGTCCAAGAAGGTCGGTTACTTTCTCCCCACTTATTCCAGTTCTCCTCACCGATCAAATTTTTGACAGCCTTGGCAAAAGGATTACTAGGATTCTTTTTCAAAAACCTTCTGGCGGACTTAAATTTTTCAGCTAAAGTTGCATTTACAAGAGTTTGAAATGCCATACGGCTAATACCGTTTACGTGCCCATAAATTTCGTTTTTGGCATCGTCATCTAAATCTCGCATGATCGCCGCTCCTACCGCAGGATTAAAAGCGAAGGCGACAGCACCGGGAATAGCTCCGCACACCAAATATCCGACGGCGCTACCGACAGTTTCACCCAGCAGCCCGTAAAAACTTTCGATTTTTGCTGTCAGCGCGGCATCTAATTCTGCATCGGATTGATTGATATTAAAGTTAACTACAAAATTAGTGGTATTAATCACGGTGCTAACCACTTGGGTTAAAGTAAATCCGATGGCACCCGCCGCTAAAAAACTAGCGGTCAGCGCTCCTACCGTGCCCAAGCTAGCGCAAGCTGAGAAAGCGGCAACTCCTCCAACCACAACTAGTCCTACAGCAGTACCTGCAAGAATTGGCAGAGCAAGAGATTTTACCGTTGTAACAACAGGCTCGAAAGCCTGTTTTGCTTTCCCCTCTAAGCGCGAATATAAAAGCAAAGCATTTGCACTCAATCCAGCAGCAATCGCCGGATTAGCAAAAGCGTAAGCTTGTAGCATTCCTTTTGCCGCCTGCTTGCCAAAAGATAAAGCTTTATCAAGAATTAGTGGTAATGGCATATTTAAATTATTTTGTTAGGTTCTTTAGGGTTGACAATTGAAGTGCGTCGAATTTTAATTTTATGTTTATTATCCTTGGTTTCCTCCTGATGATTATTTGCTATACTTTCAAGCCGCCTACAATAAGCGTCAAAAGCTTTAAATTTTTTATCCCTAGCTTTTTGACCAAGTTTTAAATCACTTTCCACGTCTTTTTGTTTTTTTATTTTGTCACCAATTTTCCCTCCCAATGGTTTTTTACCTGATAAAACTTCGGATAAATCTGTTATTTTATCAACCTTCTTCCTAAGTAAAAGTTCTGATTGAGCTTCGGAATTCTGAGGCATTATTTATCCGTCCTTTGATATAAAATTGCTCGGAGCATTGATGCCATTTGCAGTAAGTCCATTAAATGGTCTTTAAGAGAATTGTCTCCGGTCCAGTCATCGTAGCTAAAACTAACACTTCCCGGTTTTAAAAATTCCTTGTGGTCTTCATTAATTTCTGTCACTTCAAATTGCCCTTTACTATTTTGAACTACGTAGGGCAGTTTGACAGAAGTGGGGATTGTTCCGGTTACTGTTTGTGTTGGGTAATCTAAATAATCTTGAATATCTGCGGCGATTAAAGAGGCTTTATGCGCCGCTGCTCTAGCTGCTACGACCTCCATTGCAATTTTAAAAATTAGCTCTGTCTGCACATTGTTTTGTTTCGCACTTTGAGCAACCAAAAGCGTAATTTCTTTTAAGGTTTCAGCCACGTTCGGTAGTACAACTGTAGATTTGACAGGCTTCCCCTTCTTATCTTTTTCTCCTGTTTCAAACTCTAGAACTTGATGAAATTCTCCTAATACTGCTGAATCTTGTTCGGACATCCAAGCCACAAATTCAGTAAGAGTATTGATTTTGCGCTTTTTGGTTCCGTCAATGAAACCAAATATTTTGGCAAATATTCCTTCTTTATGAGGCTCAATGACCGTATCAGGTACGCTGACGGGAAAATTTTCTATTCCCACAATTCTACTAACGATTTCAATGCGCTCAACGGCTAACTTTAAAAAGTCGTTAAGGGTTTGTGGTTTTTTCTTTGCCTTTTGCGCTCCTTTACGATTTAAATCCTCGTCAAAAATCGTTACTTCTTTTGGTTCTCCAATTCGCTTAAGAATTAGTCTTAACAGTTGGTCGTTTTGTTCAACGTTAGGGCAACAACACATACAGTTAGGTGGTGGTGGTGAATTGTTTCTTTCGTAAGGTCGGCAGTAAATTCCGCCCGTGTATTCAGCAATAGTGTGAACGTTATTACTGGTATGCTGTTGATAGTTGGGGTGCAACAACATTGTCTCTTGAAGACGTTCGTAAGTTCCATGAAACACGGAAATATCTATATCGCCTGGATAATAACCAACCCAACTAAGTCTATTTGGCTGTAAATCTTCATACAATGGCTGGTAAACTAAATCTTCACCGTCTCGCCTGCGAACGGAACGAATATCAGCATGAATTTTAAAAGTTTTATTGGAGATATGGGTATACTCATAATCTCCCCTAGGCAAACCTCTTCCAATTCGGTGCCGTTTCCAACGTGCGCTAACCAGTATTCCTGGTACTTTTGGATTAATTTCTGGAAAGATGATAGAAGGAATGACCGTTAGTATTTGGACAGTCCAAACTTCGTCAAACCAGCCGTCTTCTGGTGGATCGCCTATTCTTTGTCGCCAATAATCTCCCCAAAATAAAAGCAAATGTTCGCCTTCTCCACAATAATTAGGGGAGGGAGTTGAGGGGGTTGTTTGCGTAGTAGTGGTAATGGGGGGATTCTTTTCTGGTGGTTCAGGAATGCAATTAGGATTACGATAAACAATTTGCACCGGGGGAACTTTTATAAATGCAAATGAACCGTCAAATTGAATCCCTAAATTGCACTCGTCTCGCACCATTGAAACTTCAATAGAAGGAGCGAATTTAGCCGTAAGAGGATTTCCCCCGCAGTAGGGGCTATCAGGATAGCGATTGCAATCTGTTGGATCTGCGGGTTCATCAGGAGTAGCGTAAAAAGGCGAGTTAAAAAGAGGCACTAAGCCTTCTTGTGGCTCTTGCGCGTTGTCCCAAAAATCTTTGGCTTGTTTGGCTTTTTGGAAAGGTTTAAATCTTTGGCGTACCATTATCTTTGTTTGTAGCGTTGAATTAAAGGATGTTTGCTACTGTTTGTTAAACGGTTATATTTATCTGTCATTATCTCTAAGTCAACTTGACCATAGATTTTGTATGGAATCTTAAAATCTTCTGGGTCGTTGACAACTTCAAATATGAGTTCAAAAGGATTTTTTAACATTTTCAATTCAACCCAAAAAAGAAATTAAGCCCTACACCTGAGCTATTACCACTTGCAAGTTTTATCACTCCACTCGGTTCTACTTGTATCCGAGAAGTTCCCCCGCCTGCCCAAGTAGCAAGTAGCATTATTTCACTTGGTCTATAACCAACAGGCAAAGTGGTTATTATCTCGTTGGCAACAAGCGCGGTTGACTTTTTAATTAAGCCCTTTACTTCCACTAAATCTCCGATAGTTTTGCGACATTGAGGAGTTGTGTAACCAGTGCCGTAGTTAGACCATCCGGTGTTTAGGGATAAATTTTGCCACGCGGTCGGTAAATGCTGATGATCAACTGCTGCTTTTGTATCCAGTGCCGCTTGTAGTTCTTCAATTTCTTGTTCAGAATTATTGTATATTGGCATAAGTGTTGTTTTTTAATCACTTAAAGTAATTACTTCAAGTGATTTGTAAATACTAAGGGGTAAATTCTCGATAAGCAATCATACCGTTTCCAGAAACGGCACGGGCATAAAAACTTCCCGTATAAATAGCGCCTGAGGCAGGAAGTTCATAAACACCACCAGGCTTTAATACAAACATATGATAGTCCGCATCAAGAGGACCTTCGTAAACATCAAAAAAAACGTTACTGCTATGCGTATTTGTAATCGTTAAACCACGTCTGTCAAGATTTTCTTGAATTACTTCTAAAGCAGTAGTCTCCACCGAAGATTGTCCAATATTAACGTTTTCTGCCTTAATTATTGTGGGAGTACTGACACTAGATTCTGAAGGATTAAAGATTGGCATTTTTCTTATCTAAAAAACTAGCTACACTCTACTCCAGAAACAGAAGAAATGTCACTAGCCGATATTGCAGATATTGCTCCTAAGTAGGGCTTGTCTAAATCAAAACTCCCGGCAGGAGTCAAGTAAATCCCTTTACCTAAAGTTGCTGTGTCTCCTAAATTTAAATAAATCGAATGGTTGCCATTATTTGTAATAGCTAAATATTTCCTTAAGGAGTTGGCTTCAAGAATAATCGTACTTTCTACATCTACTAGTTCTTCAAAATCAATAGTGTTTTGAATTGTCGCGTTGCTATCAACTACTATTTCCTGGACGTAAGAACCGTGAATTGTCACCGAGTCACCTGTTTGTAACGCACCATATCCAACGTCTTGAATCTGTACGCCAATCCGTCCATTCTCCCCTAGCTCAATCGCTAGGTTGTCAGTTATGAGATCCATTAAATTATAAATTCGGTAGGGATAGCCAGAAGGATTCAGCAAGCTAATTGCACCGACTTGATACCAGTCTGTCTGATTATCCGAAATATACAAGTTTAACTGCTTTCTCGCACTTCCCCACTCAATATCTAACGTTTTGTAAAGCTTATCAGTTTCACTATCTTCAAGCTGAAAGTTTGGAAGCTTCACTGGTGCAAGACTACTGATTTTGGCATGAGCTTTAAGATTTTTCACGAAAGCGTTAACGCTGATGATTTGACCGGGATAGCTACCAGTCAAAGTATTTGAGAAAATTGGGATTACAGCTTGTCCCGTGGCAGAGTCGAGGCTTTTGACAATAGTTTTAGCTTTGTTGAAAGTTGAAATTGTCACTTAGTCGGAAGTATAGACTAAGCTTGGTTTTAACTGAAAAAGCTTGTTTTGTAAAGATTTTGAACAAAAAGTAAATGTACGAACTTACCCCCAAAGAATTAGAGATTCTTTCTCTTGTGGTCGAAGGTAAGACTAATAAAGAAATAGCCCAAATACAAAGTATCGCAAAAAGAACCGTCGAATCTCACGTTCACAACATCTTGGGACAAACTAACTGCCGTTCGCGTTGCGAGCTAATAGTACTGTATTTAAGCGCCAAAGATAAATTCAGACCCAGGAAAAAGGGGGGAGTGTCTATTCGACTGCAAATTACGGAACTTTTTATTAAAAACAAGGGAATTTTATCCCCCGCCGTAGCCGCGTCTCGGACTGGTGCATAGCGGAGGCTATGCCGAAAATGTAATTCTCGAACTGAACAGGTTAGCCAAAAATTCTGAAATTCTAGGTCAAGAGTAACGCACGGTCAGATTTAAAAATCGCTTAACGATACATTTGGATAGTTTGGGTGTCGATGAAGCATGTAATGGTAGGGGCACTCCCAATCGCAATCCTCACTCCCGGCATAAAGACAGCCATAATCGGGTTGAAAACCACAATCGAATTCAAAGTCAAAATCGTCGTCTTCAACTAAATCGTCATAATCGTCGTTAGGAAACCAGCTATGACCGCAGGCTTGACAGATGTACATTTCTGCCGATGGGTCATAGCTGACGGCGGTTGAGGGACAAACTGAGCAGATCATTTTTCTAATTTGAATTCGTTATCCCCAGCAACTCGGATGCGATCGCCCGTCGGAGTTTCAAAAACGTACCAACTATTAACTGGGTGTTCCGGAACTTCAACGCATTTACAACCCTGAACCCAAATAAGTTCTGGCTCTAGCATCGATCCAGTTATCTGTTGAACTTGATAGCGCCGCGACGGATGCTTGATGGCTTCATTCATGCGATCTGCTATTTCTTTAGTGGCGAATTCTTCAGCTTCAGCTTTCTTGCTGATTGACCCAAATTTACGGCTAGTAATGCCGTTGGCGAACTGAAATTCAAACCGACATTCAATCCGATTATCCTTTTTGCGAATTTTTTGGAGAGTAACAAGGCAGGTGGAAGTTCCCAGAGGACTATCAGTTTTCACTTCAAAAGGTTGGGGAAGTGGTAAGCCGGTTCGAGGGCAGGTTAGCTCTGTCGGTTTTAGGGGTAAAGGATTAAATTCTTTGTCTGTTGTCTCTTCAAAAATAAATGTTGGTTTTTGAGGGGGATCTAGGGGGATCGAGTTGACGTTATTTTCTTGAAAGTCCTGCATTGAGCCGTTTGCAACTCGATCCCCCTCATTTTCGCTTTTTTGACTCTTTGTATCAGTATTGACATTGCTTTTGTCGATCCCCCTAGATCCCCCTAAAATATCAACATTTATTTTTTGATGATCATCCTTTTGAGTACTTACATCAGAAGTTACATTGCCTTGGACGATCCCCCTAGATCCCCCTAAAATATCAACATTTATTTTTGGTTCTTGCCAGAGACGAACCCATTGTCCGTTGACATATTTTCGGACTTTTTGCCACTTAAGATAGCGAAGGATTGAAGTAACCCGCTTCGTGAATCCCATGTCTTGCCTGTCTGGGTCAATGCCGAGGTGTTTGAAAATTTCATCAAGTGTTATTTCAACTTGGTTTTGGACAAAACGCTGGATCTTTTCATGCCAGGGGTCTTCCGTTTGATAATCTTTATTCATTTCCTCTTGGCGCGCTGAGTCTTCCCAGTTCAAGTACCACTTTTCACCGGATCTGTAGAGAGCGTAAGCAGATGCCCAAATTTGGTCTCTTTCTGACTCTAGTTGGTCTATGGGAATTCGCTTGGTAGCTGGGATAATCCAAAAACGCCGACTTCCTGTGGGGTCTGAGAGAAGTTCTTGTTCGTTAGTAGTACCTACCAGAACCGATTGACGCGGATACTCTTTAAACGAGCGAGAGTAGGGAGTCCTGATCGGGTCGATTTTTGTGGTCATGAACTTTTTAATAGACGAAATATCCTTACGCTTATAAACCGTCTCGAATTCTGCCCATTCAAGTCCCCAAAAGCGGTGCAATTTCATCAACTCGTCCTTCTCGTTCGCGTCGCCTAGCTCGTCAGTGAACCATTCTTTACTAAATAACTTCTCCCAAAAGGTACTCTTTCCAATACCTTGCTCGCCTATCAAAATAGTTGCTTCGTCGTGCTTGCACCCTGGCTCTTTTATCCTGGCAACTGCCGCTATTAGCGTCTTTTTCAGATAAAGATTATGTAGCGGTTCATCTGTCCCAAAGTAACGAGAGGCAAGATTGTCGAGAATGCTTAAATCAGGCTGGGGATATTGTTGCGCCAAGCCATCTAGATAATCGCTAACTGGATGATAGCTATTTTCCTTCGCTAGATTTTCAACTATTGTTTGGGCATCCTGCATGGGGATATCAATGTCGAATTCTAGAGCGATTCTCAAACGAACTTGATCGAGGTCGAGTGGTTTGTCTGATAATTCAATCAAGCTTTTTAACTCGTTATATCTAAGCTCGTGTCCCCAGCCGAGCTTGACTATTTCCATGTAACGAGCGACTTTGGAGCGTTTGGTGCTTTTGATTTCCTCTAGTTGCTCCCGCCAAGTCTCCTTTATCTGTTCGTGCCACTCTTCGATTGTTAAGGCTGAATCGACTAGCTGGTTAAACGCTTCTTTTCCCTTAACGGCAATAAAATCGTCCATCCCCTTTAATTCTCCTGGGGGAAGTTGAATGACCATAACTTTAGAACCAGTGGCAGCTAACTCTCGTGCCATTGCTAATAAAGCAGTTTGTACTTGGCGTTTTGACATTACGTCGTTGTCGAAGGCGAGGTAAAAAACTCTGCCAAACCCAGTAAACAATTCTAAAGAAGGGTGGAGTCGTCCTTTTTTTCTACAAGTCGAAACACCAGGAATTGAAATAGTAGCCCGTCCGATTGATAATCCCGCTCCTGCTTTTTTAGCCCCTTCTGTTAAAAAGGTTGGTTCTGTTTTGTCGTCGATAACACCTTTCCAATATTTCTCAATCCCAGTATTGAGAAATAGAGGAGTAGCATTGTAGGTGCTAGCGCCAAGATACTTTTGGTATTTGCCTTCTTTGTTAAGAAGCGGTGCATCCGGCTTCACCTGAACGCCTAGCAGTGTAGGCTCGTCAGATAAAGGGTCTACTCCCTTTACAGCCCAACAGGGGACTAGATTATCAGAGTGTTTCCACCTAGCTTTGTTGTTTCGGTTTAGAACTTTATCGACTTCTAAAGCGTCATGTATCGACCAAACGTTGTTAGATATTATTGAGTCTGTGACACCACTGGATAACCATTCTTTAAAGTGGTGATTGTCGATATGCTCAGGCGCACTTATGGTAGAATTAAGGCAGGTATTAAGATTATTCATTATTTATCCTTTTTTGATTTGGAGTAGCCCTTGCTACTTTTTTTTTGAGGGTAGATGTTGAGTAACTTGATATTTGTTGGTTTCTCATGATCAAAAGGGGATATTGTCGATAAGTTGTTCTTCGATAATTTCGCCTTCTTTTCTTCTGGCTTTAATGAAGTCCTGGTAAATATACCAAGGGATACTTAAAGACAGTTTCGGACGATTGAATGTTATTTGGATCAGCAAAAACTCGTAACTGTACTTTGACCAACAAACATCTACCTCTATGGGTGAATGGTCAAAGCCTAGTTCGCATTCTTGGAAGTGGGGCGATCGCGCTGCTGCCCAAAACCAAATTCGGGTAAGTAAGTGCAATCGCTTAAGTTTTTTGACAATTTCACTGATTTTCATAATTGGTGCGTAGACTTTAATTCGATAGATGCACTTCCAAGATTAGGCGCGATCGCTCTCTCCCCAGAAGCGCGATCGCGCATTTATTTAAGCAATTATTAGGGATGGATGAGTTTCGCCAACAGAAATAACCACCTTTTGTTTTAACTCTGCTACCTGACAAACAGGTAGCAGCACCACAATAAAGCCGTCCCCACCTTTGCGGTAGGGACGGCTTTATTCTGGATCTTCTTTGTCAGATGTTCCCTGGTTTGAAACTAAGTCGTAAATTTGTTGTTCAAGTTCTTGAATATCTTTCTTGAAACTTTCCTCTTCTTCCCTACTTTCGTCAAGCCGAGCTTCCAGCCTCCGCTGATCTGCTTTAACATACGACAAGTGCTTTTGTTCAATAAGCTTGAGGCGCTCTACGATTTTCCCAGCATGAGTGTCTCCGCACCGGTTTGTTGCCCCAGTGGAATCTTGCCCTGAGCTATTAACCTGATCAAGTCTGATCTGTTCAACCCCATTGAGTGAGCTTGAATCCTGAAATTCTCCCAATCTTTCTCGCTGATCAGGAATGTTGCTCGAATTGAGTCCTCTGCTAATTTCTTCGGTCTTGCCATTTTTACATATCACAACAACAACCTCAATTTTATTGTATGAATAAAACCTTTTCGTATGAATAAAATGCTTGACAGGTTTCATTCATATAATATACTAAAAATAGTTATGTATGAAAGAAACTCTTGCAACACCCCGCAACCAGACAGAGATAGCAGCCTGTCAGCCTTTATTGGTGTAACCCAAAGACCTGCTAGCGGTTAATCGGTGCAGAGATGCCCAATGCCCAATGCCCAACGCCCAATGCCCAATGCCCAATGCCCAATAACAAAGGAGAACCTGCCATTGAGCAAATTCATTGAAATCTTAGACAAAGACGGAGATCCAATAATTATCGACTTGGAGGCAGTAACGCACGCGGTAAAGACTTACGTCGGAGTGACAGTTTATTTTCGAGACAGTTACTATGTCGTACTTAAAGAAGAAAATGCCGATACTCTTTGGGAAGTCTTGTCAGAACAGTCTTTGAAACTTTATCAACGACCCCAGCCGGACAAAAAATAAGGGATTCACTCGCTGAACCCCCTAGTGTAAATGGCGATAACTACTTGTGAGAACACCATTATGGCAATCAAATCATGCAACTAGTGAAAAAAACCTTTCTTGAGCGCTTGCAATATCTGCAAGCCGAACTGCGTGCGATCGCCCAGTCCCCAGAACTGCGTCAACTCGTACAAAGCGACTATTGCAGTTACGATCCGGACTTAACAATTGTTGACGCGATTCACGCAGTCACCGAAGTGATTGATGCCTACGAACAAAATTATTGTGTCATTCACTTGCAAGCTGGACATATATTGCAACGTGAAGAGATTCAATTTTCACCTGATGATGGCGATTTAAGAAACGATTTAAACCCTTACTATATTGAGGAATTTCTTTCAGGTGACAACGATTTGGGGATTCCTTTCGGCTAATGCGAAACCTAAAAATGCAAAAGGCGATCGCCTTCGCAGGAATCGCCCTTGCTCCTTCTTCCAAAACTCACGAAAAAAGGATAACTAATTATGACAGAAAACCGGCTCATGACCGTAACTAATTTATGAGCCAAACTCGCATAACCCTAAACCCACAAATAGTGCCATTAGCGGAAGAACTGTTGCAACTAACAGGCGTTACCAGTCTTTCTAACCTGTTTGCGCTGCTCCTCACCCGCTACGGACAACACCTAAAAAACTCCTGGGTAATTGGCATCAACTTAACTGCTGCTGCATCAATGCAACCTGCATCAATGCAACCTGCATCAATGCAATCTGCATCAATGCAACCAAAGCAGTACGAATTACCCCCGTCCCCCGAACCATTGGAGCTTCCCCAAACGGAAGATCCAGTCATACTGCGGATGGCACGGCTCATCGAGGAGTTTTGATTAAAAGAGCGATCGCTTCAGTGTGCCGTTAAAGCGATCGCCCCGCATCAGGTGTAAAAGCCAGATTTGACATTCGACAATATCAGTCAACTTACAATTTTACCAAAATGAAGCCATTAGGTTATTACTGCAATTACACCCCAGGCGACGGAGGGTTGCTGGGGGAGATGGAAGAAAGTTGGGGGTCTTATTTTGAAGAAATAAATAATTCGGAGCGCCTCTGGTTTCTATTTAGATTGTTTGGGACAATGACCGCGAACGCCGGCGAAAATTATAACCCCTATGAAGTTCAAGAAGTAATTTCTCCTGCGTGCGATCGCTTGAACGAATTGTCTATTTGGGATCAATTAGGACTAGCGAGTGCGCTCATAGACCAAATCAAAGCTAACCGCTAATTTTTCGCGGCTGGGGTATTCCCCAGCCACTTAATGATATGCAATTCGCACGAATTTGGCGCAAACATGGCAGCCAGATTATTTTTGGTTGTTTAATTGCCGCAAGCCTCGCTTATAGTTCCAAGGACATTGCCCGCAACATGCTCGCGCTTTCTCAAGTACGGCAAATTATCGCGTTTAACAGTCAACAGCAAGCGCTATTAGAGCAACAGTTCGCCTACGAAAAAGCACAAGCTTCAGTAGCAGCAGCGCGTTACAAAGCTGGATGCACCATTGTTGTAGCAGCCAATTCCCCAAAAAACCTTGCCACCTTGGTAGAAGGCGAATCAGTACTAGACCGTACCACCAAAAAGCCATTACCAGCCGGGACAGTGGTTTGTGACGGTAACGGGCAAACTGGGGTGATTGTTCGCAACTCTCAAAAACAACTGGTTGTAGGACAGATGGCATTTACGGGCGATCGTACTTTGGCACTAAAGCAGATTCGCAAAATACACGGAGCTAAAGTCTATTATGTTACACCCGAAAAGTAGGAGGTTTTCAAATGTTTAGTAAAACCGCTGGTGCTAATTCTAGCACTGGCAGAAAGTCGAGCAGGCAGAGCCAAACTTCGCAGAAGTGGTTGAGAATTTTGTATTGGGGACTGGTGTTGTCTGGTATTTATTTTGCCTACCTGAATATTCAGCCCTACGAGCAGGCGGTTCGCTTTCTCAGTGGCAAGGTGGTAAACCAAGCATTTATTTATCTAGTGTCGGTGATTCCGATTGTTAACGGCATCGCTAATTTCATCGGTCGGGGCGTTACCTGGATATTGGGAACCTTGCTTTGGGGAGTAATTCAGATTATTGAAGTACTGCCGATCATCCTTTACAACCATGAAGGCTTTATTCAGCAGATAGTTGGTGACGCTGACAGCCGCAGTAAATACCAAATTAAAGAAGACGAAGATCCAACTTTGGCGATGCTCAAGCGCACTTACAATGCCTTGCCAATTTCAATTGTGAGCAACCTGGAGCGTCTAAAGATTGTAACTTACGTAATTGACTTTCTGGTCTGCATTACAGTTTATTCTCCTGTTGCATCTGGTAAATTTAGTGATTTTTTTTGGTTTGTAGGCTCCGGACAGTGGAACAAAATTGATTTTGGCAATTTAGCTTTAGCACTGGTTACGTTGTTTGCCATTGAAATTATTCTCGGTCTAATTATTTGGGTTGGCAAGCTCTCCTACGCAATCAAGGCAGCTAGCAAATAATAAATGCGACCGCAGTATCTCAGGGTTGAACTGCGGTTGCCTATTTTAATCAAAAATTATCAATTGGACTATGACACGCTTTAATCCTGAAAAAAACCGTAAAACTCCCGAACAGTGGAGTGCGATCGCGCTTAATGCCACCAAAGACAACCATTTACAGTGGAATGTTATTGGTGGTTTGATTTTGGGTGCTTTGGCAGCCAGCGCCGCAAGTCCCTTCACTGGGGGACTAGTTACGATTTATTTCTTGTGGGACAGTTGGAAAAAGGCGGGAGAGATTCAAAGAAATCAAGCGGCGATTACTGAAATAGGATGCGTGGCACAAGTGCTTGATGGCGATGATTTTGCAGATTATAGCCGCCAGGTGGGAAAGGACGCAGTAATTGCAGAATTAAAATTTGCCACAGAGCGCGGTTTGGCGTTAAGCGCTGCGGCGGCGGACTTTTTAGAGAACCATTCCCCCGTACTCTCAACTGACAGCAACTTAATGACAACTGCCAAAACGCTTTTAGAAAAAGCTAAATTGCAGGTAGAAGTAGAGAGTCTGGAAGAAGTTTACAACAATCCTGATGACGATTTCGATATTATTTCCAGTATGACTGACCGAATAAGCAACACCTTCATCTTGGGCATTGGCGGTACTGGGAAGGGAATAATTGTTTCCAACGCCCTACGTGCTGCAAAAGCCAAGCATCCCAAATTGAAAATCTTTTACATCGATCCAAAACACGATAAAAAAGAGCAAGGATACACTGCTGGTGTTGTTGATAAAATTAAACGCTATAAGTGCGAGACAGAAGAGCCATCAATAGTGGTTGCTTGGTTGCAAAAATGCCTTTCAGAGTTCAATGAATACGCCAAAGTCAATGATGCGAACTCTGAGCGTACCTTGTTGATATTGGATGAGGGTACGGTACTGGGATTAAAATGTAAGATTGCGAAATCGACGATTTTATTAGACCGATTGTCATCTTTAACTAGCCTTGGCGATAGCGAGGGAAAGAACGTTTGGTTTATTGCTCAAACTCCGTTTGTCGGTGGTTCTGGAATTGATTTAAGCGCCTCCAGTCAGCTTGTAACTATTGCTTTAGTTAGTGCAGAGAATCGCGGTTCTTTGGATCAATGGAAGCGGTCAGCAATGATCAAAAAATTAAATAATATTGATGAATACATTGAGAAGTCACCCGTCAACCGCGCTGTATTTTTTGGAAAAACTGCCAAATGGTATCCGATGCCAAAACTTGAAAATTACTCAGGATACGACAGAGATAGCCACAAACCACTAGAGGATGCTGCAACAATTAGGCAACAATTAGAGGTGGCATTTAGCTTTGAAGATATTAACGAACAACCCGAACAAAATATTTTCCTTTCGCCATCAGCGGAGTCGATACTTCATTGGTTACAGACTAATCGCAAGGAACAATGGGTTAAATACAAGGGAAGCGATCGCGACATGTCTTTCATTAAATTTTTAAGCCAAAATAATATCAAGGGCGAAGACAAGTCCGACGCAATAATTGAGTTGTTTGATGCAGGAAAGATAGAGATAGCGGACGACGATTCAGCAATCAAACTCCTCTAGTCGTAGTTACCTGTTACCCTGTTACCCTATTACCCCCAAAGAGCGTAAACAACGAAGTAACAACAGGTACAGCCTGCGGTAACAGGTAACAACAACAGGTAACGACAACAGGTAACAAAGCAGTAAACTGTTAGTAAATACTTTTCAAGGACTTAAAAAGATGGATGAATTTTGTATTCGTTGCGGTAGTACAAACATTACCTTTGACCGCGATTATGGATTCTACCGTTGCAACGATTGTAATGAGACGTGGGCATATCCTCAAGACGATCCGGATTACTACGAATTCGACGACCTCGATTTAAGAGACTTGTTATTAGAACAATTTGGAAACGGTCGAATGACGTTTATTCCGCCCTACTAAATATATTCTGAGAATTACGACCGATTGCAGTTAAATCAATTCGGTTGTAACTATTTAACCGTAGCGGAGTAAAACTTTAACAGTGCTAAAACCATCTGAATTACAAAATTTTTCAATAATTGGACAGCTTGCCTGCGACTGCCTTGCTGATTGGGGCTATGATTTTGATTTTCTTCTAGTTAAATCAATCGTTTGGGATGAGAACCGAGAAAGTTGGATCGTCGGGCTTATTGATAATTACAGAGTTCCCAAGGACATTTGTGTAGCGATACAGCCATACGGGGACTCTTATCGATATAGAGGAATTGTCCGCTAACAAATTTCACTAGTGCCGAATTTATAAACGTTTGGTGATAGCCAAAAACAATGGACAATATTGACATGCAAATTACCACAGCCAACTCTCGTTTAAAATCTCAAAATATTGGGCTTGCTATAGAACGCGATGGCGGAAGGTTGCGGTTGCAGGGAATATTTCCCCCTAAGCCGGACTCTGATAGAATTGGGGCTTTTCAACAGCGACTTTATCCCGATATTCGAGCTACCTCTGAAGGAGTACGTCTTATTGAAAAAGAAGCGTTGAAGATTCGGTTGCTGCTTGATGAACGCAAATTCGATTGGGAACCGTACTTAAAAATATCTGTTTCTGCACCTTTATCTGTGGGTGATTGGATTAATTTATTTGAGGAAGACTACTTTAATCGCCGCCGTCGCACACCTCAATCAGAAACCACTTGGAGAACCGAATATCAACACGTCTTTCGCCATCTGCCACAAGGTCAAGAGCTAACTGCCAAAGTTTTGCAAGCACAAATTTTGGCAACCGAGCCAGACTCCAAAACTCGCAAGCGCTATTGCATTTGCTTGGGAGCGCTTGCCAAATTCGCCAAACTCGACTTTAACGCCAAAGTCTTTGCGGGGGACTATAACCCTAGAAAAGTTACGCCGCGAGATATTCCGACCGACGAACAGATCGTTGAATGGTTTTACAAAATTGACAACGCGAGTTGGCGCTGGGTTTACGGAATGCTGGCAACCTTTGGATTGCGAAACCATGAGGTATTTCGGTTAGACCTGAAAGCGTTTGAGAATTCTCACATTTGTAGTGTGTTAGCCAATACTAAGACTGGTGCCAGGCGAGTCTGGAGTTTTCATCCCGAATGGTTGTCAGAATTTAACTTGCATGAAATTTCGCTTCCCAAAGTTAACTTATCAAGCCCAAACGCAAATTTGGGACACAGCATCACCCAATATTTTTACCGTCACAAAATCCCTTTTCCGGCTTACAGTCTCAGGCACGCATGGGCTATCCGTACCCTGGAATACGGTCTAGATATTTCCTTGGCAGCTCAACAGATGGGGCACTCGTTGAAAGTCCATAGCGAGCTGTATCATCATTGGATAAGCGATCGCCAACATCAACGCGCTTTTGAACTGTTACTAAAGCGATCGGACCGACCCCTGCCACCTACCTAGTTTGCTTATATGTGTTTTATGTGTCGAAGTTTAGCACTGGCAAGGATTTTACTCAATACCACTTTATTCTTTCCCTGTTAACGGAGAAAACACGTTGGGCTGAAAATCCTCGTGTCACCAGTTCAAGTCTGGTTCCTGGCATACATTTCAGAAAAATAAAGCTCTTGCATATTGCATAAACTTGCATACAACTTGCATACGGTAAAAGACACCGTAGTAGTGGTAGCGCGATTGGATATTGGTCGCATGTCCGCTTAAAGGGTGTTGAACAGGGTGTAGGGGGTAGGGTGTGGGGTGTAGGGTTCGGTTGGATGGGGATTCTAACCCCAACCAACCTTTATACACCGTAAGACGGTGGGGTCTTAAACCCGAATGCTCCTGGGGCGGGGTGTGAGCATTCTTCAAGGTATTCCCCACACCCCATCACTGCAACCCCACACCCAGGAGCGAAGCGACGATAAAAGGGAGATAAGAAATAATCATACTTCGTCTGTCTATGCAAGTTATATGCAAGTCAATACCCCTTCGGGCTATGAAGGTGACGGGTGAGAAGTTGGTGTAAGCACCACACAATCTTCAATCAGTCTCCAGCGGCTTGAGGTCGCTAACAGGATACTCTAGGTATTTTTGCTCTTTCTTAAACCCACCAACAACCTGTATGGCTACGATGCCTTCTCTGTTACTCAAAATTTGCTTGACAAGAACTCGTTCGCCTCGGAAGTGTTCATTATTCCCGCAGTAAATAGCGATATCCTTCTCCTTGAATGGGAAGGAATTAAAAATAGAAGTATTTTCGTCCTCTAGTCCTACATGTCCTACACTATCCTTATACGGTCATTCATTGTGATAGAGCGCTTTTCTTGGGTTTTAGTACCTGCCTCAATTTCACCACTAGCTGTTAACTTTTGAGAGAATGTTATTTTTGCACCTCTAATGTGCTTCCATTGCAAGGCTAGTGCCTCTTCAGGTCGGCAACCAGTAACAAACAAAAACTCTACCAAAGAAGCGTAATAACAGTAATATCTATTAGCTTGAAAAGCCGCGATAATGCGATCGCGTTCTTCTAGTGTGAAAGGGTTAATCTCCTCTTTAGTCCCTGAATTTTTTGTGGAAGGGATAAGCTTTTTCAATCCATCGAACGGGTTACTTTGTAATTTTTTACAGGCTACACCCCATTTGCAGCAAGCATTGATTAACTTCCATTGTTTCTCAAGACTGCTAGTGGAATTACCTTTATGGTCGCTGACTAGCCATTGCATAATATCCATCGACTCTTTAGCCAACTTGTAAGGACATTTTTCGAGCTTGTTCTTGATGCGGTCGTAATCAATCATGCTGTTGGACTTTAAAGTTTTACTTTTGAATTTTGTGTAATCCTCAAACAGGTTTAACAGATTGACGGCATTGACTGATTCTCTCTCGGCAAGAATGGCTTTTGCCTCCTCCAAGTCCTGTAAGGCATCTTTAGCGCTTCTCTTTCCGAGTGCGTTAGGTTTGTACTTTGTTAGGGTAGGGTCAAAGTATCCAGTTATACAATCTTGGCGTATACGGTTAGCAATTTCCTCAGAAGAACGCGATCGCCAATTTATCGGAATACTTAGCACCTGGGATAAACAAGTAACGTAGTTAACCGAGGTCAAACAGCGTCAATTGCTCATAGTTCGCTCTCTGATTGACCTTACTCGTTCGTTTTCTTTTAGGTTCTAGAGTCTTGGGTTTATCCGTACCCGTTATCGCTTC
>JAESGF010000072.1_pt1 | contig 100889 bp, 80 predicted proteins | sample 9269621 | NCBI WGS metagenome assembly JAESGF01 (sample SAMN14515066, study PRJNA621663) | algae metagenome | isolation source: Tolypothrix carrinoi HA7290-LM1 and co-occurring heterotrophs from dry rock... | place: USA: Makauwahi cave, Kauai, Hawaii | collected 2011-01-06
CTGCCCCTGCCCCTGCCCCTGCCCCTGCGCCTGCCCCTGCCCCTGCGCATGCCCCTGCCGCGTCCGCGACGGTCGGGCCGCCGCCGCGTGACTCACTCGCTGCAATCGACGAGGCATGGTCCGAGGTCTACCTCCCCGCCCTGAAGACGCACGAGCCGGTGCCGTTCGCGCCGCCCGACGAGGCCGACATCCCGGACGGGCCGTTCGGGGATGCCGTCCGGGCGGGGCTCGCCATCTTCCGCGATCCGGGCACCCATGCGGCGCCGTACGTCGGCAACGGCCTCAGCTGCACGAACTGTCATCTCGACGACGGGCGGCGCGCAGCCTCCGCGCCGATGTGGGCGGCCTATCCGCTCTACCCGATGTACCGCTCGAAGAATTACACGGTGAACACCATCGAGCTGAGGACGCAGGGCTGCTTCCGCTTCTCCATGAACGGAACGCCGCCACCGGCCGACTCCGAGATCATGGTGAACCTCGTCAGCTACTTCTTCTGGCTGTCGCAATACGCGCCGATCGGCGTGGAGCTGCCCGGCCGCCTCTATCCGGACGTTCCAGAGCCCGCCGGCGGCTACGACATCAACCGCGGCGAGGCGCTCTACGCCAGCTATTGCGCCGCCTGCCATGGGGCGGACGGTCGTGGCATCAAGGCCGGCGGGGGGCCGGGCTACCAGTTTCCGCCGCTATGGGGCGCGGACTCCTACAACTGGGGAGCCGGGATGCAGAAACTCTCAACGGCCGCGGGCTTCATCAAGGCGAACATGCCGTATGGCCTGCGCAACGCGCTGACCGACCAGGAGGCGTGGGACCTCGCGAGCTTCATCAACAGCCAGGAGCGGCCACAGGACCCCCGCTTCACCGGCAGCGTCGCCGAGACGCGCGAGCGTTTTCACGCGACCGATTCGCTCTACGGCACCGTGCAGCGCGGCGTCCTCCTCGGCGACCCGGCGTCCATCCCGAATCCGGCGTCTGCGCAGGCCGTCTCGGGCGCGGCCGCGGCGGCGCGCTGAGACGCCGGCCGTTACGCCCTCGGCCCCGCTATCACCACCGGAGCGTCAGGAAAGCCGTCGAAGGTCGCGGCCGGAACGCCGAAGTTGGTCGCGAGCAGCTCCTTCGTGTTGCTCGCGAACCAGCCAGTCAGCTCGATCGACTCGTACGTGCCATTGTTGAACCCGAGGACGATCTCGAGGTCGCCGTCGCCGATATTCTCGATGTAATGCCCGTATCCGCGCGGCACGTAGCCGACGTCGCCGGGGCCGAACTCCTCGGTGCGGGCGCGACCGCCGGAGGCGAACACGGTCATGCGTGCCCGGCCGGAGATGTAGTACTGCCACTCGACCGCATTGGGGTGCCAGTGGGGCTCCCTAAGGCCGCCCTTCCCGATGGTGAGGAGCGCGCCCGTGATCGTCTCGCTGATCGGGAACTCCCGCTCGGAGACGATCCGAAGGTGGCCGCCCGCGTAACGGGTCGGCGCCTGCGCGAGGAGCTGGTAGCGATGGGTATAGGCGCCGCTCCTGAGGCTGCCCGGCGCCGGTGTTGCCGGCAGCGGTCCCGGAACGGGGCCTGCGGTGAGGAAGACCTGCTCCTTGGGAAAGCCCTCGAAGCGCGAGGCCGGAACGCCGAAGGTCTGCGCCAGGACCTCCGCCGGGGTGTGGCCGAGCCAGTCGGTGCTGCTGAAGGTGAGCTCGGCCGGCGCGAAGCCGTTGTCGAAGATGAGGACGAAGTTGCAGGGCTCGCTGCCGATCGCCTGGATCGAGTGGCCGAACCCGCGCGGGAAGTACCACACGTCACCCGGCCCGAAGTCGATCGTCTGGCTGTGGCCGAATGGGTTGAGGATGGTGATGCGCGCCTGCCCGGAGATCACGTACGCCCACTCCGCGGCGTTGGCGTGCCAGTGCAGCTCGCGCAGGGCGCCGGGGGGCATCGTGAGGAGCGCGCCCGCCATCTCCTCCGACACCGGGAAGACCTCGACGGTGGCCTCCTGCACCGTCGATCCGCCGCGGTAGGTCATCGTCTTCGCCTCGCCGAGCGGGAAGCGGAAGCTCGGCAGCGTGTCGCCCCTGAGCGCCGGCTGCACGTCGCCAAACGAGGGCCGCCCGCCCGATTCGACCGGCTGGGCGGCGGCGGGTGTCACCGACCCGGCCCCGAGACCGACAGCGGCGCCGCCCGCGAGCGCAGTTCCGATCACCGAGCGCCGGGAAACATCCGTCATGATTGCGCCGCCATTATCTAGGATCTCAATCCCACATCGACTCCGGACTTTCTATCGATCTCTTCGTGGTTCAGCAATAATGATTTCGTTCATAATGCTTGCAATGCTCGATGTTGCTGGGACTTCTGTCGGATCAACGCAGGGCGGACGCGCGCTTGCTCACCATCCCGCATGACATCCATTGCGGCCCCTTCGGCGGTCGCGCAAAATCGCGCGGCCGGCGGTCCTCGCCGGTTTCGAGGAAAGCTCTCCATGACGATCCATTCGATTTCCACGACTGTGCTGACGGCCGCCTCGCTAGCCGCGGCGCTCGCCTTGTTTCCCATGACCGCCGCCGCCCAGGACTGGCCGGACCTGAGGGGCACCTGGAGCGGGCCGACCACCGCGGTCATGGTGGGCGGCACTCCCTACCGGCCGTCCGAGAATCCCGGCGTGCAGTTCGGCAACCAGGAGATCGTGTTCACCTACGAGATCACCGAGCAAGAGGGGCAGCGGTTCGCGGGCAGCATGTCGGCGGGTGAGCGGACCGAGATCATCATCGGCGGGCTCCGCGCCAACGCGCGCGACGGGGTGATGCTCGACGACGACGGACGCTACGACTTCACGCTGACAGACCCGGACACGATCGAGATGTGCTACACCCACTCCGTCCCGGACAGCCGCGTCGTCTCCTGCTGGACCATCACGCGCGCCCGCTGAGCGGCTCTCCGGCGCGCCCCGGGGGCGGTGCGATCGGCGGGACGGCGAAGGCGGGCGCCGTCGCCCGCTCGGCGCCCACGGTGCGGCAGCCGTCGAACGGCCCGCCGGCTGGACCGGCGGAACTGACGATCTCGCCGTTCTGGCTGGTCGCCGTCCCGGCGGGGATCACATCCGGGCGTACGCAGCAACTCGGCCGGGCGCGAAACGACCCGGCCTCGGCGGAGGGTTGACGGTGGCCGCCGCGCCCGCACCATGTCCATCCGGCGGTGGTCCGGCAACGGGCGCGCTTCCACAGGCCATCCTGTGCGACGGAGTGATCATGGCGGACGTCAGGCTGAGCGGGATCGTCAAGACGTTCGGTGACGTCAAGGTCATCCACGGCATCGACCTCGAGATCCGCCACCGGGAGGCGGTGGTGTTCGTGGGTCCGTCGGGCTGCGGGAAGTCGACGCTGCTTCGGATGATCGCCGGGCTCGAGGACATCACCGACGGCGAACTCTACATCGACGGCCTCCTGTGCAACGACGTCGCCCCGCGCGACCGCGGCATCGCGATGGTGTTCCAGTCCTACGCGCTCTATCCGCACATGACGGTCTACGAGAATGTCGGCTTCGCGCTGCGATTCGCGAAACTCTCGAGGGCGGAGCGGGACGCCAAGATTCGCGAGGCGGCGCGCATCCTGCAGATGGAGGCGCTGCTGGACCGCAAGCCCGCGCAGCTCTCGGGCGGACAGCGCCAGCGCGTCGCGATCGGCCGCGCCATCGTCCGCCACCCGAAGGTGTTCCTGTTCGACGAGCCGCTGTCCAACCTCGACGCCGCGCTCAGGGTCGACATGCGCATGGAGATCGCGCGCCTGCACCAGACGCTCGACACGACGATGATCTACGTGACGCACGACCAGGTCGAGGCGATGACCCTCGCGGACAAGATCGTCGTCCTCGACAAGGGGGTCGTGCAGCAGGTCGGCGCGCCGCTCGACCTCTACAACACGCCGGCGAACCTCTTCGTCGCCGGCTTCATCGGCTCGCCGAAGATGAACCTCCTGCCGGTGCAGCGGACGGGTGGCAACGGGGGCGCCGTCGAGGTCAGGTCCGCGGCGCTGAAGCCGCTCGGCTTTGCGGCCGCGGGGGCCGCCGACCTGCCCGGCGACCTCGTCGTCGGCATCCGGCCGCAGGCGATCCGGCTGACCGCGCCTGACGGGGCGCTGATGCCGGCGCGGGCGCGCCTCGTGGAGCGGCTCGGCGACGAGACGGTGATCAGCGCCGAGCTCGCGAGTGGCGAGGCGGCGCTGGTGGTGGTGCCGGGCGATGCCACCGTGCGGCCCGGCGAGGCCATCGGGCTGACGTTCGATGCCGCCGACGCGCACCTCTTCCTGACGTCCGGACCCCGGATCGAGACAAGGCGCGCGCCGGCCCCGGCGGCCGCAACTCCAGCATGAACGGTTGAGATGAAGATCACCTCGGTGAAAACGGCCGCCACGACCGGCCACTGCATGCACGTCTGGGTCCGGATCGAGACCGACGCCGGCATCACCGGCCTCGGCGAGTGCGTCCACGGCGAGCACGAGGCGATCGCGATCATCGCCATGCTGGAGGGCAAGCTCGTCGGCCGCGACCCGTTCGCGATCGACGCGATCTTCGAGGAGACGCGCCGCGACTTCGTCTTCCAGGGCGGTTTTGCGGGGGCGATGATCACGGCGCTCACGGGGATCGAGATCGCGCTCTGGGACCTCAAGGGGAAGGCGCTCGGTGTGCCGATCTACGAGCTCCTCGGCGGCAAGTTCCGCGACAAGGTCCGCGTCTACGCCGACTGCGAGGTCTCGCCCGGGCTCAACCTCGACGAGGCGAAGCGCGTGGTGGACGGCGTCCTCGAGCGCGGCTTCACGGCGCTCAAGATCGACCTCGACATCTTCGCGTACGGCCACATCGGCGGCGAGACCGAGACGTACGTGAAGGACCGGTTTAACATGACTCCCAACCGCTGGGAGCACGACCGGATGGTGGAGCTCGCCGAGCTGGTGGTGGAGGCGGCGGGGCCGACGGTCGAGGTGGCCTGCGACCTCCACACCCGGCTCGACAAGCACTCCGCGATCCGCCTCGCCCGCGACCTCGAGCACCTGAAGCTCCTGTGGCTCGAGGAGCCGATCCCGCCCGAGAACGTCGACACCATGCGCGAGATCACTGCCGCGACGTCGACGCCGATCTGCGCCGGCGAGAACCTCTACCTCCGGCACGGCTTCCGCGAGTGGATCGAGAAGCACGCCGTCGACATCATCATGCCGGACATCCCGAAGTGCGGCGGTCTCAGCGAATGCCGCAAGATCGCGAACATGGCGGAGATCTATTCGATGCCGTTCGCACCGCACAACGTGTCCTCGCCGATCGGAACCATGGCATCGGCGCACGTCTGCGCGACGGTGCCGAACTTCCTGATCCTCGAGTTCCACTGGACGACGCGCGACTACTGGTCGACGATCATCAAGGAGAAGCGCGACATCATCCGCGACGGCTTCATCGAGATCGGCGACCAGCCCGGCATCGGGGTCGAGCTCGACGAGGCGGTGGCGAAGGCCCATCAGTACCCGGGGACGACCTGGTTCGCCTGACCGCTGGCCTGAGCGGAAGACCCGTCCCGCCAGCGTTTCCGGCAAGGCTGCGGATGGTGTTGCCCAAGTCTTCCCGCTGACTTACCGTCCTCTCCCAACGCGAGAACACCGCGGGCGCCAGTCGTCCGTGAAGTGTCGATCAAGGGGAGGACCGACGATGAGCGCCAACATCACGCGCCGTCGATTGCTGACGACGTCCGCCATGGGCGCCGCCCTGCTCGCATCCGGGCACGGCACCCGCGCCCTCGCTCAGGCGGCACAGCCCGAGCAGGACCTGCCGGTCGGCGCCGCCGGCAAGCTCACCGTCATTCACCGGACGGAGTACTTCGCCGCGGCGCAGGACGCCTTCCGCGACATCTGCGAGAACTTCGCGCAGGAGAACGGCGTCGCGCTCGACATCTCGACCACGAACCCGGAGGCGTTCGGCGACTTCCTCGGCAAGATGGCGGCGGCGGTCCGCGCCGGCAATCCGCCTGACCTCGCCTACACCTCGAACGTCTCGATCAAGCAGATGAACCTCCTCGGCCTGCTGGAGGACGTCAACGACGTCGTCGAGGAGGCGATCGCGCTGCACGGTAATATCGTGCCGGGCATCAATGCCGAGGCGGACGGCAAGGTGAACGGCCGCTGGGTCGCCGTGCCGTTCCTCGCCGGCAGCACCGGCAACTTCATCCGCGGCGACAAGCTGAAGGAGCACGGGATCGATCCGGCGTCGCTCGTCACCTGGAACGACCGGCGCGAGGCGGCGCTCGCCATCTCCGATCCCGAGAACGAGTTCTGGGGTTGGGGCATCACGCCCAACCAGTCCGGCGACGGCTACGGCGCCCTCACGATGATGCTGCACGCCTTCGGCGGCAGCTTCACGGACGAGACGGGGATGAAGGTCGTCTTCAACTCGCCCGAGACGGTCGAGGCCATGCGCTGGATCGCCGAGACCTACGACCGCGACGGCAAGTATGCGCGGATGCTGCCGCCGGGGATCGAGAGCTGGGGCGATTCCTCCAACAACGAGGCGTACCTCGCGGGCCGGATCGGCTACACGCACAACTCCTACTCGGTCTACGCACAGGCGCGGCGTGACGAGAACCCGGTCTTCGGCAACACCCTCCTTCTCACGATGCCGAAGGCGAACAACGGCGACAGCCGTGACGGCGGTCAGGTGCTCGGCTGGCTGACGGTGTTCAAGGGCGCGCCCAACGTCGATCTCGCCAAGAAGCTCGCGCTCGCCCTGCTGCAGCCGGAGAACTTCAACCAGATGTCGACCATCGCCGGCGGGCTCTTCATGCCGGCGTACGAGGGGCTGTGGACCGAGGAGCTGCTCGCGACGGACCCGAACTTCCGGATCATCAAGGAGCAGGTCAGCGTCACGGAGCCCCATCTCGTCTTCTCCTGGCCGGCGCAGCCCAACGCCGCCATCGACGCGATCCGCCCGCAGGGGATCCTCGAGCAGGCGGTGGGCAACGTTCTCGCCAAGCGCATGACGCCCGAAGAGGCTGTAGAGGACGCACACAACAAGATCGTCCAGATCTTCGAGGAGGGCGGAATCCCGCAGGACTGAACCGTCGCGCGGGTGGCCGCGAGGTCGCCCGCGCCCTCTGTCACGGACGGTGCCGACCCCTGGCGGGAGGGCACGCGACGGTCGGGAGTGCATCATGAGCGTTCGCACGGAACTCCCGGCGGTGGTCAGGCCCGTTCCCGCGCGGAAGGGGCGTCGGCTGAAAGGCGCGCTCGGCAAGGACTGGGGGGTCGCCTACCCCTTCATCCTGCCGATGGTCCTCATCATGGTCGGCCTGATCCTCTGGCCGTTCATCGAGGCGATCCTCATCAGCGGCACCTCGCTCAACTTCCTGACCGGCCAGACGAACTGGGTCGGCTTCCGCAACTACACCAACCTCCTGTCGAACTCGGACTACCAGCTCGCGATCGGCAACACGGTCGTCTTCACGTTCTGGTCGCTCGTCCTGAAGTTCGTCACCGGCATGACGCTGGCGCTGATCCTGAACAGCCGCCTGCCGTACCGGAACCTTCTCTCCGGCATCATGCTCCTGCCGTGGATCGTGCCGGAGATCGTGACGGCGCTGACCTGGAAGTCGATCTACGATCCCCTGTTTGGGAGCCTCAACCCGATCCTCCTCGGCGCCGGCGTCATCGACCGGCCGCTCGGCTGGCTGTCCGACCCGAACCTCGCGATGCCGTCGATCATCGCGGTGAACGTCTGGAAGGGCATTCCCTTCTTCGTGCTCCTGCTCCTCGCCGGGCTGAAGGCGGTGGACCGCGAGCAGCTGGAAGCAGCCGAGATCGACGGCGCCAGCGTCGTGCAGCGGTTCCGCCACGTGGTGCTGCCGTCGATGCGCTACGTCATCGTCGTCACGCTGCTCCTCTCGTTCATCTCGACCTTCAACCAGTTCAGCCTGCCCTTCCTGATGACGCAGGGCGGCCCCTCCGGCGCGACGAAGCTCTACTCGATCCTCGCCTACGAGAAGGCAATCGGCTCTCTGCAGTACGGTCCGGGCACGGCCATCGCGCTCTCCGTCGCGCCGCTGATGGCGGTGATCATCTGGCTCCTCGCCCGCTTCATGCGGCATGACGACCGGTCTTCGTCGCGGCGGAAGGGCCGGGGCATCGGCGACAACGTCATGGGCTTCGCCGGGCGGCTCTTCTCGCTCCTGCTCGACGCGGTCTTCTGGCCGTTCGAGATGGTCGTCCGGCTGTTCCGTCGCGCGTCACAGGCGCTCGCCCGGATGCTCGGCCGCTCGCCCGGCCAGCCGCTGTTCAGGCGGGGCGGTCAGCGCGGCGCGGGTCTCGCGCTCCGCTTCACGGTCCTCGCGCCGTTCCTCGCCTTCGTGATCTTCCCGTTCTACTGGGTCGTGATCACCTCCCTGAAGACGACGCCGCAGATCTCCGAGCGCCGCTCGATCTTCTGGCCGGAGCCGTTCACGCTGGAGCAGTACAGGTCGCTCGTCTACGACACGCCGTTCCTCACGTGGCTCTGGAACTCCGTGCTGGTCGCGTTCTGCTCGACCGTCGTCTCGGTGGCGTTTGCGGCGCTCGCCGCGTACGCGTTGTCCCGGCTGCGCTTCGCGGGCGCGGGGCTGCTGACGACGTTCCTCCTCATCACGTATCTGCTGCCAGGCACGCTCCTCTTCATCCCGCTCTACCAGATCCTGTCGTCGATCGGCCTCATCAACAGCTACGCCGCGCTGATCCTGACCTACCCGACCTTCCTTCTTCCGTTCGCGACGTGGGTGCTCCTCGGCTACTTCCGCTCGATCCCTGTCGAGCTCGAGGAGGCGGCGATGATCGATGGGGCGAGCCGGCTCTACACGTTCGTCCACATCACGCTGCCGCTCGCGGCGCCCGCCATCCTCGCGGTGACGCTGTTCGCCTTCACGAACGCCTGGAACGAGTTCCTGTTCGCGTTCGTGTTCATCACCTCGGAATCGTTGCGCACCCTCCCGATCGGCCTGCAGTCGATGGTGGTGGGCGACATCCTCCCGTGGGGCCAGCTGATGGCGGCCTCGCTGCTGACGGCGATCCCTGTCGCCGTCCTCTACATCTACGCTCAGCGCTACCTCGCCGAGGGGCTCACCGTCGGCGCCGTGAAGGGCTAGGCGGCCGCGGCGGACGTGACCGGGCGGCTCACCGCCCGCTCCGCCTCGATCACCTCGAGGAGCGCGCGGATGTAGCCGAAGCAGTAGCTGAACGCGATCGCGTGGTCGGGGTCCGCGTCGAGCGACGGGACGTGGTCGGGCATCAGCATGTATTGATAGCCGACGTCGGCGAGGATCCGCACGGCCTCCACCATGTCGACGTCGCCCTCGTCGGGGAACACCTCCATGAAGGAGAGCTTCCGTCCCTTGATGTTGCGGAAGTGGATGTTGAAGAGCTTGTCCCGCTCGCCGAACCAGCGGATGACGTCCGGCATCTCGCGGCGCGGGTCGTCCATCATCTCCGCGACGGTGCCGATGCAGAAGTTGAGGCCGTGGTACGGGCTCTCGCGCATCGCGACGAAGCGCTTGAGGCCGTCGACGGTGCCGAGCACCCGCGTCACGCCGCGGTAGCCTGGCGGCGTGTAGGGGTCGTGCGGATGGCAGGCGAGGCGGACGCGGTTCGCCTCGGCGACGGGGACGACCCGCTCGAGGAAGTAGTCGATCCGCTCCCAGTTCTCCTCGGCGCTCACGACGCCGGCGAGCGTCGGCGGCGCGTCCTTGTCCATCTTGTCCCAGCGGAAGGTCGAGTTGCGCGACCCGCCGCGTCCCGGCTCGTCCTCCGAGCGGGGGATGCCGATGATGTTGAGGTTGTACTTCGCGGCCGGGATCCCCGCCGCGGCGATGCGCTCGATCAGCCGGCAGATGGACTCGATCTGCCGGTCGCGGTCCGGCCCGGCCGACAGGATGTCGGGGCTGTCCTGCCGGTCGATCGGCCGCGAGTTCATCGGCAGCTGCACCATGTCGAGGGTGAGCCCGCACCGCTCCATCCGCTCGCGATGGGCGACGAGGACGTCGAGCGTCCAGTCGTGCGGGTTGCCGGCCGGGTCGGCGCAGACGTGGGCGACGCCGAGCTGCGCGAAGCGGCGGTATTCGGCGTCGGTCTCGACGGCGTTCTGGGTGCCGAGGTACATCGGATCACCAGACGAGGTGGTTGAGGAAGCCGACCCGCTCGCGGTTCCACTCGTCGGATGGCGCGAAATAGTCGGACCACTCGACGAGATGCTCGCGCACGACCTCCTCGTTGAGGTCGATGCCGAGCCCGGGGGTGTCCGGCACCGTCACGTAGCCGCCCTCGAGATAGCCGGGGGGAATCCCCGTCACGAGGTCGCGCCAGAAGGGGATGTCGAGCGCGTGATGCTCGACCGCCATCAGGCTCGCGATCGAGGCCCCGAGGTGGACGTTCGCCATGAACGCCACCGGCGAGCAGCAGGCGTGCAGCGCGGTCGGGATCCCGTAGCGCTCGGCGTGATCGGCGATCTTCTTCGTCTCGGTGAGGCCGCCGGAGGACAGCATGTCCGGGTGGATGATGTCGAAGGCGCGGGTCTCGATCGCCTCCTGGAAGCCCTCGAAGAGATAGAGGTCCTCGCCCGCCGCGACCGGCGTCAGCAGCGCATCCGCCACCTTCTTGTGGCCGGCGATGTCGGTCCACGGCAGGACGTCCTCGATCCAGGCGAGGTTGAACGGCTCGATCGCGCGTCCGACCCGGATCGCCTCGTCGACCGTCACGAAGCCTTCGCCGAAATGGTCGGTGCAGAGTGAGACCTCCGGTCCGACGGCGTCGCGGACGGCGCGGCAGATCTCGCGGACGAGCTCGAGCCCCTTCTCGCTGATGCGAGCGCCCGCGCCGCGGCCGGGCGTGTGGAACTGGCGGTACTGCGGGTACTCGTGAAGCGTGTCGCTGCCGACGAGGGCGCCCGGAACGGCCTCGAACATGCGGGCCGACAGGTCGAACTTGATGAAGGTGAGCCCCATCGCACGGCGCGACCGCACCACCTCGGCGAAGGCCTCCGGCGTCGGGTCGTCCGGCGTCGGCGTGTCACCGTAGATCCGTACCTTGTCGCGGAACTTGCCGCCGAGGAGCTGGTAGCAGGGGATGCCGTAGACCTTACCGACAAGGTCCATGAGCGCGATCTCGACCGCGCACACGCCGCCCGCCTCACGGCTCTCGCCGCCATAGCGCTTGATGCGGCGGAACAGGTACTCGACGTTGCACGGGTTCTGGCCGACGAGGAGCGGCTTCAGCCGCATCGCGGTGTCGGGATGGGCGCCGTCGCGCACCTCGCCGAGGCCGTAGACGCCCTGGTTCGTGTCGATCCTGAGGAGCGGGTTGATGCCCGCCGCATGGATGGTCGCGACGCGAAGGTCGGTGATCCTGAGCTGTGACGGCTCGGAGCCGCGGCGGATCGCATTCTCCATCACGCCAGCGGGGAAGTCTTTGGTCGCGTCCATAGATCCTCCGTCGTCGTGCCGTGAGGATAGGCGCTCGGCTGCGGCCTCGGCAATGCCCGGCGCTTGCGGAGAGGCTTCATCGGTGCTCACGTCGGAGGCACAACCGAGGCGGCAGGAGGCACCCCACGTGGACATCGCGACAATCAATCGGCCGCCGAAAGACCTCGTCGAGCGCGTTCGCGAGGTGGGCGCTGCGACCGCCAGCGCGACGCTCGCCCACATGGGGCTCCGGAACTGCTTCCTGCAGGGACCGGTCAGCTGGAACAAGGGCAAGCTGGTGGCGGGTCCGGCCGTCACGCTGCAGATGATGCCGAAGCGCGAGGATCTGTACGAGGAGGGCGAGTACGCGGACGTCGAGAAGCAGCTCCACCGCCACGTGCTCTATCAGGTGGAGGAAGGCGACGTCGTGGTGGTCGACGCCCGGGGCGACATGAACTCGGGCATCTTTGGCGACATGATGATGACGTACTTCAAGGGCCTGAAGGGCGGAGGCGTCGTGATCGACGGGTGCGTGCGCGACTGGGGCAAGGTGAGCGCGCTCGACATCCCGATCTGGGTCCGCGGCGTGACGCCGAACTTCCACACGCAGACGAACCTGATGCCCTTCGCCGTGAACGTTCCGGTCGCCTGCGCCAACGTCACCGTCATCCCGGGCGACATCATCGTCGCCGACGACGACGGCGCGGTGTGCGTGCCGGTCGCCCTCGCCGAGGCGATGATCGCGAAGGCCCACAAGGACCACGGCTGGGAGGAGTTCTCGAAGGAGAAGCTCCTCGCCGGCGAATCGCTGAAGCGCTACTACCCGCTCCACCAGGACGCCGTACCGGAGTACGAGGTCTGGCTCGCGGCCCGCGGCACGGCGAAGTAGCGGTCTGCCTTCGGGCGGGCGTGGCTGTCCGGTTCAGGATTTCGCCGCCTGACCAGGCAATCGCCGCAACACCTCGCGATCGGGCCAGGGAGCCGGACTGGCTGGGGCGCCAGGATTCGAACCTGGGAATGGCGGTACCAAAAACCGCTGCCTTACCGCTTGGCGACGCCCCATCACCTCTACTGATCTAGCCGCTCGCCGGCGGGGCGGCAACCGGCGGCGGGACGGTCAGGCCGGCGGCGAGGAGCGCGCGGGTGACGGAGTGGCGCGGCCGGGCGAGGACCTCGTCGACCGGCCCCTCCTCGACGATCGTGCCTGCGTCCATCACGACGACGCGGTCTGCGAGGGCGCGGACGAAGGCCATGTCGTGCGCGATGAGGATGAGGGCGAGACCGTCGCGGGCGAGGTCGTCGAGGAGCGCTGCCACCTCGGCCCGAAGCGCCGCGTCGAGCGCCGAGACGGGCTCGTCGGCGATGAGCACCTGCGGGCGGGAGACGAGCGCGCGGGCGATCGCGATGCGCTGGCGCTGGCCGCCGGAGAAGGCGTGCGGCCGGCGGTCGAGCGCCTCGGCGCCGAGGCCGACGCGGGCGAGCGCCGCCGCGACACGGTCCCGCATGCGCCTCGGCCGCTCGGGCCAGAGCGGTTCGGCGACGATGCGGGCGACGGTCTGGCGGCCGTCGAACGAGGTCGCCGGATCCTGGAACACCATCTGGGCGATGCGCCGCACGTCCTCCGCCGTGGCGGGCTGTCCGTGCACGCGAACGCTCCCGCCGTGCGGCAGGAGCCCGAGGAGCGCGCGAGCGAGGCTCGTCTTCCCGGAGCCGGAGCCGCCCACGATCGCCACCCGCTCACCCGCCGCGACCGAGAGCCGCGCATTGGACACCACCACCCGCCCGCCGCGGGCGACCGTGACCCGCTCCGCCTCGAGCACCGGCGGACCGGCTGGACGGGGCAAGCGCGACGGGAGGTCGAGCCGCGCGCCGGCAACGAGGGCGCGCCCCTCCGCGCTCGCCGGTCCGTCGAGGAGCGCCATCGGCCCCGCCTCCACGATCCGGCCACCCGACATGATGGCCACCCGCCCGGCCCGCCGCGCGACGAGAAGGTCGTGCGTGACGAGGACGAGCGCTGCCCCCGTCTCGCCGACGAGGTCGAAGAGGAGGTCGAGCACGCGGGCGGCGGCGAGGCTGTCGAGCGCGCTCGTCGGCTCGTCGGCCACGACCAGCGCCGGCCTCGCCGCGAGGGCGATCGCAACGGCAACGCGCTGGCGCTGCCCGCCCGACAGCGAGTGGGGATGGCGCTCCGGACCGACGCCCGCCGCAGCGAGCCCCGTCCGGCTGAGGAGCTCTGCCACCCGCTCCTGCCGCTCGGCCGGCGTCCCGATCCCGTGCACGGCGAGCGCCTCCCCGATCTGCCGGCCGATCGGGTGTGCGGGGTTCAGCGCCGTCGCGGGCTCCTGGAAGATCATGGTCGCCTCGCGGCCGCGGACGCGGCAGAGCGCCCGCTCCGGCAGGCCGAGGAGGTCGCGCCCGCCGACGCTCACCGTCCCTCCGTAGCGGATGCCGCGCGGCGGGAGCGCAAGGAGCGCGCGGCCGGTGAGGGACTTGCCGGACCCGGAGGCGCCGAGGAGCGCAAGCGTCTCGCCACGGCCGAGCGCGAAGGAGACGCCGTGGAGGAGCCGGTGCCCGCCCGCTGCCGCCGTGAGGTCGCGGACGTCGATCACGGATCGAGCCGGGCGAGCCGCGGGTCGAGCTGCCGCCGCAGCGCCTCGCCGATCTGCGTCGCGCAGAGGACGGTGACGGTGATCGCAACCCCCGGCCACACGGCGAGCGCCGGCGCGAGGACGACCAGCGTCTGCGCCTCGGCGAGCATACGGCCCCAGGAGACCGCCGGCGGCTGCGCGCCGAGGCCGACATAGGAGAGCGCCGCCTCGGCGAGGATCGCGACGGCGAACTGCGTCGCGGCGTGGGTGACGATCACCGGCGCGATGTTGGGGACCACGTGTTCGGCGGCGATCCGCCCCCGGCCCTTCCCGGCGAGCCTTGCGACGTCCACGAAGTCGCGCGCGAGAACCTGCCGCGCCGCCGCCGCGGCGAGCCGGGCGAACACCGGCACATTAAAGACGGCGATCGCGATCACCGCGTTGAGGGCACCTGGGCCTGCGAGCGCGGCGAGAATTGCCGCCACGATGAGCGCCGGGAAGGCGAACAGGAGGTCGCTCGCCCGCATCAGCGCTGTCTCGCCGAGCCCGCCGAGCGAGGCGGCGAGGAGACCGACCGCGGTGCCGAGGGTGGCGCCGATCCCGATCGCGGCAGCGGCCACGGCGAGGGAGGTCGCAGCGCCCGCCATCAGCATGGAGAGGACATCGCGGCCGTACTGGTCGGTGCCGAGCGGATGGGCGAGCGAGGGTGGCGCGAACCGGTCGGCGATCGCGACGGTGTCAACCGGCCAAGGCGTCCAGACCGTCGCGACGAGCGCCGCCGCGACGACGAGCGCGAACACTGCCGCCGCCAGCCGCGCGCTCACGCCTGCGCCGCCCCGGCGCGCCGGCCGGTGACGGCGGCGAGGCCATCCGCGGCGGCGTTGACGACCACGACCGTGACGACGAGGACGAGGACGACGCCCTGCACCACCACGAGGTCGCGCTGCGCCACCGCCTGGAAGAGGAGGCGGCCGAGGCCGGGCAGCGAGAACACGGTCTCGATCACCGCCGCGCCGGCGACGAGGAAGCCGAACTGCAGGCCGATGATGGTGAGGATCGGCGGCCACGCGTTGGGAAGCGCGTGGAGGCGGACCGCCGCGCCGAGCGGCAGCCCCTTGGCGCGGGCGAGCGCCACATAATCCTCGTCCATCGCCTCCACGATGGCGGCGCGCGCCACACGGGCGAGGATCGCCGCCTGCGGCAGCCCGAGCGCCACCGCCGGGAGGACGAGCGCGCCGAGCGCAGCCGCGGGGTCCGCCCAGCCGGGAAAGCCGCCGGCTGGCGCGAGGCCGAGCGCGACGGCGAAAAGGAAGATCAGCATCAACCCGAGCCACACGTTCGGCACCGCGAGGCCGACCGCCGCGATGAGCCTCACCGCGCGGTCCACCGCTCCGTCCCTGTGCGTCGCGGCGACCACCGCCGCCGGGAGCGCGAGGCCGACCGACAGGAGGAGGGCGAGCGCGGCGAGCGGGACCGACACCGCCGCCCGCTCGAGAAGGAGGGCGGAGACCGGGACGGCGTAGGTGGCGCTCGTGCCGAAGTCGCCGGTGAGGACGCCGCCGAGCCAGTCGGCGAACTGGACGGGGAGCGGCCGGTCGAGCCCCATCTCGGCCCGGAGCGCCGCGACGGCCGCGGGGTCGGCGTCGATGCCGAGGAGGATCGCGGCCGGGTGGCCCGGCAGAACGGAGAGCGCGACGAAGACGAGGAGGCTCGCGAGGAGGAGGGTCGCGAGGAGGGAGAGGAGCCCGGTCGCGATCCGCCGCGGGCTCATTCCGTCCAGCGGACCGCCGTCACGTCGTTCGCCTGGATCGGCGCGTTCTGCCACAGCCCGTCGAGCCGCCGGTCCCAGACGCCGAGCTTCGGCAGCTGGAACAGGAAGGCATTGGCGGCATCGTCAGCGATGAGCTGCTGCGCCTCGGCAAGGAGCGCGTTGCGGCGGGCCGGGTCTGTCTCGGTATCGAGCGCCTCGATCACCGCCCGCAGCCGCTCGTTGGGTACGCCGAAATAGTAGTCCGGCCGGACGTAGATGTTGATGTCGTCCGGCTCCGTGTGGGCGACGATGGTGAGGTCGTAGTCGCGCCCGGTGAAGACCCGCGACAGCCATTCCGCCCATTCGACCGGCACGACGCGCGGCTCGATCCCGACGGCGCGCAGCTGGGCGGCGACGATCTCGCCGGCGCGGCGGGCGTAGGCAGGCGGCGGCAGGACGAGCTCGGGCGCGAGGTTCGAGATCCCCGCATCGGCGAGGAGCGCTTGGGCGCGGGCGGGGTCGTAGGCGTTGATGGCCGTCAGGTCGCGGTAGGCAGCGTCGTGCGGCGGGACGGGCGCGCCGATCGGGACGGCGGTGCCGTACATCGCGCCGTCGGCGACGGCGGCGCGGTCGATCGCTGCGGCGATCGCCTGGCGGACCCTGAGGTCACCGTACGGCGCGCGGCTCGCGTTGATGGCGAGGATCGTCTCGCCCTCCGTGGTGCCGACGGCGACCGTGAAGCGGGGGTCGGCCTCGAGGACCGGCAGCGTCTCCGGCGCGGGGAAGTTCGGGAAGGCGTGGACGTCGCCGGAGAGGAGCGAGGCCAGCGCGGCCGTCGGGTCGGCGACGAAGGCGAACGCGACGCGGGGCAGCGCCGGTGCCTCGCCCCAGTATCCGTCGTTGCGCACGAGCGTGACGCGGTCGCCGCGCCGCCAGCTCTCGAAGCGGAACGGGCCGGTGCCGACGGGGGACTGTTTGTTGCCTTCGGCGGAGTCGGGGTGGACCATCACCGCGTCGCCCCACGCGAGCTTCTTCGGAAGCCCCGCATCGGGCCGGGCGAGGCGTAGCGTCACCGTCGAAGGGTCGACGACCTCGACCGACTCGATCGAGCGGAAGAGCTGCGGCTGCGCGTTCTCAGCTCCCTCCGCCCGGGCACGGTCGAGGCTGAACTTCACCACCTCGGCGTCGAACGGGCTCCCGTCGTGGAAGGTGACGCCCTCCCGGAGCGCGAGAGTGAGGGAGAGGCCGTCGTCGCCGAACGACCACTCGGTAGCGAGCCCGGGGACCACGCTGCCGTCGGCCGCGACGCGGGTCAGCCCCTCGAAGACGTTGGCGTAAACTACCTCGTCAATCGCGGCGGCGGCGCCGGCGGTGGGGTCGAGGTGCGGCGGCTCGAGCACCATGCCGACCACCAGCGGCCGCTCGGCGGCGGCGGCGGCGGCGACCGCGGGATGGACCGCGAACGCGGCAAGCGAAAGAAGGAGCGCGGCGAAGGCGCGGAGAGGTCGGAGGACGGCGCGGCGCCGGGCAAACATCGTGTGGCCTTCCGGGTCGGACATCGGCGGACCTTAGCGCGCTTCCCCGGCGTGTTGAACCGGCTCGGCCTGATGACGCGCGAGACCGGCGGCGGCGCAAAAAGAAAAGCCCGGCGGATGACCGCCGGGCTTTCTGCTCCCGTGAGGGAGTGTCGGATCAGTAGGTGCGCTGCGCGCGGAAGAAGGCGGTGAAGCCCGAACCGTCGCGGTTGTCGCCCTCGATGTCCTCTTCGGCGTAGCGGTACTCGGCACCGACGCCGAGCACGAAGCCCGACACCGGGGAGTAGCCGAGGAAGCCCTGGACGTCGATCTGGTCGAGATCGTAGTCGTCCGCCTCGGCGTGACCGTAGCCGGCCGTCGCGGCGAGGCTGATGGTCGGCGTGAAGTTGGTGGAGAAGCCACCGTTCACGGCCCACGCGTCAACCGCGTCGATGTCTTCGCCGCCCAGGAACGGGGCGCCGGTGACCACGTAGTCCGGCGCGGCGATGCCGGTGTAGGAGGTCGCACCGTGAGCGTAGTGGCCCTGGATGCCGACTTCCGTGCCGTTGCCGAACGGGACGTTGACATTCACGCCAGCGCCGACCGCGAAGCCGTACTCTTCCTGACCCGAGAACTGGAAGGCGTTCTGGTTGTCGAAGAACTCGGAGTAGTGGCCAGCCGCCATGATCTGGGCCGAACCCCAACCCTGGTCGACGCGGACGTTACCCACGATGTCCGGGATGCGGCTGCCCTGGTACTCGACCTGCTGGTAGGCCGAGAGGTTCTCGAAGCCGTTGCGACGCTCGTACTCGTCCTCGAGCGAGATGCTCGCGGAGAAGCCGTTGCCGAACGCGAACGTGTAGGCGATCAGGTTCGTCGTCGTGTCGGAGATGCCGACCGGGCCGAACGTCTGACCAGCGGAGTAGTACGTGTCGAGGAAGTCGTAGAACGACTGCGTACGACCGAAGGTCAGGCCGCCGAACTGGATGAAGGCGCGGTTGAGGGTCGTGTCGAGACCGGCAGACGCGTCACCGGCGCCGAACTGCGACGTGAAGTACACCTCGGTGAAGGCGCGCAGGAGACCGAACTCGGTGTTCGTGCGAGCGTCCATGTAGATGTAGGCACGAGCGCGGAAGCGGTAGCCGTCGTCGCCGTCTTCCTCGAAGCCGCGACCCGGCAGGAGGTCGAGGGCGGCGTTGTCGCCGGCGTCGTCGAAGTAGACGTTGTAGTCAGCGCGAACGCGGCCGGAGACGCGCAGGCAGGTTTCCGTCCCCGGAATGTAGAAGAAGCCGACGCCGAAGGCGTCGCAGATGCGCACATAGTCCACAGGCTCGACGACGACCGGAAGGTCGGCGGCCTGCGCCCCGGTCACCGCGAGAGCACCCGCAGCCGTGCCGAGGACAAGACGCTTGATGTTCATGTCTCGATCTCCAAAGAGGTTCACAAAGAGGTCCATTCGACTTTCATTCCGGCGGTGACCCTCGGGCCGAAAGTCGCCGGACGCTCAGATTTGAGAAGCCCTGCTGCGGCCTGCCCAAACCTGCGATGAGTGCGTCACCGCCCCCGTCGCAATCCGACATTGCTCAGGCACCCTGCACACGGCAACGGAAAGCGTGTTGTGCACAGGGGCGAACCCCCTCCGTCCGTTCGCGATGTTGCACGGACACCACAAAAACGCCGTGGACCGCGGGATTTTGCGAAGACGGGGCAAGGGTCCGTTAGGAGATCCGGCCCTTGCAAGGACCCCTATACACCGGACGGCGCTGCCGGGCGATGCCGCTCTCGGCCCCTATCGCACCGCGCGGAGCGAGGACGAGCGGCCCCTCCGCACCCCCCTCGCCGCCTGCTCGCGACGCGGTGTCAAGGGATGCGCTCTGCCCGAAAAACGTCAGCGATGCCGCTTGCCGCGCCAAGGCTTTGGTACCGACGCACCGGCATGCGGCGCCGACGCCGAATCGGACGTTCGGTCTCTAGACGCGGCGAGCCTCTCCTCACCAGGAGGTGGCGAGGAGGACGGGAAACCTGTCCAGATCGTGTCCGAGGTCACCGAGGTCGGCCATCTCGTCCCTGTCGTCCAACCTATTGCGCAATCTGAGATCGTGTTCCAGCCGCGCCTCGACGCCGGAAAGCGCGAGCCGGTCCGCGGCCATGAGGCCAAGGGGGCGCACCGGGACGACGACGAGGAGCTGGTCGACGCCGTCGGCCCGGCGGAAGGCGCGCAGCATCGACGCATGCCGGCCGGAGAGCGCGACCTCTTCGAGCGTGCCGTCCGCCATCAGCGACGGCCGCTCGCCCCTTAGCCGGATGCCGGTCTCGATCACCCGCGCCTTGATGCGCCCGTCGCGCCAGTCGGCGGTGAGCTCCGCCGCCCCCGCCTGCCGGGCCGAGACGACGCGGGCGGCCTCTGCCGGGAAGTCGACCGGGCGGCGGTTGTCCGGGTCCACCATCGAGAAGTCCCAGCCGAACGTGCCTTGGTAGACGTCCGGCGCCGGGACCCCGACCGTCTTCAGGAGCGCCTGGCCGAGGCCGATCACGGCGCCCGCGCGCCACACCTCGGCGAGGGGCTCTAGGAGGTGGAGCGCTCCCGTCATTGCCTCTGCCGCAGCGGCGATGCGCTCCTCGAACGCGGCGTCCTGGCGGGCCCAGCTCGTCTCCTCCTTCGCCTCGCGGACGGTCTTCAGCGCGGCCTCGCGAAAGCGGTCGGTGAAGTCTGGGTCTTCAGCGAGCGGCGCCGCGGCGAACAGCATCTGCCCGAAGGCCCAGCGGAGCCGGTCCGGGATGTCGTCGCCGGGGAGGGCGCGCCAGACGCCTTCCCACAGCGTCACCGCCACGGGGTCCGACAGTGCGTAGAGCCGCGCCCGGGCATCCTCGCCGCGCTTGGTGTCGTGGGTCTGCGTCGCGGCGAGGCCGGGGATCCCGGCGACCTGCAAGAACGGCTGGACGCCGAGCTCGGGGTCCGCCGTGCCGCCGACCTCGTTGAGCGCGAGGAGGCGATGGTGGCGGTAGAACAGCGTGTCCTCGACCGCCTTCGCCATCAGCGGCCCGGAGGTCTGCTGGAAGCGGCGCACGAACTCGCGGCGGACCGGGTCGTCGTCGCGCCTCACCAGGAGGGCGACGAGGTCGGACAGGATCTGTTCGTCGTCGAGGGTGGCGTCGGAGGCTGCGGCGAGCGCCTCCTCGAGCACCTCGCGGTCCTCCTCGGTCGCCTCGCCGTCGATGTACGTGCGGTAGACCGACAGCCCTGCGAGCAGCGCGATCAATCCCTCGCGCACCGTCGTCGGTCCGTGGTCGCGCGTGTTGGGATCGTCGGAGAGGACGGTGAGGGCGAGCCGCGCCAGCCGGTCGAGCTCGGCTGCGAGATTGCGCGTCAGGATTTCGAGCTTGGCGACCTTGGCGAGCGCCGTCGCGTCGTCGTTGGCGATCGTGCTGTAGGCGCGCGACAGCTGGGCGAGCCCGTCCGGGTCCACGAACAGCGAGGCCATGGCGGCGATGAACTCGTAGCCCGTGGTCCCGGCGATCGGCCAGTCGCGCAGCGGCTCGCCCGGCTCGAGGATCTTCTCGACGAGCACCGGGACGCCGAACCGCTTCAGCCGCTCGAGGTAGCCCGCCGGGTCGGCGAGGCCGTCCACATGGTCCACCCGAAGCGAATCGACGATCCCGTCCGCGATCAGCCGCGCCGGCAGGACGTGGACGTCATCGAATACCGCCTCGTCCTCCACGCGGACGCCTGCGAGACCGGTGATCTCGAAGAATCGGCGGTAGGTGAGGCGGTCGCGCCCGAGCCGCCAGTGCGCGCAGCGATAGTGCTGCGCCTCGTGCAGGGCGTGGATGTCGCGGATCTCCTCCGTCCCCGGCCGCAGCGGCAGCTCGGCGCCCGGCACCTTGAGGACCGGCCCCCATTCCGGGTGCTCGCCGCGCGTGATGTCTCCGGCCGCGATCGCCTCGCCGTAAGGCTTCCCGAGAATCGGCAGGATGAGCCGACGCGCCGTCCAGTCGATGTCGAAGTGGCGCGCGTAACGCGATTCGGCGCCGTGCTTCAGGACGTCGCGCCACCACGGGTTCTCCGGCGAGGCCGCCATGTGGTTTGGCACGATATCGATAAGGAGGCCGATACCGTGGCTGGCGAGCGTCGCGGCGAGGCGCGCGAAGCCCTCCTCTCCGCCGAGGGTCGGATCGAAGCGGGTGTGGTCGGTGACGTCGTAACCGTGCGTTGAGCCGGTGGTCGCGGCGAAGATGGGCGAGGCGTAGAGGTGGCTCACGCCGGCGGCCTTGAGATGGGGGACGATCTCCTCCGCCTCCCGGAAGCCGACGCCGTTCCGGAACTGCAGGCGGTAGGTGGCTTTCAGCATGGATTGTCCCCGGAGCGGCTCCTCGCCGCTGAGCGGGGAAAACGGGGCCGTGGCGGGCGGGGTTCCGGCGGCTCAGCCGCGCGGCCGCTCCGCCTTGACCGCGGCGAACACAGCCGCGAGGCGGGGCGAGGACGCGACCTCCTCCACGCTCATCGGCAGCGTGTGGCGCCAGTTCGGATGCTCGCGGTCCGTCCCCGGCAGGTTGACGAGCCGGCGGCCGCCGACAACGTCCTCGAGACGGATGCCGAACAGGCGCGAGGCAGTGCGGGCACCGACCTTGTGGAAGGCTATCACGACCCTGTCGTCGAGCGGGGCGTCCGCAAGCGTCGGCGGCAGTCCGGCGAGTCCGAGGATGAGCGTCTTCTCCCGCCGGCGCCCGCCATGCTCGATATCCGCGATCGCTGGCGTGATCCGGCCGAGCTTGAGGCGGATCTCCACCTCGTCGCCCACCCACCAGGCCTCGAGCGGCGCCATGTCGTGCGTGGAGAGGCAGGCGAGCGCATCCTTCGGATAGCGGCTCGGCGCCGCCATGCCGCGCGCCGTCCGCTCGAACGACAGGATCCGGGTGGAGAAGATCCGCCGCGCCTCCATCCGGTCGCGGAAGCCGGGAGGAACGATGCCGAGATCCTCGCCGATGGCGATCGCACGGTAGCGGTGGGTCGCCGCCACGACACGGTCGGTGAGGCCGGGCTGGCGGACGTAGGCGCCCTCGGCCGGCACCGCCTCGTCCGGGATCAGGAAGAGCCGCTCCAGCCCCATCGCGTGGTCAATCCGGCATGCCCCGGCGCGACCCATCACGGCTTCGAGGATTGCATCGTAGGCGGCATAGTCCTGCGCGATCAGCTCCGTCGGCGACAGGGGCGCAAGACCCCAGTCCTGCCCGTCGATGCTGAAGAGGTCCGGCGGGGCACCGACGCGGACGCCGCGCATCGCAAGCGCCGGGTCGGCCCAGGTGGACGCCCCGTCCGGCGCGGTGCCGACGGCGAGGTCAAGGTAGAGACCGATCCGCATGCCGGCGCCGCGGGCCGCCGCCTGTGCGCCGGCGAGCTGGTCGGCGGCGATGTGCTGCAGCCATGCGTGGAAGGCGACCTCTCCCGGGTGGGCGGCGGCGAACGCGCGGGCCGCCTCGCCGGTGCGGCTCTGGTACTCCGCCGGCCACCCGTGCCAGCCCGCCGGGCGGCCCTCGGCGACCATGCGATGCGACAGCGCCTCAAAGAGGGCGAACCCGTCCAGCGCCTCGCCGCCCTCAGCGCGGAACTGCCGGGCCGCCTCGCGCGCCGCCTCGGGCACAGACGTGTCCCCCGCCTCCCATCGCTCGAAGACGGCGCGCAGGATCGCGAGCTTCGCCGCGGCGACGGCAGGGTAGTCCACCATCTCGGTCGCATCGGGGACCGCGACGGCTGCGCGCATCTCGGGCCTGTAGCCGGGCACCCGGTCGACGGCGATCGCGAGGGGATTGAGGAAGCGGCGGTCGGACGGGGAGAAAGGCGAGGCGCGGTCGGGGTCCGCCGTGAAGAGCGCGTGGAGCGGATTGAGTCCGATGAAATCCGCCCCCGCGGCGGCGAAGGCGGGAATCAGCGCCTCCAGGTCCGCGAGGTCGCCGATGCCGAGGTTGCGGGCCGAGCGCAGCTGATAGAGCTGCAGGGCGACGCCGAAGACCCGCGTCGTCTCGAGCCACTCCGGCACGAAGGCCGGCCGTTCGGGCACCGCCGGGATCGCCGGGGCGGCTCCGAGCAGCGCGGCGAGCACGCGCTTGGTGCGCTCCGGCACGGGCTCCGCCACCTCGCCCGGACGGTCGAGGATGACACCGGCGGCCACAGCCGCCGCGTCGAGCGCGGAGACGATCGGGACGGCCACCTCCGGCGGCGCGTCCGGGTGACCGCTGTGGATGGGATCCGGCGTGATCGAGGGGCCCGTCACCGGCGCCACTCAGGCGAGCGTGACGATGACGGAATGCGGCACCCGGCTCGTCGGCTCGGCCCAGGCGCCCGCGGCGACGGCGGCGATGATCCGGCCCGGCGGCAGCGCGCCTCTGTCCTCGACGGCGAGGTTGATCGCCATGTGCATGGTGGCTCCGTCGGCAAGGCGCCAGGACACATGGAGGGCGCCGTCCTCCACGCTCTCAACGTGCCCTGCCCCCGGCCGGATCCCCTGAATACGCGGCATCACCTCCGCCGCTCGCACCGCGAGGAGGCGCCGGTAGAGGTCGAGCCAGGCCGCGCCGTCCTCCGTGCGCGGCTTGTCCCAATTGATCCGCGACGCCTCGAAGGTGGAGGGGAGGTTCGGGTCGGGGATGTCCTCCCGCGTCTCGGGGTCGATGAAGGCGTCGAACTTGGAGAACTCGTTGCGCCGGCCCTTGCGGACGGCGGCGGCGAGCTCGCCGTGAAAGTCGGTGAAGAAGCAGAACGGGTTCGTCTCGCCCCACTCCTCGCCCATGAAGAGGAGCGGGATCTGCGGCGAGAGGAGGAGCACCGCCGTCAGCGCCGCGACAACCTCGTGCTCGCCGACGCTGATCAGCCGCTCGCCGAACGCGCGGTTCCCCACCTGGTCGTGGTTCTGGTTGAAGATCACGAACGCCGTCAGCGGCTGGCCGGTGGAGACGACGCCGCGCGGCTCGTTGCCGTGCATCCGCGATGGCTCGCCCTGGAAGATGAAGCCCTCGGCCAGAGCGCGGGCGAGCTTCGGCCAACGGTCCTGCACGAAGTCCTTGTAGTAGCCTTCGCTCTCGTTCGTCGCGATCGGGTGGATGACGTTGTGGTAGTCGTCGTTCCACTCGGCGGTGAAGAGTTTCGGCCTGCCGTTCTCGTATGGGTGGAGGAAGATGACGTTCCGCTCGTCCTCGGTGTGGAGGTGGATCGGCCGCCCGAAGTCCGTCTGGCGGATGCGGGTCGCCATCTCTTCGAGGATATGGAAGCCCTCGCCGTCGCCGATGTGGTCGATCGCGTCGAAGCGGAGCCCGTCGAGCCGGTACTCGGTCAGCCACGTCAGCGGGTTATCGGAGAAGAATGCGCGGACGTGCGGGTTCTCGAAGGCGATCGCCGCGCCCCAAGGCGTATGCTTCTCCGGGTGGAAGAACTTCCCGGCGTACTTGCCGAGATAATTTCCGTCCGGGCCGAAGTGATTGTAGACGACGTCAAGGAACACCATCAGCCCGTGCCCGTGGGCGGCGTCGACGAAGGCGCGGACGTCGTCCGGCGAGCCGTACGCCTCGTGCGGGGCATAGAGGAGGACGCCGTCGTAGCCCCAGCCGCGGCGACCGCCGAACTGGGCGAGCGGCATGATCTCGATCGCCGTGATGCCGAGGTCTGCAAGGTGCGGCAGCTTCTCGATCGCAGACCGGAACGTTCCGCCCGGCGTGAAGGTGCCGACGTGCAGCTCGTAGATGACCGTCTCCTCCCAGGGCCGCCCGGCCCACTCGTGGCGCCAGCGATAGGCGCGCGGGTCAACCAGCCTCGACAGTCCGTGGACGTCGCCGATCTGCGCCCGGGCGGCGGGATCGGGGACGACGAAGCCGTCGTCGAGCACGAAGCCGTAACCCTCGCCGACCGGAACCGCGTCGGTGACGAGCTCGAACCAGCCGTCGTCCCGCCGCTCCATGGGAAGGTCGCCCTTCGGCGTGCGCAGCTTCAGGGCCCGCTCGTCCGGCGCCCAGAGGCGAAAGCGCGCGCCGCCGCCGTCAAGGACGTTCGCGCCCCAGGTGGTCGGGAAATGGTGTTCGGTCATCGGGTCAATTTACCGGCTATGGCGAGGACGGAGCGGGTCTTCACCCGGATTGGGGCGGATGTCTCGGGGCCTTCGCCGTAAGGGTGGAACGTGCCGTCCGCCGTACAGAACAGCAGCCGCCACGACACCCCCGCAAGGCGCGGCTGGAGCTCGAAGTCGAAGTCCTCGGCGAACGCGTTGAAGAAGACGACGATCCGCTCGCCCTCCTTGCCGGCGAGCACCATGCCGACGACCTTGGGGTCGAGCGTGTACCAGTCCTCGGCCCGCATCTCGTGCCCGTCCGGCCGCATCCAGGACACGTCGCGCGTGCGCGGGTCGCCGGACAGCGGGTCGCCGTGGAGGAAGCCGGGCTGAGAGAAGAGCTTGGTCTCCCAGCGGATCTCCATGAGGCCGCGCAGGAAGCGGCAGAAGGCCGCGTCGCGCTCGCCGTGCTCGCCCCAGGCGAGCCAGCTCATCTCAGTGTCCTGGCAATAGGCGTTGTTGTTGCCGAACTGGGTGCGGCCGATCTCGTCGCCCATCAGAAGCATCGGCGTGCCCTGACTGACGAGGAGCGTCGCCATCAGATTGCGCCGCATCTTGTCGCGGAGATCGAGGATCGCCGGATCGTCTGTCTCGCCCTCGACGCCGCAATTCCAGGATCGGTTGTCGTTGTGGCCGTCCCGGTTGCCCTCGCCGTTCGCCTCGTTGTGCTTCTCGTTATAGGAGACGAGGTCGGCGAGCGTGAATCCATCGTGGGCCGTGACGAAATTGACCGAGGCCCAGGGCTTACGCCCCGCATGGTCGAAGAGGTCGGCGGAGGCAAGGAGGTTGCGGGCGAGCGCCGGGAGATAGCCCGCGTCGCCGCGCCAGAAGGAGCGCACGTCGTCGCGGTAGCGGCCGTTCCACTCGGCCCAGCCGGGCGGGAAGTTGCCGACCTGGTAGCCGTCCTGCCCGAGGTCCCACGGCTCTGCGATGAGCTTGACGCGGTTGAGGACTGGATCCTGCAGCACCGCGTCGAGGAAGGCGGCAGAGGGATCGTACCCCCTCCCCTCCCGCGCCAGCGACGGCGCGAGGTCGAAGCGGAAGCCGTCCACGCGGCAGACCTCGACCCAGTAGCGCAGCGAATCCATCACCATCTGCATCACGCGCGGATGCGCGACGTTCACCGTGTTCCCTGTGCCGGTGGTGTCGTGATAGTAACGCTTGTGCTGCGCCAGCATGTAGTAGCTGACGTTATCGATTCCGCGGAACGACAGCGTCGGCCCGAGCTGATTTCCCTCGGCGGTGTGATTGTAGACGACGTCGAGGATCACCTCGATACCGGCCTCGTGCAGCCTGCGGACGAGATACTTGAACTCGTGATGCTTGGCGCCAGGCGAGATGTAGCGCGAGGCCGGCGCGAAGAAGTTCAGCGTGTTGTAGCCCCAGTAGTTCCTGAGGCCCTTCGACAGGAGGATGCGGTCGTCCACGAAGAAGTGGATCGGCATCAGCTCCAGCGAGGTCACGCCGAGCTTGACGAGGTGGTCGATGACGCGTGGGTCGGCGAGGCCGGCGAAGGTGCCGCGGAGGTGCTCCGGCACGTCCGGGTGCATCGCCGTCATGCCCTTCACGTGCGCCTCGTAGATGATCGTCTCCGACCACGGCACTCTCGGGTAGACGTGGCTGCCCCAGGTGACCGCCTCGTCGACGACGATGCACTTCGGCATCGCCGGGCCGGAGTCGCGGCGGTCGAAGGAGAGGTCCTCGCGCGTCGAGCCGAGGCGGTAGCCGAACATCGAATCGTGCCAGCGCAGCTCGCCCCGGAGGGCGCGGGCGTAGGGGTCGATCAGGAGCTTGTTCGGGTTGAAGCGGTGCCCGGCGTCGGGCTCGTAGGGACCGTAGACGCGATAGCCGTAGGCCTGCCCCGGCCGCACCTCCGGCAGGTAGCCGTGCCAGATGTCGTGGGTGCGCTCGGGGAGCGGGATCCGGCTCGTCTCCCGCCGGCCGGTCGGCTCGAACAGGCACAGCTCCACCTTCTCCGCGTTGGCGGAGAAGAGGGAGAAATTGGTCCCGGAGCCGTCCCAAGTGGCGCCGAGGGGGTTCGGCGAGCCGGGTTCGATGCGCATTCAGATCCTAGGCGGGAGCGAAGACCACCACCCCCAGTGGCGGCAGCGTGAGTTCGGCAGAGTGGGGCCGACCGTGCCACGGGTGCGGGTCGGTGACAACGCTGCCGCCGTTGCCGACGTTTGTCCCGCCATAGTTTGCCGCGTCGGTGTTGAGCACCTCGCGCCAGCGGCCGGGCTGCGGGAAGCCGATGCGGTAGCCGCTCCGCACCACGGGGGTGAAGTTGCAGACGACCACCACCGGCGAGCGGTCCTCCGCATAGCGCACGAACGCGAACACGCTTGAGGCGGCGTCCGCGGCGTCGATCCACTCGAACCCGTCCGGATCGCAGTCCTTCTCGTGCAGCGCTTTCGTGCCGCGGTAGAGCGTGTTGAGGTCGCGGACGAGGTCCTGCACGCCCTTGTGGAAGCCGTCGACCAGGAGGTGCCAGTCGAGGCTCTGGTCGTGATTCCACTCCCTCTCCTGCGCGAATTCGCCGCCCATGAAGAGGAGCTTCTTGCCCGGGTGCGTCCACATGAAGGCGAAATAGGCGCGAAGGTTCGCGAACTTCTGCCAGCGGTCGCCCGGCATCTTTCCGATCAGCGAGCCCTTGCCGTGGACGACCTCGTCGTGGCTGAGCGGCAGGATGAAATTTTCCGAGAAGGCGTAGAGCAGCCCGAACGTCATGTTGTCGTGGTGGTGACGTCGATGGATCGGGTCCTGCGACATGTACTGGAGCGTATCGTGCATCCAGCCCATATTCCACTTGTAGTTGAATCCCAGTCCGCCCCACTCGACCGGACGGGAGACGCCGGGGAATGCGGTCGACTCTTCCGCCGCCGTCATCGTGCCGGGCCAGTCGTGGCTGACACGCTCGTTCAGCGAGCGCAGGAAGTCGATGGACTCGAGGTTTTCTCGCCCGCCGTGGATGTTGGGGACCCATTCCCCGTGGGAGCGGCTGTAGTCGCGGTAGAGCATGGAGGCGACAGCATCCACGCGAAGGCCATCCACATGGTAGCGGTCGAGCCAGAAGGTGCCGTTCGCCTCGAGGAAATTGCGCACCTCGTTTCGGCCGAGGTTGTAGATCAGCGTGTTCCAGTCCTTGTGGAACCCCTCGCGCGGGTCGCCGTGCTCGTAGAGGTGGGTGCCGTCGAAATTGGCGAGGCCGTGCGCGTCGGTCGGGAAGTGCGCCGGGACCCAGTCGATGATGACGCCGAGGTCCTCCCGGTGCGCCCGGTCGACGAGCCGGGCGAAGCCTTCCGGCGAGCCGAAGCGGGACGACGGTGCGTAGAGGCCGATCGGCTGGTAGCCCCACGAGCCGGTGAACGGGTGCTCCGAGACCGGCAGGAACTCGATGTGTGTGAAGCCGAGGTCCTTTACGTAGGGGATGAGTTCGTCGCCGATCTGGTCGTAATCGAGGAGGCTGTTGCCCTCGCGGCGGCGCCACGAGCCGAGGTGGACCTCGTAGATCGAGATCGGCGCGGAGCGTGCGTTCGCGGCGGCGCGCCCCTCCATCCACGCCGCATCACGCCAGTCATGGGTGATGAGGCCGCAGGTGACGGACGACGTGTCCGGCGGCAGCTCCGTCGCGAAGGCGAACGGGTCCTGCTTCAGCGGCAGGAGATTTCCGTGCGCGCCGACAATCTCGTACTTGTAGAACAGCCCGCGGCCGAGGCCGGGGATGAAGAGCTCCCAGCAGCCCGCTTCCACGCGGCGGCGCATCACGTGGCGCCGCCCGTCCCAGCCGTTGAAGTCGCCGACCACCGAGACGCGCCGGGCGTTGGGCGCCCAGACGACGAACGCCATGCCCTCGACACCGTCCATCGTCGCGGGATGGGCGCCCATTCGCTCGTAAAGCCGGCGGTGGCGGCCCTCGGCGATGAGGTAGATGTCGAGCTCGCCGAGTATCATCGGGAAACGGTACGGGTCCTCCGCCTCCCAGGAATGGCTGCCCGCCCGGAGCCGGTAGCGATACCGGAACGGTGCACGGTCGAGGACGGCGACGAACAGCCCGTCAGGGTGTGTGCGATCCATCTCGGCCACCGCCTTGCCGGCCGCGTCGATCAGCGTCACCGCCTCCACGTGTGGCGCAAAGTGGCGAACCGTCAGCGGCGCCCCGCCGCCGCCGTGCATGCCGAGGACGGCGAACGGGTCCGCATGACGGCCGGTCACGATCGCCTCGGCGGCCTGGGGCGAAAGGTCGTCGCGCAGACGCGTATCCGTCATGCCTGTTCTCCGTCGCTCGTGTCTGGGGAGGGCGGGCGCTCCGCCCATGCGGTGACGCCCTTCGGATCGTTGAGGACGTCCGAAACGCCCGCAAGGGGAATGCGCACCCATGCCGGCCGGTTCGCCAGCTCGTAGCCCACCTCGTAGATCGCCTTCTGCAGGGTGAAGAGATCGAGGAGCGCCGCCGTTAGCGCCGGCGCGGGTTTGAGGTCGCCCACGGTGTCGAGGTACGAGACGAGATAGTCCCGCCGGGTCCGGTCGCGCCAGGCAAGGGCCTTGACGCGCGCCTCCTCAAGCTCCGCCCCGTGGTTGTCGCGGAACCGGGAGAGCGCCATCGCCGCCGCGTAGTCGAACGAGCGCAGCATGCCGGCGACGTCACGCAGCGGGGCAGACTTGGCGCGGCGCTCGTCCAGCGGCCGGGACGGCTCGCCCTCGAAGTCGATGATGACGAGGTCGCCCTTCGAGACGAGCACTTGGCCGAGGTGGTAGTCGCCATGGATGCGCGTCTTGACGCCGGACGGGCTCGCGGTCGCGGCGGCCGCGAAGCGCCGGGCGATCTCGTCGCGGCGGGCAAGCACGGCCTCGGCATCGGGCCGGGCGTCCTCCGGCAGGCCGGTGAGCGCGTCGCGCAGGCGGGCGAGGACGGCATCCGCCTCACGCGTCGCCGCCTCGGCCCAGGCGGAGAGGTCGTCCGCCGTCACCGGCTCCGGCGCGAAGTCCGGGTTGCCGCCGTCGGTGCCGAGGGCCCGGTGCATCTCCGCCGTCCGCTGTCCGCCGAGCGCGCCGATCGACAGCGGGAAGGTGAGCACAGGCTCCTCGCCGGCCGCTTCCGTTTCCGCCTCGATCATGTCGGCGCCCTCGAGGTGGCGGTCGAGCGCGTCGAGGAGAGCGCCCCAGGCGTCGCCCTGGTTCGGGACGAAACCGAAGGCCGCCGCGATGACCGCCGGTTCGCCCTCGCCGTGGAGGATGATCGTCCCCATCAGCGCCGGCGTATTCGGGAAGCGGGCGACGTCCGTCAGGTGCCGCGCGATCTCGACGTCCGGCTGCTCGCCCTCGCGCAGCCGGCGATAGAGCTTCAGGATGATCTGGTCACCGAACACGATGGAGACGTTCGACTGCTCGAGCCCGAGCGGCCGCGGCGAGGCGAGCTCCTCGATCGCCTTGAGGTCGGCGCTGCCGGTGAAGCGGATCGTGCGACCGGCGGTGCCGAGCGTCGCGTCCCGCCGCATCAGGGCGACGAGCTCGGCCGACAGCGTCTCGTCGAAGGCGCCGTCTACCAGCGCGCCGACCCGTGCGCCGGCGCGCACCTTCGCGAGCGTGAAGGAGAGCTTCGGCGCGCCGGGCCTCAGGTTCTCCTCGCCCCAGCGAATGGCGAGCGGGGCGGAGTAGCGCTGCGTGCCGGAGGGGAGTTCGACGTCGAAGGCGGTGAGCGCGAAGCGACCCGCATCGTCGAGCGCGGCGAGCGGGATGAGGCGGACAGAGCGGATGCGCTCGTCCTTCGCCGCAAACCAGCGCTGCAGCGGCAGGTACTGCGGCAGCGTGGTCGTCTCGAGCTGGCCGCGCTCCCGGCCCTCCAGCGCGCCGTCGATTCGGCCGTTGCGGGTGGTGAGCGTCACGAAGTCGGGCAACGGATCCGGCGCCACCTCGTGCCAGTGCGGAGCCTCCTCGGCGCCGGCGAGCTTGAACCAGTAGAAGCCGTAGGCCGGCAGCGTCAGCATGTAGGGCAGGTCGCCGATCGGCGGGAACGCCGCCCGGCCCGTGAGCTCGACCGGAACGCGCCCGCGGTGCGCCGCAAGGTCGAGCTCCACCGCCTGCGCCGAGCGCGACAGGTTCGCGACGACGAGGATGAGATCGTCCTCGTACGCCCGCGTGTAGGCGATGATCTTGCGGTTGCGCGGATAGATGAACTCCATCGTCCCGCGGCTGAACGCCTTATGCTGCTTGCGCACGGTGATGATGCGCCGCATCCAGTTCAGCAGCGACGACGGGTCGGTGTCCTGCGCCTCGACGTTGATCGCCTGGAAGCCGTAGACCGGGTCCATGATCGGCGGCAGGAACAGCGCCTGCGGGGTTGCGCGGCTGAATCCGGCATTGCGGTCCGCCGACCACTGCATGGGCGTGCGGACGCCGTCGCGGTCGCCGAGGTAATAATTGTCGCCCATGCCGATCTCGTCGCCGTAGTAGACGACGGGCGTTCCCGGCATCGAGAACAGGAACGCGTTCATCAGCTCGATCTTGCGCCGATCGTTCTGGAGGAGCGGCGCAAGGCGGCGGCGGATGCCGAGATTGATCCGCGCCCGGGCGTCGGCCGCGTACGTCTTCCAGAGGTAATCCCGCTCCTCCTCGGTCACCATCTCGAGCGTCAGCTCGTCATGGTTCCTGAGGAAGATTGCCCACTGGCAATTGTCGGGGATCTCCGGCGTCTGGCGAATGATGTCGGTGATCGGGTGCCGGTCTTCCTGCGCGACGGCCATGTACATCCGCGGCATCAGCGGGAAGTGGAAGCCCATGTGGCACTCGTCACCCTCGCCGAAATAGGGGCGCGTGTCCTCCGGCCACTGGTTGGCTTCCGCGAGGAGCATGCGGTCCGGGTAGCGCTTGTCGAGCGCGCGGCGGATCTCCTTCAGCCGGTCGTGTGTCTCGGGGAGGTTCTCGTTGTTCGTCCCGTCCCTCTCGACGAGGTAGGGGATCGCGTCGAGACGCATCCCGTCGACGCCCATGTCGAGCCAGTGGTTCATCACGGCAATGACCTCGGCCATCACCTCCGGATTGTCGAAGTTGAGATCGGGCTGGTGGGAGTAGAAGCGGTGCCAGAAATACTGCTCCGCCACCGGATCCCACGTCCAGTTCGACGCTTCGGTATCGATGAAGATGATCCGCGTCAGGTCGTACCGCTCGTCCGTGTCGGACCAGACATAGTAGTCACGCTCGGGTGAACCCTGCGGCGCCTGGCGGGCGCGCTGGAACCACGGATGTTGATCGCTCGTGTGGTTGATGACGAGCTCCGTCACGACGCGGATGCCGCGCCTGTGCGCCTCCTTCACGAACGTCCGGAACTCGTCGAGGCTGCCGTACTGCGCATTGATCGCAAGATAGTCAGAGATATCGTAGCCGTCATCGCGCAGGGGCGAAGGATAGAACGGCATCAGCCATATCGCGTTGACGCCAAGCGACTGGACATAGTCCAGCTTCTGCGTCAGCCCGCGGAAGTCGCCGAAGCCGTTGTTGTCGGCATCCATGAACGACTTGACGTGGACCTGGTAGATAACTGCGTCCTTGTACCAGAGGCGGTCCGAGCGATCGATCGCGCCGTCCTCGGCTTCGATCTCCGCGTCGAGCGGGAGGACGGCATCCATCAGCGCGCCCCCGTCGGCGAAAGAAGGCGCCAGATGTAGTAGGGCCGCTGCTGCGGGTCGATGTGGACATGCTGGATCTTGCCGCTCCAGGTGAAGCGGTAGTCGGCGACGAGGTCTTCCACCTCGATCGACGCCCCGTCAGGCAGCCCGAACTCCCACAGCGGCACTTCGAAGTTGCCGCCCTGATCATTGTGCGGATCGAGGTTCACGGCGAAGAGGAGGAACGACGTGAGGTCCTTCGATCGCTTCCCGTAGTAGAGGATGTTGTCGTTCCACATGTTGTAGAACTTGATGTTCTCGAACTGCTGAAGCGCCGGATGACGCTGGCGTAGCTCGTTCATCAGCGCGATGTCCTGGCGGATGTTGCCCGCGCGGTCCCAGTCCCAGGCCTTGATCTCGTACTTCTCGGAGTTGAGGTACTCTTCCTTGCCGGGGATGGGCGTCCCCTCGCAGAGTTCGAACCCCGAGTAGATGCCGTAATTGCCGGCGAGCGAGGCCGCCAGCACCGCCCGCACCTGGAACCCGGCACGGCCGGAGGTCTGCAGGTATACGGGGTTGATGTCCGGCGTGTTGACGAAGAAGTTCACCCGCATGGTGTGGCGCTTCACCGTGGTGGTGAGCTCCGTCATGTACTCGATGAGCTCGTGCTTCGTGTTCCGCCAGGTGAAGTAGCTGTAGGACTGCGTGAAGCCGACCTTGGCGAGGCGGTGCATCACCTTCGGCCGGGTGAACGCCTCGGAGAGGAAGATCGCCTCCGGATGGTCGCGCTGCACCTCGGCGATCACCCACTCCCAGAACGGGAATGCCTTCGTGTGCGGGTTGTCGACGCGGAAGATCTTCACGCCGTGGCTGATCCAGAACAGGAAGATGTCGCGCTGCTTCTCCCAAACCGAGGGGATCGGCTTGTCGCCGTCGTAGAAGCGGACGTTGACGATGTCCTCGTACTTCTTCGGCGGGTTCTCGGCATAGCGGATCGAGCCGTCCGGCCGCCAGTCGAACCAATCGTGGTGCTCCTTGATCCACGGGTGGTCAGGCGAGCAGTTCAGCGCGTAGTCGAGCGCGATCTCGAGCCCGTGCTCGGCGGCGGCCTCCACCAGGCGGCGGAAGTCGTCGAAGGTGCCGAGCTCGGGATGGATCGCGTCGTGGCCGCCTTCCGCGGCGCCGATGGCGTATGGGCTGCCGACGTCGCCCGGTTCCGCGCGCAGGGTGTTGTTCTTGCCCTTGCGGTTCGTCGCGCCGATCGGGTGGATCGGCGGGAAGTAGAGGACGTCGAAGCCGAGGCCCTGCACGTAGGGAAGGCGCCGGATCACGTCATCCCACGTGCCGTGGCGGTTGGGGTCGCCCGACATCGAGCGCGGGAACAGCTCGTACCACGCCGAGAACACCGCCTTCCGCCGGTCCACGGTTAGCGGCAGGACGCGCTCGTACCAGGTGAGGTTCGCGCGGTGCCCGGCCCGCTGCATGAGGCCCGCCACGTCGTCCGACATCAGCTGGCGGAAGCGCTCCGAATCGGGCGCCGACTTCATCGCCTCGGCGAGCCGCTTCAGTGCCGTCTGGTCCTCGGCGCTCCCCCGCCCGGCGCCCACGGAGGCTGCCAGGAGCCGCGCACCCTCCTCGAGTTCCAGCTCGATCGGAACGCCCGCGCCATGCTTCTTGCCGACCTCGTAGCGCCAGTACTCCCACACGTCGCGCCAACCGATGATCGTGTACTCATGCGGGCCGATCGCCTGCGGCTTGAAAGAGCCGCGCCAGCGGTCGTTGACGAGGTAGCGCATCGGCTCCTCGTGCCACTCCGCCTCGCCGGTCTTCCGCCACAGGAGCGCGCAGGCGACCTTGTCATGCCCGTCGCCGAACACGTCCGCCTCGACGTAGAGGCGCTGCCCTCGCGCGACTTTTGCGGGGAAGCGGCCGCCGTCGATCTCCGGGTCGATACCCTCGATCGCGACGCGCCGGGCCGCGAGGTCCATGAGGTGGGGGTCGACAGGGCGACGGGTCTCGGGAGCAGGTGCCGGTGCGGCGCCGGCTCGGCGAGCCGGGGCTGTGGTCGTCTCGGTCATGGGCGCCTCAGTGTTCCGCTGCGGTCAGATGGCAAATGACCGCGCCCGCCCTTTGGTTCGCCCTGGCGACGCGCCAATACCGCGTGCCGTGCGCAAACCGCCGGCCCCGTCCGCGCCGGACGGGCCCCGCAGGCGTCGGTCCACCTCGTCTCCTGTCAGGTGCAACATGGGGCGACGGGTCGTCAACGCTACCCCGCCGACTCAACGCTGCGGCGACAGCACCGCGCCGAGGACGAGTGCGTAGAGGACGTGGCCCCCGAGCGCTGACCATGTGATGGCGGTGAAGCCGAGGAACGGCGGATCTCCGGCCACGAGGTGAGCCACGACGAAGAGGGCAAAGGCCCAGAGGACGACACCGTAGAGGACCGCCGCCACGATCCACGGCAGGCCGGGCGCTGCAATCCGGGCGAGCGGCAGCGCAACGAAGGCATAGAGGAGCGGATAGAGGAGGATGCCGGTCACCCAGTGGAGGATCGTGCCCGCCTCCGCGGCCGCCTTGAACGGCCCGAACAGCGCCTCGAGCGACTGCGTTGCGAGCGGCTCGGGCGCGAGGCGCCAGGAGGGCGCCAGCGCCGGCGCATAGATGCCGAAGGCGAGCGTGGCGAGGAGGCCGGCAGCGAGCATCAGGAGGACGGCGCCGAGGCTCGTGACGGGAAACACGCGCGGGCGCGCTGTCGCCATTGGTCGTCCTCGCTGGGCCGCAGTGCCGGGGCGGAGCCTAGCACGGCGGCCGCCGCTCCCGCATGACGGGGCGGCATTGACGCAGGCCGCGGCTCTGGAGAGCGCGCGCCTGTGCTTTATGTGCGGAGCCGCAACGGAAGGGACGACTATGGCCGACGTGGAACAGTGGCTCGCCGGGCAAGTGGCGGTGGTGACGGGCGCGAGCTCGGGAATCGGCCAGGCGTGCGCCGTCGCGCTCGCCCGCCGGGGGGCAGACGTCCTCGTCAACTACGGCGGCGACCGCGACGGCGCGCAGACCACCGCCCGGCAAATCGAGGCGGCCGGCCGCCGCGCCCTCGTCCACCAGGCGGACGTCGCCGACGAGGCGGCGGTTCGGGCGATGTTCGAGGCCGCCGTCGCCGCGTTCGGCTCGGTCGACATCCTCGTCGCCAACGCGGGCATTCAGAAGGACGGCGCGTTCACCGAGATCAGCAAGGCGGACTGGGACCGCGTCATCGGCGTCAACCTCACCGGCATGTTTCTGTCGATGCAGTGCGCCGTCCGCCAGTTCCGCGCGCAAGGCATGCGCTCATCGCGCGCGCTGGGAAAGATCATCGCCATGTCGTCCGTCCACGAGGTGATCCCGTGGGCCGGACATGTGAACTACGCCGCGTCCAAGGGCGGTGTGATGCTCCTGATGAAGACGGCCGCGCAGGAGCTCGCCCACGAGCGGATCCGCGTCAACTCGATCGCCCCCGGCGCGATCGCGACGCCGATCAACGCCTCCGTCTGGCAGAACGACGACAGCCGCGAGGCGCTGGAGACGTTGATCCCCTATGGCCGCATCGGCGAGGCGGCGGAGATCGGCGAGGCCGCCGCCTGGCTCGCGTCCGACCTCTCCGACTACGTGAACGGCACGACGCTCTTCGTCGACGGCGGCATGAGCCTCTACCCCGAATTCAGGGACAACGGCTGATGGACGCCCGCGCCGCACCGGTCGCCGACGTCGAGGAGGTTCCCGCCATCGAGGATTATGGCGTCGTCGGCAACCTCGAGACCGTGGCGCTCGTCGCCAACACAGGAGCGGTGGAGTTTTTCTGCTACCCGCGGTTCGATTCGCCGACCGTCTTCGCCGCCATGCTCGACCGCACCGTCGGCGGCGCGTTCCGCTGCGCCCCCACGTTCGCGGCCACCGGTGCGCAGCGCTACCTGCCGGACACGAACGTCCTCGTCACCCGATTCGAGGCACCAGGGCGTGTGGTCGAGATCACCGACTTCATGCCGTTCGGCTGCGAGACGCACACGAACCAGCTGGTGAGGCTCGTCGCCTGCCTGGAGGGCGAGGCGGAGGTTGAGGCGGTCTGCGCCCCCGCCCTCGCCTACGCCCGCGGCGAGACGACGGCCCGCGCGGAGAACGGCCACGTCGCCTTCGAGCACGCCGAGGCGAGCCCGCTGCGCCTCTGCTCCGACAGGCCGCTCGGCATCGAGAGGAGCGCCGCCGTGGTGCGGGCGCGGCTCGCGGCAGGCGAGCGGATGGTGTTGAACCTCGTCTGCGACGCGGCAAAGGGGGATGTCGCGACGGTGGAGGCGGCCGAGGCCGCGCTCGCGACCACCGTCGACGCGTGGAATGCGTGGGTCGGCCAATCCACCTATGGCGGCCGCTGGCGCGACGCGGTCATCCGCTCCGCGCTCGCGCTGAAGCTGATGTTCTCGGCCCGGCACGGGTCGATCGTCGCCGCCGCCACCTTCGGCCTGCCGGAGACGATCGGCGGCGTGCGCAACTGGGACTACCGGTACTGCTGGATCCGCGATTCGGCGTTCACGATCTACGCGATGCTGCGGCTCGGCTTCACCGAGGAGGCGGCGGGATACCGAGACTTCATCCGCGACCGGCTCGCCGAGAACGACCACGGCGAGCTCGCCATCATGTACCGCGTCGACGGCTCCACGGAGGATCTCGAGGAGCGGACGCTGTCGCATCTTTCCGGCTACCACGGGTCGCGCCCGGTGCGCATCGGCAACGGCGCGGCGCGGCAGACGCAGCACGACATCTACGGCACGCTGGTCGATACGCTCTACCTCGCCCGCAGGCACCTCGAGCCGCACCCGCCCGAGGGATGGGCGGCGCTGAAGAAGCTCATCGGTCACGTGTGCGCAACCTGGCGGACGACGGGGTCCGGCATCTGGGAGATGCGCGGGCCGCCGCAGCACTTCATCGACGGGCGGCTGATGGCCTGGGTCGCGCTCGACCGCGCCGTCCGCCTCGCCGACAAGAGCGGCCGCGAGGTTCCCGAGGAGTGGCTGGATGAGCGCGAGGCGGTCGCCCGCTCGATCCACGAGGAGTTCTGGAACGAGGAGATCGGCGCCTTTACGCAGACCGCCGGCGGGTCGACGCTCGACGCCGTCGCGCTCCTGATGCCGCTGATGAAGTTCATCCCGACTACCGACGTGCGCTTCCGCTCGACGCTGCGCGCGATCGAGGAGCGGCTCGTCGTCTACCCCTATGTCCGCCGCTACGAGCCGCCCGCCGACGGGATAGAGGGCCTCGACCACTCCCACGAAGGGCACTTCGTGACGTGCTCGTTCTGGTATGCGGAGGTGCTCGCCCGCTCCTCGCGGGTGCGGGAGGCGACGGAGCTGTTCGAGGCGCTCCTGACGCGAGCATCCCCGCTCGGCCTCTTCTCGGAGGAGCTCGACGACGTCGGTCGCCACCTCGGCAACACACCGCAGGCGCTGTCGCACCTGTCGCTCATCTCGGCGGCGGTGGCGCTCGACCGCGCCATCGCCAACGGCGGGGAGCCGTTCTGACGCACGACGCCGGCCGCGACGGCGGCCGGCGCAATCGCTGCGGTCAGATCAGTGCGGCTGCGGCACGATGCGGAGGTATGGCCGCGGCGCCTTCCAGCCCTCGGGATACTTCTGCCGCGCTTCTTCGTCGGAGACGGCCGGCACGATGATGACGTCCTCGCCCGGCTTCCAGTTCACGGGCGTCGCCACCTTATGCTGGGCGGTAAGCTGCAGCGAATCGATCACGCGCAGGATCTCGTCGAAGTTGCGGCCCGTCGACGCCGGGTAGTTGAGGCTCATCTTCACCTTCTTGTCCGGCCCGATGACGAACACGGTCCGCACCGTCATCGTATCCGACGCGTTCGGGTGGATCATGTCGTAGAGCGTCGCGACGGTCTTGTCGTGGTCGGCGATCAGCGGGAAGTTGAGCGCATAGCCCTGCGTCTCGCGGATATCGTCCGCCCACTTCGCGTGATCGCTGAGCGCGTCGACCGACAGGCCGAGCACCACCACGCCGCGCTTGTCGAACTCGTCCTTCAGCTTCGACGTGTAGCCGAGCTCGGTCGTGCAGACAGGCGTGAAGTTCTTCGGGTGCGAGAACAGGACGGCCCACTTGCCGTCGATGTAGTCGTGGAAGCGAATGTGACCTTCCGTCGTGTCCGCCTCGAAGTCGGGCGCGACGTCGCCGATGTGCAGGGTCATGGTGTCCTCCGTGCGGCCGGGTCGTCTCCCCGGCGTCTGTCGCCCCTCACATTGCTTTGATGCCGCCGGGGTGCAAGGGGGCGGTTATGTGGTACGGCACATAATCGGAGGACGCCGCCATGACCGACCTGACACCCCTCTTCCCGCGGGAGCCCGTCCCGCCACTGTCGCTGCCCCTCGTCGGCGGCGGAACGTGGACCCTCGCGAGCCACGGCGGCAACGGGTTCACGATGCTCGTCTTCTACCGCGGCCTCCACTGCCCGATCTGCAAGGCCTATCTCGGCAGCCTCGAGAAGCAGCTCGACGCGTTCGCCGAGCGCGGCGTCGCCACCGTCGCGATCTCGTCCGACAGTGAGGATCGCGCGGAGCGGGCGAAGGCGGAGTGGGGCCTCGCCCGCCTCCCCGTCGCTTACGGCCTCCCGCTGGAGGAGGCGCGCCGCTGGGGCCTCTATGTCTCGACCAGCCGCGGCACGACGTCAGCGGGCATCGAGGAGCCGGCGCTTTTCTCCGAGCCTGCCCTCTACCTCGTGAGGCCGGACGGCACGCTCTATTTCGGCGCAGTGCAGACGATGCCGTTCGCCCGTCCGCGCTTCGAGGACATCCTCCCCGCGCTCGACTTCGTAATCGCCAAGAACTACCCGGCACGCGGCGAGGTGAAGGCGCTGCCCGCCAAGGCGGCGGCCTAGTCGAGCTCCGTCGCGTAGGACTCGAGCGGCGGCAGATCCGTCACAAGGCCCGCCTCGGTCATGAAGGCCGCAAAGGCCTCGTAGCGGGCGCGGTCGAGCGGGCGCGGGTCGTCCGCGAAGAGCGGCAGCGTGTCGGCCCAAGCGGCGCGGTTGAGCGCGTCGTCGATGTCGGGGTGCGCCTCGAAGAAGAGCCGCTCCGCCTCCTCCGGCGCCTCGCGCATCATGCGCTTGCCTTCCGCGATGGCGTCGAGAAAGCGCGGCAGGCGGGGGTCGTCGAGGGCGTCCTGCCGCGCGATGAAGATCAGTTCGTCGTAGGCCGGCACCCCGTGCTCCTCCGGCAGGAAGGCGCGGCCTTCGGAGCCCTCGAGGCGGAGCTGCGTCAGCTCGAAGTTGCGGAACGCGCCGATCACCGCATCGACCTGCCCCGAGAGGAGCGCCGGCGAGAGGGCGAAGTTGACGTTGACCAGCGTGACATCGTCGAGGGTGAGCCCCTCGCCGGCCAGCATCCGGCCGAGGAGCGCGTCCTCGAACCCGCCGACCGAGTAGCCGACCGTCCTGCCACGGAGCCCGGCGAGCGTTTCCACCGGCCCGTCGGCAAGCACGACGAGGCTGTTGAGCGGCTGCGACACGAGCGTCCCGATCCGCGCCACCGGCAGCCCTTCCGCCGCCTGCTGGTAGAGGCTCGGCTGGTAGGTGATCGCAACGTCCGCCTCCCCCGCGGCGACGAGGCGCGGCGGTGCGGACGGGTCGGCGGGGGCGACGAGGTCCACGTCGAGCCCCGCCCGCTCGAACGCGCCGCTCGCCTTGGCGACCACCAGCGGCGCATGGTCGGGGTTCACGAACCAGTCGAGGAGCACGGTGAGCCGGTCGGCCGCAGCGGCGGGCGTCGCGACGAGGAGGGCGGCGGCGAACAGGACTGCGGTCTTCATGGGCGCTCCTTTTGCGTCGCGGTTCAAGCGGCGGCAGCCGGCGTCGTCAACCCGCGTCAGCCGGGGGGCTGCCAGCGCACCAGGCGATCGGCGAGGCGATCCACCACTGCACGGACGCAGAGCGCGAGGAGGGCGAGGAGCACGAGCGCCGCAAACAGCGTGTCCGTCTGGAGGCGCGCGTTGGCGTGGAGCATGACGTAGCCGAGCCCGGCCGAGGCGCCGACCCACTCCCCCACCACCGCACCGATCGGCGCCACCGTGGCGGCGATCTTGAGCCCGGCCACGAGCCCCGGCAGCCCCGCCGGCGCGCGAAGGAGCCACAGCGTGCGCCAGCGCCCTGCCCCGCCGAGCCGCGCGAGATCGAGGAGCCCGGCGTCGGTCCGCGCCATCGCTTCCGCGTAGGCGGTCGCGACGGGAAAGTAGATGATGAGGGCCGCCATGACGATCTTCGATGCGAGCCCGTACCCGAGCCAGACCACGAGGAGCGGCGCAACCGCGAAGACGGGCAGCGTCTGCGTGACCACCACGGCCGGCAGGAGCACGCGGCGGATGGCGGGCGTCGCGGCAATGGCGAGTGCCGTGGCCACTCCCGCCGCGACGCCGACGCAGAGGCCGAGCACGATCTCGGCCGCGGTGATGGCGCTATGGTGGAGCAGCATGCGCCAGCCGCGCACAAAGGCGAGCGCCACGTCGTAGGATCCCGGCAGCACATAGCGTGGCACTTCGAGCGCCGCGGTAAGCGCCCACCAGAGGACGACGGCTCCGGCGGCGATGGCGAGGGACGTCGCCCGCCTCGCCGCCCGCGAGCGGGAGGGGAGCCGGCCGGGCGGCTGCATCAGCGGGTCAGCGCATCGAGGTTCCGCCAGCCGTAGGCGACTTCGGTGAGCGTCGCCCCCGCCTCCACCTCCGTGCGCTCGCCGACCGCGAGCCCGCCGAGCCCCTCGTAGAAGGCGCGGGCGCGCGCGTTGGCGCTCAGCACCCAGAGCGCCGCCCCCTCCCGCCCGGCACGCATGATGGCCGACGCTGCCGCAGCCATCAGCCGCCGCCCGATGCCCTGCCGCTGGGACCGCTGCAGCACGTAGAGCGCCAGGACTTCGCCGCCGTAGCCCGCATCCCGCAGCGTCTCGTCACGTTGCGGCGCGACGGCCACGAACCCGGCAAGCCCGTCTGCGGTTTCGGCGAGCGTGACCCGGTCCGCCGCACGGCGCCACATATCGGCACGGCTGTCGACCGAGAGGCCGTCGAGCATCGCATCGGGGACGATGCCGCGGTAGGTCTCGCGCCATGCGGCGACGTGGAGGGTGGCGACGGCAAAGGCGTCGTCGGCGGTCGCGGGGCGGAGCTGCACGGCGCCTAGCCGGGGCTCCAGGCCTGGATCGCAGCGTTGACGGAGCGGAAGCCGTCATTGCCCTTGCGCAGCGTCAGGATGGCGCGGCGATCGTTCTCGTAAAGAATCGGGATGTCGATCCAGTCCCGCTCGCGCAGGAGGCGGAGGTTCGTCGCCCGATCGGTCGGGTCCTCCGAGAGCGCGATCCAGAAGAGCCCGTTCGACACGCGCGCCGCGGCGCCGCGCAGCGCATCGCCGCGCGACTGCTCGGTCTCCTTCATGATGAGCCCCGGCACGCTCTTGATGCCGCCGCCGGCGAAGCCCTCGGGCACCTCGAACGAGATCTCAATGAGGTGGCTCGCCGGCAGGGCGTCGTCGCGGTTCTCGCGGATCTGCACGGTCGCGTTCAGGCTGCGGTCCGGCACCGTCGCGACGGCGCGAACCACCGGCTCGGGATCGCCGCCGCCGACGGATTCGCGCTGCATCGACCACTCGACCCCGCCCGCGATGACGGAGCCCGCCTCGCCAGCCTGCGCCGCCTCTTCGTAGAGGACGGCGGTCTGCCGGCCGGTCCCCTCGAAATCCTCCACAGGCGCGCTCGGGGCCGGCACGGAGGGCGTGGCCTCCGGCGCGGCGTCGGCCGGGGCGTCGGTCGCGGTCGAGTCCACCGCGGCGACCTGCTCCTCCACGGGGCTTGCCTCCTCCTCGCCGGCGAAGCGCGCGGCGGCTTCGGCATCCGGCAGAGCGTCCTCGGCGGCCGTCTCTCCGCCCGCGGGGGCAGCAGGAGTGTCCACGGCGGCGGGATCGCCCTCCGCGCGCGGCGGCCAGGCCGTGGTGCGGACGGTGCGCGTCTCCTCGCCGTCCACGGTGGCAGACGGCAGCCGCTCGTCATTTTTGATCACCACCGGGCCATCGGCGGGGGCGCCAATCGGCGCGCGGCCGGGCTGCACTTCGCCGGCCGATCCGCCGTCGAGCCGGTCGATGGCGGCGAGGATGATCTCACGCTGGGTGACCGCGGCGTAGACCGCGCCCGCGAGCGCGACGAGGATGATCATCGGCAGGAGGATGCGCGCGGCGGCCGACCGCTTGCCGGCCTCGCGCCGGCGCTTCTCTCCGGCGGGGCGGCGAGCGGCCCGGCTCTCCCGCGCGGCGGTGCGCCGCTCGGCCTTCAGCCGCCGCTCCTCCTCACGCTGCCGGCGCTTCTCCTCTCGCCGGCTCTGCGCCGCGGCGGCAGGCTCCTCATTGGCGTCGACGGTCTCCGCCTCCTCGACCTCGTCGTATTCCGCCTCCACCGTCTCGGCGGTGTCGAACGAGGGCTCGGCGCGACGGCCGCGGGCTCCGACGCGCCGGCCCGGAAGCTCCGCCGGCTCTGGCTCGTGCTCGAAGAGGACCTCGTCCTCGTCACCCCCGTTGTCCGCGTCGTGGTGCAACTCCTCGCGCGGGCGTTGCGGCTCGGGGGCGCGGGTGACCGGCACGGGCAGCGATGCGTCGGCTGGCGCGGGGTCGGGGGTGAGCGTTGCGGTGGAGACGGCGGACTTCAGAAGCTCGGCCGCCTGCTCGCGCTGGCGCTGCGCCTCAGCACGCCGCCGCGCCTCGCGCTCGGCCTCGCTTTCGCCTCCCGCGACCGCGCCGGAGCGTGCCGCGCCAGGCGCGGGAATCGCCGTCTGCACCGCCCGCCGCGTGCGGATTTGCCGCGCGATCTCGTTCTCGATCTTGCGGATCGCATCCTCGAGTGCGAGCCGCTGCGCCGTCACCTCCGCCGAGGGCAGCGGCGGGTCGAAGCTTTGCAGCTGCTTGAGGAGCGCTTTTCGTGCCTTGTCATAGACGGCCCGACGCTGCGGTCCGCTTCCGTCCGGAAGCGATGCAACGGCCCGCTGCAGCACGGAGTAAAAGTCGGTCATTGCGACCACACGCCCTTCCTGCCCCCCGGCACCGAATTAGATGCGAAAAGGGTCGTCAACCACGATTGTATCGACTCGCTCCGGGCTCGTCGACAACATCGAAACAGGCGCCCCAACCAATTCTTCTATATGGCGCACGTACTTGACCGCCTCAGCCGGCAGTTCGCCCCACCGTCTTGCTCCCCGCGTGGAGTGCTTCCATCCCGGGACGGTCTCGTACACCGGCTTCACCCGGAACTGGCCGGGTCCGTCCGACGGAAGCCGGTCGAGCCGCTCACCGTCGAGGTCGTAGGCGACGCACACCTTCAGTTCGTCGAAGCCATCGAGAACATCAAGCTTCGTCAGCGCGAGGCCATCGATCCCGCCTGTCTCCACCGCCTGGCGCACCATAACGGCATCGAACCATCCGCAGCGCCTCTTGCGGCCGGTGACGGTGCCGAATTCCGCGCCGCGGCTGCCGAGGAGCTCGCCGATATCGTTGGCCTGCTCGGTCGGGAAAGGGCCGTTACCGACGCGCGTCGTGTACGCCTTGGTGATGCCGAGCGTGCGACCCAGCGAAGCGGGGCCGACCCCCGTCCCTGCCGCAGCCTGTCCCGCGACGGTGTTGGACGAGGTGACGAACGGGTAGGTGCCGTGGTCGATGTCGAGCATTGTCCCCTGCGCCCCCTCGAACAGGATGTTCCTGCCGGCCCGCCGCGCATCGCGCAGGACGCGCCAGGTGGGTGCCGCGTAGGCAAGGATGGGCCGGGCGGCCTCGAGCTCGCCGCGGATCGTTTCCGCCGTCACCGGCTCCGCGCCGAGGCCGACCCTTAGAGCGTTGTGGTGGGCGAGGAGCCGCTCGATGCGTGGGCCGAGCTCCTCGCCACCCTGAAGGTCCGACAGGCGGATCGACCGCCGCCCCACCTTGTCCTCGTACGCGGGGCCGATGCCGCGCCCCGTGGTGCCGATCGCGCCGGCACCGCTCGCCGCCTCGCGCAGCCGGTCGAGCTCGCGATGCACCGAGAGGATGAGCGGGATGTTCTCCGCGACCTTCAGGCTCTCGGGCGAGACCTCGACCCCCTGCGCCCGCATGGTGTCGATCTCCGACAGGAGCGCCACCGGGTCGAGCACGACGCCGTTGCCGATCACCGACAGCTTGCCCGGCCGCACCACCCCGGAGGGGAGCAGCGACAACTTGTACTTGACCCCGTCGATGACCAGCGTATGGCCGGCATTGTGGCCGCCCTGGAAGCGCACGATCACCTCGGCGCGCTCCGACAGCCAGTCGACGATCTTGCCCTTGCCCTCGTCGCCCCACTGCGAGCCGACCACAACGACGCTGCCCATCTCACCCCGCTCGGCTCAAGGTCCGCACCGGCGGCCATTCCTGGCGACCCGCTCCGGCTGCGGCCGGTCTTCATGACGGCGCGACCTGCGCGCCCGGCCCGCTGCCCGCATGACAGGGGGTCGTCAGCCGGCGGTTCTCGCCGAGAAGCGGCGCGCTATCAAGCACCGGATCGGAAAAGGCGCGAGAGGGTCCGATGCTGAAGCGGACGGAGGGCGAGCCGACGGGAGCGTTCGGTGGGCTGTGGGATCAACCCTACGTTCTCCTCGTCGCCACCATGATCTTCTGGGCCGGCAACACCGTGCTCGCGCGCGCGATGGCGGACCACATCCCTCCGGTTGCGTTCGCGCAGATGCGCTGGACGCTGGCGCTCCTCATCCTCCTGCCGTTCACCTGGCGGAAGGTGCGGGAGGACTGGCCCGAGATCCGCCATCACGCCGGCATCATCACGCTGCTCGGCCTCCTCGGCATCAGCGCCTACAACACGCTCGTCTACGTCGGCGTCGCGACCACGACGGCGATCAACGCGATGCTGCTCTCCTCCATCTTTCCGATGGTGATCGCCGCCGTCGGCTTCGGCCTCTACCGCGATCGGCTGACGGTCGCGCAGTTCGTCGGGATCCTCGTCGCCTGCGTCGGCGCGGCGGTGATCCTGTCGGGCGGCGACATCGCCCACCTCGCGGCGTTCCGCTTCGCGCCGGGCGACCTCTGGGTGCTCGCCGCGCAGCTCGCCTATGCCGGCTACACGGTGCTCCTGCGGGCGCGGCCGAAGATCCATCCCCTGTCGTTCCTGACGGCGACAGTGTTCATGGGCCAGCTCCTCCTCGTCCCGCTCACGGTCGCGGAGGCGGCTGCCGGCTCGCACGTGATCTGGGACCGGGAGACGATCCTCTCCGTCCTTTACGTGACGATCTTCGCGGCCGTGCTGGCGTTCCTCTGCTTCAACCGCGCGGTGCAGCTTGTCGGATCGAACCGGACGGGGCCGTTCTTCCACCTCATCCCGGTGTTCGGCTCGGTGGCCGCCATGGTGTTCCTCGGCGAGCGGCTGGGGCCGCACCACGTCGCGGGCTGGGTGCTCATCATCCTGGGGATCGCGGTGGCGCAGGTGCGGCCGGGGCTGCTGCGGCGGCGGCCGTGAGCGGCCCGGCTCAGCCCCACCGGAACGCGTCGCGCCAGCCGAGCCCCTCCTCCACCGTGCCGAGCGGCACGTACTCCGCGCCGAACGGCCCCTCGTAGCCGGCGTCCTGCATCGCGGGGAGGAGCCAGCGGTAGTCGAGCTCGCCGCGGTCCGGCTCGTTGCGGCCCGGCGCGCCAGCGATCTGCACATGGCCGATCAGCGGGAGGTGCCGGCGGAAGCGGTCGAACACGTCGCCGGAGGCGCGCTGGACGTGGAAGCAGTCGAACAGGATCCTCGCGTTCGGCCGGTCGACCCGCTCCAGCACCTCGGCCGCCTGCTCCACGGTGGAGAGGAAGTAGCCGGGGCTCGCCTGCGGCGACAGCGGCTCGATGAGGAACACGAGCTCCGGCGCCGCGTCCGCCGCCTCGCGGAGGCGGGAGGCGAGGCGGTCGCCGCCGGCGGGATCCTCGGTCCGCCCGGAGAGGACGTGCACCGCGCGGGCGCCGACGGCGCGTGCGGTCGCGATCGCGGCGGCGATGTCGGCCTGCGCCTCCTCGCGGCGGCCGGCGAGCGCGGCACAGCCAGCGGTGTCGCCCATGCGCGCATTGAGCCCGGCGACCGGCAGCCCCTCCAGCGCGGCGACGACCGCGGCCGGATCCTCCCGCTGCGCCTCGTCGTGGAACTCGACGGTGGTGAACCCGGCGGAGCGGGCGGCGGCGATGCGCTCGAGGAACGGGCGGTCGCGCCAGAGGAAGCCGAGGTTGGCTGAAAAGCGGATCATGACCCCATCACCCGCGCGGCCTTCGCGAAAAAATTGTCGGCGCCGAAGTTGCCGGACTTCAGCGCAAGCACGAGGTCGCCCGACCTGACCGCCGGCACGCCGGGGTCGATGCGGGGGCCGATCTCCAGCGCCTCGAGGCCGAGCGCCGTCACCGCGGCGCCGGAGGTCTCGCCGCCGGCCACCACCAGCCTCCGCACGCCGCGATCCACGAGCGCGCGGGCGAGGTCGCCGAACAGCCCCTCCATCGCGTGCGCGACATGCTCGGCGCCGTGCCGCTCCTGCGCGGCGGCGACGGCGGCGGGGTCGTCGGACGAGTAGACGAGCGGCAGCCCGCCCGCCGCCACTGCCCAGTCGGCGAGCGCATCGGCGCTCTCCTCGCCGGCGATGACGCGATCGGGCTCCACCTTGCGGCGCGGCCCTTCGTGCGCTGCCACCTGCCGACGCGTCGCGGCGGAACAGGAGCCGGACAGTGCGACGGCCTTCCCGTTCGCACCGCGCCAGCCACCCGCCGCATGTCCGACCAGGCCCTTCTCGCGCAGGAGCTCCGGCAGGCCGATCGCGATGCCGGAGCCGCCGACGAGGAGCGCGAACCCGTCCACCGCCCGCGCGATCGTGCGGAGGTCGTCGTCGTCGACCGCATCGACCACCGCGAGCTGGCGCCCCTCGGCGCGCGCCCCGACGAGGGCGGCGCGGCACTCCTCGGCGCCGGCGCGCACGCGCGGCAACGGCACATGACCGACCTCGCCCCGCGTCTGCCGCCGAAGCCAGCGGCGGATGTCGGGGTCCGTCATCGGGTTGATCGGATGATGCTCGAGGCCCGATTCGGAGAGGAGCCTGTCGCCGACGAAGAGGTGGCCGAGGTAGAGCGTGCGCCCGGTCGCCGGAAACACCGGGCAGACCACCACCGGATCGTCCGTGCCGAGCCGGTTGATCAGCGCCTCCGCGACCGGGCCGATGTTGCCGGCGGGGGTCGAATCGAACGTCGAGCAGATCTTGAAGAGGATCTGCCGGCAGCCGGCGGCAATAAGCCACTCCAGCGCCTCCAGCGACTGCCGCACCGCCTCCGCCGCCGGGATGGAGCGCGACTTCAGCGCAACGATGCCAGCCTCCACCGCAGGGTCCGCCGCTCCGGAGGGCACACCGACATACTGGACGGTGCGGACGCCGCCCTCCGCGAGGGTGAGCCCGAGGTCGGACGAGCCGGTGAAGTCGTCTCCGATGGCGCCGAGGATCATGCTGTCTCCCTGTCGGGCGCGACCCTAGCGGCCCCGTCGGCGGGCACAAGGGTGCGGCAGCGCAGGGCGGCACACGGCATGTTGTGGTCGGAACAGATGCCACTGCCGGCCGAACCGCTCGCCGCCGGCTGCGTTGTGTGGCAGAGGACGGTGGGGAAGGCCAGGAGACAAGATGGGCAAGCTCGCCGTCGTCGGCACCGGCTTCACCGCGGACAGGATGATGCGCGCGGCCGCAGCCAGCCCCGCGCATCGCTTTGTCGGCGCGTGGGACGAGGATGTCGAACGCCTTGCCGCCTTCTCCGCCCACTGGTCGGTTCCGGCGGCGCGCGGGCTGGAGGATCTCTTCGCCGGCCAAAAGCGGCCCGGCCTCCTCGTCAACCTCGCCCCCCTCGCCTCCCGCGCCGCGATCACCGCTGCCGCACTCGCCGCCGCGCTGCCGGTCTGGAGCCTCGAGCCGGTCGCCCCCACCCTCGCCGAGGCCGAGACGCTGATGGCGGCGGCCGCCCAGTCGCGCGCCGTGCTCGCCTCCGGACCGTCCACCCTCCTCGCGCCGGTCATGCAGACGGCGCTCGCCGCCGTCCGCCGCCGCGCCGTCGGCACGCCCGAGCTCGCTGTCGCTGACTGGGAGACGGGCTACCTCGCGCAGGCGCCCTTCAACGACTGGCGCTCAGAATCCGGCGCGCCCTGGCCGGCCGAGGAGATCCTGCGGGACGGTGTGGTGATGCACCATGCCGGCGCGCCGCTCGCCGCTCTCATCGCAATGTTCGGCCCGGTCCGCACCGTCGCCGCGACCACCACAACGCTGGTGCCGGACAAGGGCGGCCTCTCCTCCGGTCCGGACTACACCAGCGCCATCCTCACCTTCGACGGCATCCTCGCGCGCCTCACGGTCTCCTCCGTCGGTCGCCGCATCAGCCGCATCCGGGTCACCGGCCCGCGCGGCACGCTGGTCGCCGACGGCGAGGAGGGCGCGGTCAGGATCGACCGGCGCAACGTCGTGCGCGAACGGCTCGTGGAGGGGTGGACGCGCGACCCCATTCCGCTCGCCAGCCCGCCCGATGCGCCGCGCCTGCGCTGGCGGCCGCTGTCCCCGGACTTCTTCGGCCCAGCCGAGACGCTCGCCGCGCTCGACGAGAACCGGCCGCCGCGCCTGTCGGGCGATGCGGCGCTCCACCTCACGGAGCTGATGCTTGCGCTCAACGAGGCCGGTCTCGACGCCGGCCCGAGAGCACTGACAACGGCCTTCGAGCCGATCCAGCCGATGCCGTGGGCGAGAGCGGCGGCGCGGCGGACCAGAAGACGGGAGAGGTCGGTGGACACCATCAGGATCGGCATCGTCGGCACCGGCGCGTTCGCCGCCGACATAGCGGACGCGATCCGCCTCGACGGGCGGCTCGACATGGACGCCGTGGTGGCCGCGAGCCAGGAGGACGCGAACGCCTTCGCCTCAGCCGCCGAGATCGAGCGGGCGGGGACGACGCTGGACAGCGTCCTTTCCGATGACATCGGCGCCGTCATCATCACCGAACCGTTTGCAGCCGAGGCGGCGCTTCGGGCGCTCGCCGCCGGCAAGCCCGTGCTCGCCGCCGCCCCGTTCGCCCGCTCGGCTGAGGAGGCGGAACGCTTGTTCGCCGCTGCGCGCGAGGCTCGGGTGCCGATCATCGAGGCGCTGTGGAGCCCGTACCTGCCGGCGCACCGCAGGGCCGCCGACCTCGCCCGCGGCGGCACCCTCGGCGCCCCGCTGCACCTCGCGCTGGATCTCGGCACGCCGGTCGCGCGCGACGGCAACCCGGCGCTGGTCGAAGCGGGCGTTCTGCGCATCCTGATGCCGCACGCGCTTGCGCTCGCCTTCGAGCTGTTTGGCCCGGTGGAGGACGTCGACGCCGCCGTCACCGAGGAGGGCGGCGCGGATGTCCACGCCAGCCTCCTCCTGCGCCACGCCGGCGGCGGCATCAGCCAGCTCGCCGCCTCGTTCACGACGCTGATGTCGAACAGCGCCCGCATCGCGCTCACCGAGGGCTCGATCCGGATCGACGACCCCGTGCTCGCCGCAGAGGCGCTGGCGGTGAAGCGTGTGACGACGGCGGCGACGCCCTCGCAGCGTGGCGCCGCAGCACCGACGCTGGTGGGCGGCGCACGCTCGGAGATCACGCAACGCCTCCGCCGGAGCGGCGTCATGCGGCGGGTCAACCGCGCGGTGTCGCTGCCCCGGATGGAAACGGCAGGCTACGGCGCGCACCAGCTGTCACCGCTCCTCACCCACTTCGCCAACCTTGCCGCCGAGCGGACGGTGGAGAGCGACATCCTTCCTACCACCCGCACGGTGGAGATCCTGCGGCTCCTCGACGCCGTCCGCCCCGCAACCGTGCCCTCGGCGCCCACCATCGGGCTTGCGGCCGAAACGCCCGCCGCCGCACCGCCGCCCGCGCCTGAGGCGGCCGTGCCCGCTGACGAATCGCAGTCGCCGGTGCCGCCGGAGAGCGGGGCGGAGAGGCCGAACGAGGACGGCGATCGGCGAGAAGACGGCTGACAGCCCCTGCCGAACCGGCTTAAGTCTGTGGCTCAGAGTCTGAACTCGGAGCACCTCATGGACCTCCTGCGCCAGCCGGCCGTCATCGTATCCTGGATCATCACCGTGATCGCGGTCGCCGCGGCCGTCACGTTCTGGGCGCAGGGCTCGGAGACGCGGAGCGCGTTGACGGCGGAGCTCGAGACCGTCACCGCTGCCCGCCTCGCCGCCGAAGAGGAGCTTGCCGCGCTCCGCGAGCGCGGCGGCGCGCTAGAGGAGGTCGAGGCGCGGCTCGCCGAGGCTCAGACCGCTGCCGAGACCGCCCGCACAGACGAGACCGCCGCCCGCGAGCGGCTCGAGTCGCTGACCCGCGAGGCCGGCGAGGTCGAGGCGCGCCTCTCCAGCGCGCGGGACGAGGAAGCGGCCGCGACGAGCCGCATCGCCGAACTGCAGGAGCGGCTCACGGGCCTCGAATCGAGCCGCAACGAGCTGTCGGGCACCGTCGAGGAGCTGTCAGGCCAGAGCGAGCAGCTGACCGCCAGCATCGCCGAGGCGCAGACGACGCTCGAGGGACGTCAGGTCGAGATCGAGGAGGTGCGCAGCCAGCTCGCCGGCATCAGCGCGGAGGTCGAGGCGCTGACAGCGACCCGCACCGAGCTGCAGGCGCAGGTGGAGGCACTAAACCAGGAGAACCAGGCTCTCGCCGCCGACGCCGAGAGCGCGCGGCAGGCGCTGGAGGCCGCCCGCAACGAGATCGCGGCAGCCGAGGCGGCCGCGGAAGAAGCGTCGGCCCGCGAGACGGTGCTGCGCGAGGAGGTCGCAAGCCTCACCGCCGAGCGCGACGCCCGCGCCGCCGAGGTCACCACGCTGCAGGACGAGAACCGCGCGCTCACGGAAGCCGCCGGCGAGGGTGCCGTCGCGAGCACGGCGGGCGTCGCGACAGAGCCTGCACCCGCGCCGGAGGACGCGCTGGCCGGCACCTTCGCGAACGAGCAGGTGACGGCGACCTTCACGGATGGCGCCTTCACGCTCGCCGTGGAGGGTGGCGCCACGGTGGAGGGCGACTTCACCGTCGAAGACAACGTCCTCCGCCTCTCCGGCGTCGAGGGCGAGGCGGCGGCGACCTTCCCCCTCGCCTGCCAGCTGACGCAGGACGCGGAGAGCATCACCCTCGCCGCCTACCGCGGCTCCTGCCTCGCCCTCGATGGCCTCGTCCTGACGCGGCAGTAGCCGCCTCGTCGCGGAGCACGGGGCGGGCGGTGGGAGGCCGTCCGGCGGAGCGAACCGCCGGACGTGCAGGCCCCGCCTAAAAGGTGAGCGCCTTCGCCTGCGTCACCTGCGGCAGAGCGGAGACTTTCGCGAGGACCTCGGCCGACGGCGCCTCGTCAACCTCGACAAGGCAGATCGCCTCGCCGCCCTGCTCGCGCCGGCCGAGGGTGAAGTTCGCGATGTTCACCCCGGCCTCGCCGAGCACCGTCCCGATGCCGCCGATGAAGCCCGGCTTGTCGACGTTGGTGACGTAGAGCATGTGCCGGGCGAAGTCGGCCTCGAGGTTGATGCCCTTCACCTGGATGATGCGGGGCTTGCCGTCGGAGAACACGGTCCCGGCGACAGACCGCTCCTGCCGCTCGGTGCGGATCGTGAGGCGGATGTAGTTCTCGTACGCGCCCTGCTGATCGCGGCGGACCTCCTCGACCGCGATCCCCCGGTCGCGCGCGATCGTCGGCGCGGAGACCATGTTCACGTCCTGCAGCAGCGGTCGCATCACGCCGGTGACGGCGGCGGCGGTCAGCGCCTTGAGGTTCATGCCCGCGACGGCGCCCTCATACTCGACCCGGATGCCGAGAATGCCCGACTCGGTCAGCTGCCCCGCGAACGAGCCGAGCCGTTCGGCGAGCGTCACGAACGGGGTGAGGAGCGGCGCCTCCTCGGCCGTGATCGACGGCATGTTGAGCGCGTTGGAAACGGCGCCGCGCGTGAGATAGTCCGCCATCTGCTCGGCGACCTGGAGCGCCACATTCTCCTGCGCCTCCGTCGTCGCCGCGCCGAGGTGGGGCGTGCAGACGAGGTTCGGCGCGCCGAAGAGGACGTTGTCCTTCGCCGGCTCCTCGGCGAACACGTCGATCCCCGCCCCGCCGAGGCGGCCCGAGTCCAGCGCCTCGCGCAACGCGGCCTCATCGACGAGCCCGCCGCGGGCGCAGTTGATGAGGATCGCGCCCTCCTTCATCGCCGCGATCGCCTCGCGCGAGATGATGTTCTTCGTGCGCTCCGTCAGCGGCGTGTGCAGCGTGATGACGTCGGCGCGGGCGAGGAGCTCGTCGAGCTCGACCTTCTCCACGCCGAGTTCCATCGCCCGCTCCGCGGTAAGGAACGGGTCGTAGGCGATCACCCGCATCTTCAGCCCGATGCCGCGGGAGGCGACGATCGAGCCGATGTTGCCGCAGCCGACGACTCCGAGCGTCTTGCCCGTCAGCTCGCGGCCCATGAAGCGGTTCTTCTCCCACTTGCCGGCCTGTGTGGAGGCATCGGCGGCGGCGATCTGGCGGGAGACGGCGAACATCATCGCGACGGCGTGCTCGGCGGTGGTGATCGAGTTGCCGAACGGCGTGTTCATGACGATGACGCCGGCGCGGGAGGCGGCGGGGATGTCGACGTTGTCGACGCCGATGCCGGCGCGGCCGATCACCTTGAGGTGCTTGGCGGCGGCGAGCACCTTGTCGGTGACCTTCGTGGCGGAGCGGATCGCGAGCCCGTCGACGTCGGCGATGCGGGCGAGGAGCGCGTCCTTGTCCTTTCCGAGCTCGGGCTCATAGATCACCTCGACCCCCCGCTCCTCGAAGATCTGAACGGCGGTGGGGGACAGGAGGTCGGAGATAAGGACGACCGGCCGCGTGCGGTGCGTGGCGTCCTTGATGGTCTTTTCGATGGCGTCGATGGCGTCCATGGCTGTGTCTCCGCGCGCGCTGATGCGCCGGCGCTGAATGGGGTGGCGGGGCCGCCGGAAGGGCGGCCGGGTTCAGGCGGAAGGCCGCCGGTCAGGCGGCGGATTCAGGCGAAGGCGCGCTCAGGCGGCGACGCGGGCCGGCTTCGGCGTGACGGCGTACGCCCAGTCGAGCCAGTGGGTCAGCGCCTCGAGGTCGGCGGTTTCCACGGTGCCGCCCGCCCAGATGCGGAGCCCCGGCGGAGCGTCGCGGTAGGCGCCGATGTCGTAGGCGACGCCCTCCTTCTCGAGCCGGGCGGCGAGAGCGTTCGCGAAGGCGTCCTGCTCCTCGGCCGTTGCCTCGACCAATGCCGGATCGGCGAAGCGGAAGCAGACGGAGGTGTTCGACCGCGTGGCCGGATCCTCGGCGAGGAAGTCGATCCACGGCGTCCGCTCCACCCAGGCGGTGAGCGCGGCGAGGTTGCGGTCCGACCGCTGCGCCAGCGTCTCGGGCAGGCTCTCGGCCCACTTCAGCGCGTCGAGGCAGTCCTCCACGGCAAGCATGGAGGGCGTGTTGATGGTCTCGCCCTTGAAGATGCCCTCGTTGAGCTTGCCGTTCGCCGTCATGCGGAAGATCTTCGGCAGCGGCCAGGCGGGCTTGTACGTCTCGAGCCGGGCGACGGCGCGGGGCGACAGGATGAGGATGCCGTGCGCCGCCTCGGAGCCGAGCGCCTTCTGCCAGGAGAAGGTCACGACATCGAGCTTGTCCCACGGCAGCGGCTGCGCGAAGGCGGCGGAGGTGGCGTCACAGATCGTGAGGCCGGCCCGGTCGGCCGGGATGAAGTCGCCGTTCGGGACACGGACGCCGGAGGTGGTGCCGTTCCAGGTGAAGACGACGTCGCGGTCGAAGTCGACGGCGGCGAGGTCCGGCAGCCGGCCGTACGGCGCCTCGTGGACGCGAGCGTCGAGCTTCAGCTGCTTGAGGGCGTCCGTCACCCAGTCCTTGCCGAAGCTCTCCCAGGCGAGCATCTCGACCGGCCGCTCGCCGAGGAGCGACCACATCGCCATCTCGACGGCCCCGGTGTCGGAGGCGGGCACGATGCCGATGCGGTACTCCGCCGGCACGCTCAGGAGCGCACGGGTGCGGTCGATGACTTCGGCGAGCTTCGCCTTGCCGGGCTTCGAGCGGTGGGAGCGGCCGACGAGCGCGTCGGCGACGGCTTCAGGTGTCCAGCCGGGGCGCTTGGCGCAGGGGCCGGACGAGAAGCAGGGATTGCCCGGCCGGCGGCCAGGCATCGCGGGAGTATCCATTGTCAACCATCCTTCCAGATGGGCGCCCTTCGTTGGGGAAGGGTGTCCCGCCGTCCGCTCTACGCCTGTCGCCGCCCGGGGGCAAGCGGCGCGCGTGGCGAAACTTGCGTGCAGGCAAGAGGGATTGGACGCGCCGCGCGAACAATCCGTCCCACGCGCAAGAGTTGGAACACGCCCGCCGAACGATCAGCTAAGCTCTCGAACAGCGCCTCAGCGCCAAGCCCGACGAGGATGCCATGACACCGATGCCCGGCCTCCACCACGTGACGGCGATCTCCGGCCCGCCGCAGGAAAACCTCGACTTCTACACACGCGTCCTGAAGCAGCGGCTCGTGAAGCGGACGGTCAACTTCGACGACCCCGGCACGTATCATCTCTACTACGGCGACCACGACGCGACGCCGGGGACGATCCTCACCTTCTTCCCGTTCGTCGACGCCGGCCCCGGCCGCGCCGGCCCGGGGATGGCGAGCGCGCTTGCCTATCGCGTGGCGCCGGGCCGGCTCGACGCGATCGTCGAGCACTTCGCCGACGCGGCGATCGACTGCGAGACGGTCTCCGAGCGCTTCGGCGAGCGCATGGTCGCGCTGACCGACCCCGACCGGCTCCGCATCGAACTGATCGAGGCGGCCGAACCCTCCGCCGTGGCGGGCGACATCGGCGCGTTCCACTCGGTCACGCTCTGGGTCGAGCGGCCGGAGCGGACGGCGCGGGTGCTGACCGACGTCTTCGGCATGGTCGAGGCCGGCCACTCGACGAGCCCCACCGAGGAGCGCTGGCGCTTCCGCGCGCCGGACGGACTGACGGCGGCGGTCGACGTGGTCCGCTCCGACGCGGCCGCCATCGGCCGGCAGGGGGCGGGGACCGTCCACCACGTCGCCTTCCGCGCCCGCACCAACGAGGAGCAGCTCGACTGGCGCGAACGGGTGCAGTCAGCGGGGCTGAACGTGACGCCGGTGATCGACCGCCAGTATTTCAACGCGATCTACTTCCGCGAGCCTGGCGGAATCCTGTTCGAGATCGCCACCGACCCGCCCGGCTTCGCCGTCGACGAGCCGATGGAGACGCTCGGGCACGACCTCAAGCTGCCGCCGCAGTACGAGGCGATGCGTGAGCGGATCGAGCGCGTCCTCCCGCCGCTGAAGGTTGCGGCGTGAGGGCGGGCGATCCGCACGGGACGGCGCGCGTGCTCGAAGCCGGCGCGCCGGCCTCCCGCGCCCGCTTTGCGCTCGTGATGCTCCACGGGCGCGGGGCGGACGGGGCGCAGATGCTTGGACTGTTCGAGCACCTCGGCATCCCGGACGTCGCCGTCCGCGCGCCGGAAGCGGCCGGACACTCGTGGTGGCCGGGGAGCTTCCTCGCGCCGCTCGCGCAGAACGAGCCGGGCGTCTCCTCGGCGATCGCCGCCGTCCGCCGCGTGGTGGAGGGTCTTGCCGAGGAAGGGATCCCCCCGGAGCGGACGGTCCTGACCGGCTTCAGCCAGGGCGCCTGCCTGTCGCTGGAGACGGCGGCCCGCACCGGCCTTCCGTTCCGCGCGGTGGTGGCGCTCTCGGGCGGCCTCGTCGGCACAGAGGATACTGGCGAGCCGCCGCAGGAGGCGCTCTACGGCTACCCGCCGAAGCGGTTCCGCTACGACGCACGGCTTGACGGCGTGCCGGTCTTCATCGGCTGCCACGCCCGCGACCCGCACATCCCGCTCGCCCGGGTGCGCGAGAGCGAGGCGGTGCTCTCCGCGCTCGGCGCGACGGTGACGGCGGAGATCTACCCCGGCGCGGATCACACCGTGACAGCCGAGGAGGTGGCGCATCTGCGCGCCGTGCTCAACACCGGCGACCTCGTCGCCTGACGGACGCGGCGCGGCGGCTCAGGCCTGCCGCGCCGCCCCGCCGAGCGTGTGGCGCTCCGCCCAGCGGTGCACGTCGGCCTTCACGTGGGCGACGTCGCCCGCGGCGTCGACGCCGTGGAGGAGCCGCAGCATCGGGCGATAGGATTCGAGGTTCGCGTCGTCCACCACACGGTCGATGAAGTGCGCCATCGCGGGGACGACGCGCCGGTCGCGGTGCGCGGTGGAGAAGGTGTGCGCCAGCGGGTAGGCGGCGAACTGCGCGGCGATGTCGGCGAGCGCCTTGCGCAGGTGCTCGACTTCTGACGGGTTGTCGAGGTCGAGCGCGTCGACGAGGGCGGCGAACGAGCGGCCCTCCGTCACCGTCCGCGTGATGTTGACAACGAAGGTGACCGACAGCGTCAGCACCACCATCCCGTTCATCGCCGCCAGCGCCGAGACGACGTCCCACAGCGGCGTTCCGGCATGGGCGCGGCTCGCGCCGAGCGTCGACAGCATGGAGCCGACATAGGCCGCGGTCTCCATCGGGCCGGCCGGCTCGCCGGTCTCGTCGATGAGCACGGACTGCGGGTCGCTGAGGAAAATCAGCGTCCAGGCGAGCCAGTGCATGGAAATCCACCCGGTGCCGACGATCGAGAGTGTCAGCGGGCCGGAATAGCGGTGGATCCAGCTGCCGCCGGCCGACCGGACGCCCTTCTCAACCCCGAACGCCGTGCGTGACAGGACCCGCGTGATCGGTCCGGCGCTTTGGGCGCCGAGAGTCGTCTCGAGGAAGTCGGCGAAGACGACGACGAGAAGGGCGAAGCCCACGATGAAGAGGAGCATGGGCCCGTGCTCCCGCAGCCGTCAGTCGCGCGCGGCGTAGACGTCGCCGGAGTTGGCGGAGACGGGAAGCGCGGCGAGATAGGCATCCATCGCGGGGGCGTCCATCCACTCGGCGTCGAAGCGATGGCTCTCCCCGAAGGAGAAGCGGAAGCGCCGGTAGCCGTGGTCGGCGGCGCGGGCGAGGGCAAGGCGGCCGGTTTCCCGCGCTGCGGTTGTGATCTCGAAGGACAGCACCGGTGGGGGGTTGCCGAGACCTGCGAGGATCTCGGGCTCGAACCCCTCCGCATCGATCTTCACGAACGCCGGGCGGCCGTGCTCCCGCTCCAGCGCAGCGAGCGTCGTGACGGCGACGTCCGCCTCCCCCTCCCAGCGCTGGCCCTCCCAGCCGACCGCGCCGTCCGTCGCCGCGACGAAGCCGTCCGACAGCGTGGAAACGGACGGGTTCGCCCGGTTCACCCGCAGCAACGCCCTCCCCTCGTTGCAGCCGGCGGCGGCCTCGATCACCGTCACCGCACGGTCGCGGCCGTGGAGGAGGCGCAGGAGGCGCGCCAGCATCGGGTTCGGCTCCAGCGCGAGGACGCGGGCGCCGAGCGCGCGGAACGCCCGCACGCGGTCACCGACGTGCGCGCCGACGTCGACCACGAGATCGCCGCGGCCGACGAACTCGGCGTAGAGCGAGACGAGCCCGCGATGGTGCGCGGCGCTCGCGCGGTAGCGGGCGAGCGAGCCCGCGACGCCCAGCATCTCGCTCACGGTCTCACGCACCGCTCAGCCTTTGCCTTTGGCGCTGTCGCGCTTCTCCTGCAGCGCGTCGATCCGCTTCGACGCCTCAGCCTTGCTGAGACTGTCGTCGAAGTCGTCGCCGGTCTCCTCGCAGAGCGTCTTCAGGTACGAGGCCTGCGCGCCGGTCATCGGCTGGTCGCCGGTGGTCCAGTCGTCGGGGTTCTTCTCCGCGTTGCCCCGCGGCTCTGTCTTCGGGTTATCCATCGCGCCACCTCCACTCCAATGTTGCGACAATGTTCTCGTGCGCTGCCGCGTTCCCGCGGTGCGGCGCAGCGGCCGCTTGCGCCGTCCCGCGCGCTGGGGGAACGCTGCGGCGGCCATCCGGAGCCTCCCATGTTGCCCGTCACATCCCTGACCGCCGTCGCGCTGTCCCTCGCCTTCGTTGCGCTCGGCATCGTCGTCATCCGCCGCCGGCAGAGGGGACGGGTCGCAATCGGCGACGGCAACGACGAGAACCTCGCGCGGGCAATCCGCGCGCAGGGGAACCTCGGCGAATACGGGCTCTTCTTCCTCGCCCTTCTCGGCCTCGCCGAGCTGAACGGCACGCCGACGCTGTGGCTGGGAGCTCTCGCGGCGACCTTCCTCGCCGGTCGGGCGGCGCACGCGCGCAGCCTCCTCGTTGTGGAACAGCGCGGCGGCGAGGGCTACGCACCCTACCGTTGGCGCACCGCGGGCATGATCGCGACGTTCACGGTGATCGCGCTCTCCGCGGCGACGCTCCTCGTGGTGCTCGCCCTCTCGCGCTTCTGAGCGGCAGCGGCCGCGCCTCTCCATCGGCGGCCCACCGCGGACGGAGAGGCCTCCCTGGCTGCTCCCTTGCGCGTGCGGTTGAGCCGCGGCGGGCGAGCCTGTACATCCGCGGCTCACCGCGGAGGGCGAGCGATGGCGAAGGACAAGGCGAACCGACCGAAAGCGCGACTGCCGCGCGGGTTCGCCGACCGCACGCCGGCCGAGATCCGCGCCACCCTGGAGCTGACGGAGGCGATCCGCACCGTCTACGAGCGCTGGGGCTTCGAGCCGGTGGAGACGCCGCTCGTCGAGTACGCCGACGCGCTGGGCAAATTCCTGCCCGACCAGGACCGGCCGAACGAGGGCGTGTTTGCCTTCCAGGACGACGACGAGCAGTGGCTGTCGCTCCGCTACGACCTGACGGCCCCCCTCGCCCGCTACGTGGCGGAGAACTTCGAGCGGCTGCCGAAGCCCTACAAGAGCTACCGCGCCGGCTGGGTGTTCCGGAACGAGAAACCCGGGCCGGGCCGCTTCCGCCAGTTCATGCAGTTCGACGCGGATATCGTGGGCTCCGCGTCACCGCTGGCGGACGCCGAGATCGCCATGATGGCGGCGGACACGATGGAGGCGCTGGGGTTCGCGCGGGGGGAGTATGTCGTTCGCGTGAACTCGCGCCGCGTGCTCGACGGTGTTCTGTCGGAGATCGGCCTGCCCGACGGCGACCCGCGGCGGCTCACCGTGCTCCGCGCCATCGACAAGGCGGACAAGTTTCCGCTCGCCGAGATCGCCAAGCTGCTCGGCCCCGGTCGCGAGGACGAGAGCGGCGACTACACCAAAGGCGCCGGGCTCGACGCGGGGCAGACCGAAACGGTGCTCTCCCTTCTCGACCCGTCCGGCACCGGACGGACGAGCGACGACCTTGAGGCGATCCGCGCGGCGGTGGGTGCGGCCGGGTACGACAGCGTCATCATCGACCCCTCCGTCGTCCGGGGCCTCGAGTATTACACCGGCGCCGTCTTCGAGGCAGAGCTCCGCTTCGAGGTCACGGACGACGACGGCCGCCCCGTCCGCTTCGGCTCCGTCGGCGGCGGCGGCCGGTACGACGGGCTCGTCGGCCGCTTCCGCGGCGAGGACGTGCCCGCGACGGGCTTCTCCGTCGGCGTCTCCCGGCTCGCGGCGGCGCTCGCCGCCCGGCGCAAGTGGGCGGAGGCGGTAAAGGGCCCGGTCGTCGTCACTGTCATGGACCGCGAGAATGTCGGCGACTACCACGCGCTCACGGCCGGCCTTCGCGCGGCCCTCAACACCAACGGCAGCGCGGTGCCGGTCGAGATGTACATCGGCGAGTCCGGCATGAAGGCGCAGCTCAAGTACGCCGACCGGCGGAACGCGCCGTGCGTGGTGATCCAGGGCTCGGACGAGCGGGCGCGCGGCGTCGTGCAGGTGAAGGACCTCGCCGCCGGCAAGGCTGCGGCGGCCGACATCGAGGACCGCGAGGCGTGGGTCGCCGCGCGGCCGGCGCAGGTGGAGGTGCCCGCCACCGTGGAGGCGATCGCGGCGGAAGTGCGCCGCATCCTCGGCTGATGCGCGGGGACCCCGTCGCGGCGCTGATGGCCGTCCTCGCCCGCGAGGCGGAGATGGTCACGCCGGCCCTCCTCCAGCCCGCCGACCTCTTCGTCGAGATCGCCGGCGAGGAGTTCCGCAAGCGCCTCTTCCTCACCGACGGCAACAACGGCACGACACTGTGCCTTCGCCCCGAGTTCACGATCCCCGTCTGCCGCGACCACCTCGACGCCGGCCGTCCCTCGCCGGCCGCCTACGTCTACAAGGGCAAGACGTTCCGCCGCCGCCGCGCGATCGGCGAGCCGGAGTTCGAGCAGGCCGGCATCGAGTGGCTCGGCCACCCGGACGAGATGGAAACGGACGCTCGCCTCCTCGCCCTTGCCTACGAGTGCGCTGCCGCGGTCGGCCTGACGCCGCGGACGCGGGTCGGCGACGCGCACGTCTTCGCGGCGCTGACCGGGGCGGTCGGGCTCTCTCCCACATGGCAAAGCCGCCTCGTGGCGGCGTTCGGCGACCCGGACCGGCTCGCGCAGGCCCTCACCCGGCTTGCCCGCCGCGAGCCGCCGGACGGGCTCGTCGCCCGCCTCGCCCCCGCGCTCGCCGCCGTCGACCCTGCCGAGGCGAGAAAGGTGGTGGAGGCGATCGTCGCCCAGCGCGGCGGCACGGCGGGGCGCACGGTTGACGACATCGCCGGCCGTATTCTGGAGGAGGCCGGCACCGGGGCGGGCCAGCCCGAGGTGGTCGCCACGGTCGAGCGCTTCTTCGCCGTGCGCACGCCGCTTGCGGGTGCCGCCGACGCGCTCGCCGCCTTCGCCCGCGCCGAAGGCATCGACCTCGACGGCACCCTCGTCGATCTCGCCCGCCGCACGGACGCGCTCGCCGGCCACGGCATCGACACCGCCGCGATCACGTTCGATGCCCGCTTCGGCCGCCGCCTCGGCTACTACACCGGCTTCGTGTTCGAGATGATGGACCCGGCCGAACCCCGCGCGGAAGTGATCGCCGGCGGGCGCTACGACAAGCTGATCGCCCTCCTCGACCCCGCCCGCTCCCTGCCCGCCGTCGGCTTCTCCGTCTGGCTCGACAGGCTGCCCGACTGAAAGGCCGACATGACCGTCATCACCTATCTCAGCCACATCCGGTTCGACTTCGGCGCCCTCGCGGCCCTGCCGGAGGACCTCGCCGCCCTGGAGGTGCGCCGTCCGCTGATCGTCTCCGACGAGGGGCTTGCCGCGACGGGCCTCCTCGACCGCCTCCGCGCCCTCCTGCCCGACGCGCCGGTCTTCACCGGCACCCCGTCGAACCCGACGGAGGACGCTGTTGAGGCGGCGCTCGCCGTCTACCGCGCCGAGCACTGTGACGGGCTCGTCGCGTTCGGCGGCGGCTCTCCCATCGACCTCGCCAAGGGCGTCGCCCTGCTCGCCACCCACGCCGGCGACCTCGAGCCCTATGCCGCAATCCTCGGCGGCATCGCGCGGATCGGCCCCGTGGCGCCGCTCATTGCGATCCCCACCACCGCCGGCACCGGCTCGGAGGTCGGCCGCGCGGCGCTGATCACGCTGCGCGACGGGCGCAAGCTCGGCTTCATCTCGCCGCACCTCATCCCGAAGCGGGCGATCTGCGACCCTGATCTCCTCGTCGGCATGCCGCCCCGCCTCACCGCCGCGACGGGGATGGACGCGCTCTCCCACTGCATCGAGACGTACCTGTCGCCGCGCGTGAACCCGCCGGCGGAGGCGATCGCGCTCGACGGTGCGGCGCGCCTCGTCCCCGCCATTCGCAAGGCCGTCGCCGACCCCACCGACCGGCAGGCGCGATGGGAGACGATGATGGGCGCGCTCGAAGGCGGCCTCACCTTCCAGAAGGGCCTCGGCGCCGTGCACGGCCTGTCGCACGCGCTCGGCGGCCTCAAGTCGCCGAGCCTGCACCATGGGCTGCTGAACGCCGTCCTCCTGCCGCCGGTCATCTGCCACAACGCCGAGGCGGCGCCGGAGAAGATCGCCCGGCTCGCTGCCGTCATGGGCATGGACGACCTTGCGGACGGACTCGCCGCGCTGAATGGCGAGATCGGCCTGCCCACCTCGCTCGCCGGGATGGGTCTCGACGCGGCGATCGTCCCCACGATGGCGGAGCGGGCGATGGCGGACCATTCGACCGCCACCAACCCGCGGCCGATGACGGCCGAGGCGTATGCGGAGCTCCTGCGCGCGGTGCTCTGAGCCGCGCCCCGCGCGGGCGCTCCCGCCCGCGTCGCGGTCAGGTGCAGATGTCCGCCTCGTTCGCGCAGATGTCCCGCACGAAGCCGCGCACGGGACGCTCGTCCGGCCTGTCGAGGCCGACAATCAGCGCGTCGACCTCGAACCACTCGCCGGTGCAGGAGATCGCGCGGCGGATCCGGAGCCCTTCGGCGGGGTCGTCGCGCGGCCTGTCCACCACCGGCGCGCTCGCATCCGGCGCGGCGTGGACCGTGGGGGTCTGCGGCCGGAAGCCGAGGATCTCGCCTGGCACCCAGCCTTGGCCGCGGAACACCACGCGGGGAGTCTCGTCGCCGTAGCCGTAGTCCGGAAACTCGGCGGCGGTGATGCGGAACCAGCCACCGCTGGAGCCCGTCACGGTCATCACCGCGCGGTAGGGCGGGTTCTCGCCGGCGCCGGGGTCCGGTGGCGGCAAGCGGCCGACAACGACCGCCGCCTCATCCGGCCGGGCGCGGATCGGAAAACCGCCGGGATCCTCGGCGGTGGACCAGGCCTGCAGCGTGCAGCTTGCCGCGTCCGCCCCCTCGGGCAGGAGGGCAAGCAGGACGATCGCGAGAGCGCATCTCATCATGTCCGTCTCCCCACCGGCGCTCAGTCGCTGCCGGTGCCGCAGGTCGTCAGCTGGTTGCCGCAGGTGTTGCGGACGAAGCCGCGCACCTTCCGGCCGCCGCCCGTGATGCCGACCTCGGCCTCCACCTCGGCCCACTCGCCGGTGCAGGAGAGGACGCGGCGGACGTTGATCCACTCGCCCTCGCCCCCGTTCGCCTCGGCGATCACCCCCGCGGAGCGGCTCGGCGCGCTGCGCACCCTCGGGTCCTCGACGGAGAAGGTGATGAAGCGGCCCGAGACCCAGCCGCGCCCCTCGAACACCGTGCGCGAGGACCCTTCGTAGTCCGGGACCGCCGCGCGCTCGATGAGGAGCCAGCCGTTCTCGGAGCCGACGATGTCGACCTCGGTCGCGAGCGGCGGGTCGCCTTCCTCCGCACCCTCGAAGCTTTCCGCCGGAAGAACGCCGACGATCCGTGCCTTCGCGCTCGGTTCGGCGCGGACGTTGAGGCCGGCGGGGTCGGTGTCGGTCGACCAGCCGGAGAGGGAGCAGGAGGCCGCCTCGGCTCCGGCGGGGAGGAGGGCGACGGCGAGAATAGCGAGCGGGCGGATAAGCATCGGAGACCCCGGTTGAGCGGCGCGCCCCGATCTGTCACCACGGGGCGCCACGTGATCAACGTTCCATGACCGACCTTATTCTCGCCGTCCCCTCCAAGGGCCGCCTTCAGGAGGAGGCGCTCGAATTCCTGTCGCGCTCCGGGCTGAAGGTGGCGCGGGCCCGTGGCGGCCGGGATTATCGCGGCGCGATCGCCGGGCTGCCGGGCGTCGAGGTCGCGTTCCTCTCCGCGTCGGAGATCGCCCGCGAGCTCGCCGCCGGCAATGCGCACCTCGGCCTCACCGGGCTCGACCTCCTGCACGAGACGGTTGAGGACGACGGCGAGCGCGCGGCGCGGATCCACATCGTCGCCCCGCTCGGCTTCGGCCGGGCGGACGTCGTCGTCGCGGTGCCGGAGAGCTGGATCGACGTGGAGGGGATGGCCGACCTCGCCGATGTCGCGGAGATGCACCGCGCCCGCCACGACCGGACGCTGCGGGTCGCGACGAAATTCGTCCACCTCACGCGCCGCCACTTCGCCGCCGCCGGGGTGGCGGACTACCGCATCGTCGAGAGCCTCGGCGCGACGGAAGGGGCGCCGGCGGCCGGCGTCGCCGACCTCATCGTCGACATCACCACCACCGGCGCGACGCTCGCCGCGAACCAGCTCCGCGTCCTGTCGGATGGCACCATCCTGCAGTCGGAGGCGCACTTCGTCGCCTCGCGCGCGGCGAGCTGGAATGCTGTGCGGCGCGAGCTGGCAGCGACGGTGGTGGAGCGGATCGCCGCCGAGATGCGGGCACAGGCGGTGCTGGAGCTCCGTGCCGTGGTCGAGGATCCCGCCGCCGTCGCCGGCCGCGCGGCGGAGCTGTTCGACGCCGTCGCCCCGTTCGGCCCCGCGCCGGTGCCGCTGACCCTGCACGTCCCGCGCCGCCGCGCCTCGGCGGCCGCGGCCTGGCTGCGTGGGGCGGGCGCCGGCGCCGTCGTCCTCACCGAGGTGCGAGATGTCTACGAGGACACCGCCCTCGTCCCCGCCCTCCTCGCCGCCCTCGGCTGAGCCGCCGGCGCCCGCGTCATCGAGGGCCGCACGAAGGTCGCGCGGGCGGCGGCCGTCGGCTCCCGCGCGATGCAGCCCTCGATGTGGTCGTTCACGAGGCCTGCCGCCTGGAACAGCGCGGTCATCGTGGTCGGCCCGACGAAGCGGAAGCCGCGCGCCTTCAGCGCCTTCGAGGCCGCCGCCGCTTCCGGGATGATCGTCCGCCCGAGGAGTGCTGCGTGGTCGAACGGCTCCGGCGTCGACTGCGGCTCGAAGCTCCACAGGAAGCCCGCGAGCGAGCCGACCTCCTCCACCAGCGCCTCCGCCCGGCGGGCGTTCTCGATCGCCGCCTCGATCTTGCCCCGGTGCCGCACGATTCCCGCGTCGGCGAGGAGCCGGGCGATGTCCGCCTCGTCGAACCGTGCGACGGCGCCGATCTCGAAGCCGGCGAAGGCGCGGCGGAAGTTCTCGCGCTTTCTGAGGATGGTCAGCCAGGAGAGGCCGGACTGGAAGCCCTCGAGGCAGATCTTCTCGAAGAGGCGTGTGTCGTCCGCCACAGGGCGGCCCCACTCCTCGTCGTGGTAGCGCACGTACTCGGGCACGCCGCCGTGCCAAAAGCAGCGTGGCGCCCCGTCCGACCCGGCCCTCAGTCCCGCCACCTCCATCGCCAGCCTCCGACTGGTTAACCAATGGTTACTTTTGCCCGCGCGCGCCCGGCACCAATCCGCTAGGTTGGTGTTGGGAAGGGCGACAGTAGCGCGGAGGTCGGACGATGAAACGCCTGGGTCTTGCGATCCTCACGCTTCTCGCGATCGCAACGCCGTCGCTCGCCGTCGCGCCGGCCGCGCCGCCCTCGGTGGACAGCGCCGCCCTCGCCCGCGGCTTCTTCCTCACCGTGTTCGGCCTCGAGTATGGCGGCCATGTCGACGCGCAGCGCGTCAAGCGCTGGACCGGCGAGGTCCGCTTCCATGTCACCGACCTGTCGGGCGCGGCGCGGGAGGCGCCGGCGCGCGCGTTCCTGCGCTCCCTGCCGGAGCGGATCGGCAACTTCCGCGGCAGGGTCGTGGAGACCCCGGCCGACGCGAACTTCGAGGTCTTCCTCGTCCGCAGCGCCGATTTCGGCGCGGTGGTCGCGGCCGAGCTCCGGGCCGACGCGATCGCGATGGGCGCGCGCTGCCTCGTCGGCGTGACCACGCGGAACGGCCGCATCGAGCGGTCCACGGCGGTGATCGTCGCCGACGACGACTACCTCTTCAACCGCTGCCTGGTGGAGGAGGTGCTGCAGGGCCTCGGGCCGATGAACGACGACAGCCGGCTCGCCGCGTCCGTCTTCAACGACACCTCGCGCCACACGACCTTCACCGACTTCGACCGGGCGCTGATGAACGTCCTCTACCACCCGCTGATCCGCCCGGGGATGACCGGCTCGGAGGTGCAGCGCACACTGCCGGCGGTGATGCGCGACCTCGGCTACCGCTGAGCCGCGGCGGCGCCGAGCGCCCGCTCCAGCACGCCGAGCGCCGCGTCGCTGGTCTGGGCCACGTTGACGCGCATGAAGCCCGCCGCGGACCGTGACACGGAGAAGACGTTGCCCGGGGCAAGCACCACGTCCTCATCGAGCGCCCGGCGGGCGACGTCGGCCGCGTCGAGCCCGTCCGGCAGGCTGCACCAGAGGTAGAACCCGCCGCGCGGCATCAGCCACGGCTCGATCCCGAGCGCCCGGAGCCGGCCCGCAACCTCGCCGCGCGCCCTGCCGAGCCGGCGGTGGAGCCCCGCGAGGTGCTTCGCCCACCCCGCCTCGCCGATCACCGCCGCCACCAGTTCCGCCGCGAGCGGGCTTGGCGCACCGAAGCTCGAGGCGATCTGGAGGTCGATGAGCGCCTCCACGATGTCTGCCCGCGCGGCGACGTAGCCGACGCGGATCGAGGCGGACAGCACCTTGGAGAAGCTGCCGATGCGGATCACGCGGTCGAGCCCGTCGAGCGCCGCGAGCCGAGGCGAGGGCTCCGGCTCGAAGTGGGCGAAGATGTCGTCCTCCACCACCGTGACGTCGTGCGCGGCGGCGGCCGTCAGCACCTGGTGCGCCACCTGCGGCGACAGCGTCGCCCCGGTCGGGTTGTGGAGCGCCGAGTTCGTGATGTAGAGCCGCGGCCGGTGTGTCGCGAGCGCCTCCGCGAAGGCGCGCGGGTCGGGCCCGGCGCGGGTGAACGGGATGCCGACAATGGCGACCCGGTTCGCCTTCAGGAGCGCCTGAAAGTTGAAGTAGCACGGGTCGTCCACCACCACCGTGTCGCCGGGGCTGAGGAACAGGCGGCAGACGAGGTCGATCGCCTGCGTCCCCGACGCGGTGAGGAGCACGCGGTCCGGCCCGACCTCGATCCCGTCCGCCGCCGCGAGCCGGGCGACATGGCGGCGGAGCGCCAGCGTGCCGCGCGTGCCGCCGTAGTTGGCGAGCGTCGCATCCGGGGCGCGGGCCAGCGCCCGCAGCGCGCGGCGGACGGCAGCGTTCGGCATCGCCTCCGCCGGGAGCCAGCCGCAGCCGGGCATGTCGGCGGAGCGGGCGTCGAGCGACTGGCGCGAGACCCAGAACGGGTCGATCGCACGGTCCCTGTCCGGCGCCGCGTCGGCGAGCGGCAGCGGCGGCGGCGCCCCGACCACCACGAAGCCGGCGCCGGGACGCGAGCGGATGAGGCCCTCCGCCACCAGCCGGTCGTACGCCTCCGCCACCGTCGAGGGTGACACACCAGCCTGCCCGGCGAGGCGCCGGATCGACGGCAGCTTCTCGCCCGGCCCGAGCGCACGCGCCGCGACGAGGCGTCGGACCCGCTCCATCACCTCTCCCGTCCGCGTCCCCGCTGCCAACAGTCCGCCCCTTCGAGCCATACAGTTCGGCGCAACTGTACGGCACTGTTCGTGGCGCTGTCAGCCACCTCGCGCTATCGATGCCCAAGCGGAGGCGCGACGATGCAGCGGATGGACGGGTGGGGCAGCGGCCTCCTGGGGGTCGTGATCTTCTCCGGTTCGCTGCCGGCGACGCGGGTTGCGGTGGGCGAGTTCCCGCCGCTCTTCCTCACCTCGGCGCGGGCCGCGATCGCGGCCGTCCTCGGCCTCGCGCTCCTCGCGGTCCTGCGCCAGCCGCGGCCGGCGCGGCATGATCTCGTTCCGCTCGGCGTCGTGTCGCTGGGTGTCGTGGTCGGATTTCCCCTCCTCACCGCGCTCGCGCTGCAGCACATCACGGCGGCGCGCTCGATCGTGTTCGTTGGCCTGCTGCCGCTCGCGACGGCGCTCTTCGGCGTCCTGCGCGGCGGCGAGCGGCCGCGGCCGGCGTTCTGGCTGTTTTCGGCATTGGGCGCCGCGGCGGTCTCCGGCTACGCCCTCTGGAGCGGCGGCGGCGACGGCTCGCTCACCGGCGATGCGCTGATGCTCGCCGCGGTCGTCGTCTGCGGGCTCGGCTATGCGGAAGGCGCCGCCCTGTCGCGCCGGCTCGGCGGCTGGCAGGTGATCTCGTGGGCGCTCGCCCTGTCGCTCCCGCTCAGCGCGGCGCTTGGCCTCGCGACGCTGCCGGCGGGGCTCGGCGAGGTCGGCCCGCCGGCCTGGGCGGGGCTCGCCTATGTGTCGGTGTTCTCGATGCTCGTCGGCTTCGTGTTCTGGTACCGCGGGCTCGCCATCGGCGGAATCGCGGGGGTCGGCCAGCTCCAGCTGCTGCAGCCCTTCTTCGGCCTCGCCCTCGCGGCCGTTCTCCTCGGCGAGCCGGTCGGTGCGGGCATGGTCGCCGTCACGGCGCTCGTCGTCGCCTGCGTCGCGGGCGCCCGCCGCTTCGCCCGCTGACCCCTCTCAGCGGCGGATCCGCGCCACCAGCGGCACGTGGTCGGACGCCTTCTCCCATCCGCGCGCGTCCGTCATGATCTCCGTCGTGACGCGCGCCGCCAGCGCCGGCGAGGCCCAGACATGGTCGAGCCGGCGGCCGCGGTTGTTCCCGGGCCAGGTGGCGTTGCGGTAGCTCCACCAGGTGTAGACCTTCTCCGGCTCCGGCCTGTCGCGGCGCACGATGTCGACCCATGCGCCCGCCCGCCGCGCGGCTTCCAGCCGCTCCGTCTCGCCCGGCGTGTGGCTGATGACGTCGAGGAGCTGGCGGTGCGACCAGACATCGTGCTCGTAGGGCGCCACGTTGAAGTCGCCGGTGAGGAGCGCCGGCTCCTCGGCCGCGCCCGCGCCCCATGGGAGCAGCCCGTCGAGGAAGGCGAGCTTGGCGGCGAACTTGCCGTTCACCGCGGCATCCGGGATGTCGCCGCCGGACGGGATGTAGAGCGAGTGGAGCCGCACCGGCCCGCCCCAGTCGACCACGGCGGACACGTGCCGGGGCTGGTCGATGCCGCCGATCATCTCGGCGCGGATGCCCTCGATCGGCAGCTTCGACAGGACGGCGACGCCATGGTGCCCGCCGCGGCCGTTGAGCGCGACATGGCGGTAGCCGCGCCGGCGGATCGGCTTCAGCGGAAACGAGCCGTTCTCGCACCGCGTCTCCTGCAGGAGGATGACGTCCGGCTTCACGAGGCGGATCACCTTCGCGAGGAGGTCGATCCGCGCCCGGACCGAGTTGATGTTCCAGGTGACGACGGTGAGGGTGTCCGGCGCGGCCGGCTCCATCGCGGCGCCGCCAGGTCCAAGCTCCTCGTCCATGCCGCCCGCCACCCCTCCGTCCGCCGGCGCTGTGTGGGGAGCGACAGCCGCGCGGTCAACTGGACAGCTTCGGCGCGCTGCGGCTTTATCGACCGCGGGCAGGCCCGGAGGGCGGAGACGGCGATGGCGGCGGCGATGCGGATCATGTTGGTCGTGCTCCTCGGAGCGGTCCTCGTCGGGAGCGCGGTGGCGGACGAGCCAAAGCGGATCGACGCCGAGCTGGAGGCGGCGCGCGCCAAGGCCGGCAGTCCGGCGCTCGCAGCGGCGATCACGAAGGGCGGCCGGATCCTCGCCATGGGCATCACGGGTCGGCGGCGCGCCGACCGGGACGACCTCGCGCTGATCGGCGACCGCTTCCACCTCGGCTCCGACACCAAGGCGATGACCGCGCTCGCCGCCGCGATCCTCATCGAGGGCCGCTCGCCGATCCCGTTGAAGGACGGCGCGCGGCTCACCTTCGACACAACCGTCGGCGAGGTCTTCCCGGAGCTCGTCCCCACCATGGTGCCGGGCTTCGCCGGGATCACGCTACACCAGCTCCTGTCGCACACCTCCGGCATCCACGGCGATGACGACCGCTACCTCCCCTTCCTCGGCTTCGACATCAACCTCCCCGCGATGAACCCGGACGAGCTCCGCGCCTCCGTGGTGAAGACGCTGGTGACGATGCCGCTCGCCCACGAGCCGGGGACGGCGTTCGAGTACGCCAACTTCGGCTACATCCTCGCGGGCGCCATGCTGGAGCGGCTCACCGGGCGCACCTGGGAGGAGCTCGTCGTCGCCCTCGTCTTCGAGCCGCTCGCGCTCGGCAGCGCCGGTCTCGGCTCGCAGGCGGAGCCGACGCGGATGGAGGCCGCCGTCGGGCATGACCTGCGCGACGGAGCACCCTTCCCGATCCTCTTCGGCCCCTACGCGGGGCTGCCGTCGGTGATGTTCCCGGCCGGCGCGGCGTACATGAGCGTCGTCGACTTCGCCCGCTGGGCCGACTTCCAGGCGACGCGCGGCACGTACGGCCCGTCCCTCGTCGCGGCGGAGACGCTGGCGCTCCTGCAGACCGGGGTCGTCGACATGCCGGAGAACGCGACGCCGATCCCCGGCTTCTCGGGCAAGGCCCGCTACGGGCTCGGCTGGGGCATCACCACGGCCGACTTCGCGCCGGAGCCTGTCATCCTCCACGCGGGATCGAACTCGCTGAACCTCGCCTTTGTCATGCTCCTGCCGGAGGAGGAGGTCGCGATCGTCACGATGGCGAACGTCGAAGGACCCGGCACGGCGGCCGCGCTCGCCGAGCTCTCCGCGCAGCTCTACGAGACGTACGGCAAGGCGCCCTGAGCCGCCCGTGACGGCGGCGCGGCGGTCGGCTACCACGGCCGCCTCGGGTCAGGGCGGATCATGGCAAAGACGGTCGTTGCGATATCCTCGTTCGTGATGCGCGGGGCGGTGGGGCTCCGCGCGGCGCAGTTCGCGCTGGAGCGGCGCGGCGACACCGTGTGGCCGGTGCCGACGGTGCTGATGCCCTGGCACCCGGGCCTTGGCCGCTCGACGCGCACCGTCCCCGCCGACCTCCCCGCCCAGCTCGCCGAACTCTCCACCCGCGCCGCCGAGGTCGACGCCGTGCTCACCGGCTACTTCGCGACGGCGGAGACAGTCGCTGCCGCCGCCCGCCTCATCGACGCGGTCCGCGCCGCACGGTCCGACGCGATCGTCCTCGTCGACCCGGTGATCGGCGACGAGCGCGGCCGCTACGTCCCCGATCCCGTGGCGGAGGCGATCGCCAGCCTCCTCGTCCCGCGCGCCGACATCCTCACCCCCAACGCCCACGAGCTCGCGGACCTTTCCGGCGGAAGCGACGCGGCCGCCGCCCGCCGGCTCGGCCCGCCGGCGGTGGTCGTCACCTCGGCGGTGGCGGAGGGCGGCCGGATCGCGGCGCTCCTCGTCGACGACGAGGGCGAGGCTCTCGCGGAGCACGACGCCGTGCGGGACGCGCCGCGCGGCACGGGCGACCTCTTCGCGGCGGTCCTTCTGTCGGCCCGCCTCTCCGGGCGAGAGCTCGCCGGTGCGGTGCGCGAGGCGGCGGCGGCGACCCTTGCCGTCGTCCGCGCCTCGGGACCGGAGACCCTGGCGCTCGCCGCCGCGCAGGATCTCATCGCGGCGCCCCCGGCCGACACGGTCGCGGTTACTCGCTGACAGCGTGACCCGCCGGCGTCGCGAGATCAACAACCAGAAGGTGGTTGAAAGGCGGGACCACAACCATTACCATAGATTGATATTTTACTTGAGGTTTACCAGCATGAAGCTCATTGCATCGATCACATTGCTTGCATCCTTGGTGATGCTGACGGCCCCCTTGGTCACCAGCGTTGCGGAAGCCTGTAACCGAACGGTTCAGCAATGCCCCCCTCAATAACGCATGCCGCCTAACTTCGCGTTCGGCCTATTTGAACATGCGGCCAAGGCAACGATCTCCGGGGTCGCCGTCGCGGCGATCGCAGCGTTTGTGCTATCGAAAGCGGAGACGGCCATCGAGCGGTCAGAGCAGAGAAGCGCCCTGAAGCAACTCCAGAATTTGACCATCATCGGGTTCACCAATGGCCTTGCCACGCGATTCGTCGAACTGGATTGCCTCAGAGAGGCGAGCCTGCCCTTCGGCACGACCTGCCGCAACAGCGTCAGGGATCTGACGGCTTACATCGACAAACAAAGCCAGACACTCGTTGCTCTCGTTCCTGATATGAAAATTGATCAAGTCAGTTTACTTGAGGCATCCCTTCATGAAACACTCAAAATTCCTGACGGACATTCGCTGCAACGCGACCAGATCCAGAATTTATCCCGTCTGTTTCAGTCCAGTATTTATGAAAGCTCGCGACAGATCCGCTAGCGCCAGATTGCCGTTGCTCGCATTCCTGGCCGTCCTCGCCATGCTCGGCGTCAGCGACGACGCCTTCTCGCAGCAGACCGCACCGACATCCGCCGAGCAGGGGCGATGGGTAACGGCCGGCACCTATGCGTTGTCCGGCTTTGCGCAGAACCCCACCCGGGAAAAGACATACCGCGGCGCCGGGCGAGAGAAGGCCCGGATCTCCATCTACTTGCCCGCGATGACCATGCTTTATGGCGTCGGGAATACCGTCACCTTGAACGGGCGGCAGTACGTCGACGCCCGGACCCAAAGTGGGATTCCCGTGTCCGTCCTTCTGTCGCAGATCTCCAGCGGCGACGTCACCGCATTGTCGAACCGCGATGTCGTCGTCCATCAGGGTCACGATGCTTGCATCTATTCGGAGGATGAGTGCATAGGTGAAGACGAGGTTCCAAAAGGGAGCTCATTCACCATCAGAAGCGAAACGCGATCCAGAATCATTCTCGAGAATGCCTGGGGACTGGTCGTATCCTACACTCAGCGCGAATTCGACGACCTTGAGCGCGCAGGCTTCCTGACCCGGCTTCAGAACCGGATCCATCCCCGGTGGCGGATCATCGAGGGATACGCTTTGCCGATCTCCATCACGTGCGGCGCGGAACTGCCCGGAGGAGGATCAACGAAGTTCGAGATTGACGCCGCGCGATACGAGGCCGGTCCAGAGACGTGGGCCCCCAACGACGAGGCGTGGACGATAAAGGCTTTCGAACTTCTGGACCTTGGCCGCGTCGAGAAGGTCGGTAGCAACTATGTCGCGACGCTGTCCGAAGCCATGCCGTCAACTGACGACGTCAACTCAGGGCAGCCGGTCGCCTACGACTTCAGCGTGTTCGCCTATAAAGACACCGACCGGGCAGAGCAGTACAAATTCGCGTCGATCCTGTCGATCATGTCGTGCGAGGAATTTACGCGCTTCACCGAGAACAAACCGTCGTATGTCAAACGCCTGTTTGCGTACTATGACGTCGACAACGACGCGACCTACCCGCTTGACGAGATCGAATTCGAGGCGCAACTGTCGGAGACCGCGCGCTCCGAATTGTTCGATCGACTTGATCGCTCTTTCTTTTTCAGCATCAATTCGGCTCAACAATATCGAGCTGTCTTTGAGAACGTGACAGATCGACTCCGCGACCCCAGCGCTGCCTCGTTCCTCATCTCACGCACGAATGCATCCTGCGCGGAGACGGATCGGGAGTGGTGCTCGAGCGTCGATCAGGAGGTCCTCTACAGCGACTGACCGGCGCGCCTGAGCGAGACGCGCCTCGGCGGCGCGCTCTAGCCCCAGCGCTCCCGCGCCCGGTCGTCGGCCGCCTTTGCCTCCACCCAGGGCCCGAGCGTCCCGTCCGCGAGGTGCTCGCGCTTCCAGAACGGGGCGTCGGTCTTCAGGAAGTCTATCAGGAAGCGCACCGTCTCGAACGCCGCGTCGCGGTGAGAGGAGCGGGCGGCGACGAGGACGATCGGCTCGCCGACCCGCACCAGTCCGTGGCGGTGCACGGCGAGGATGCCCGTCACAGGCCAGCGGGCCGCGGCCGCGTCGGCGATCCGGCCGATTTCCGCCTCCGCCATGCCGGGATAGTGCTCGAGTTCGAGGCCGACGAGCCGCCCGCGCTCGCCCCGGCACAGGCCGAGGAAGGTCGCGACCGCGCCGGTGTCGTCGTCCGCGCCGAGCGTGGCGAGCTCCGCCGCCGGGTCGAGCGGCTCGCCGGCGATCCGGACGTGGACCTGTGTCACCCCTCAGCCGCCGGTCATCGGCGGGAACAGCGCCACCTCGCGGGCGCCCGCGAGCGGGGCATCGTGGCGGACGTGCTGCTGGTCGACCGCGACGCGAATGAAGCGGTCCTGCTCCAGCGCGTGCGCGTAGCCCTCGCCGCGGCCCTTCAGCCAGGCGATGAGGTCGCCTGCGGTCGCGACCTCCTGCGGCAGCGCGACGTCCTCCTCGGCGTGGCCGATCCGCTCGCGCACCCACGCGAAGTATTTCAGCTTCATAGCCCCTCCTTCGGACGCAGCGACTGGCCCGGGGCCGGCTCCTCCGTCGGGATCGGATCCGCCACCGGCCGGCCGAACGCGCCGCGCGCGCCCCACGCATACTCCCACCCGCTCCAGATGGTGAGCGCCGACGCTCCCCACAGGAGGATCAGCCCGGCCCAGAGCGAGACCTGCGGAAACGGCGTCAGCGGCGCCGCGATCAGCGCGGCGAGCGCCACCAGCTGCACGGTCGTCTTCCACTTCCCCGCCATGGAGGCCGGGATCACCACGCCCTTCTCGCCGAGGTGCTCGCGCAGGCCCGAGATTGCGATCTCGCGCATCAGGATGAGCGCCGCCGCGAGCGCGTTGACGCCGGTGATCGTGCCTTCCGCGCAAAGGACAAGCAGCGTCACGCCGACGAGGAGCTTGTCGGCGATCGAATCCAGCATGCGCCCGAACGGCGTCGTCTGGTTCCAGGCGCGGGCGAGATAGCCGTCGAGGAAGTCCGTCACCGCGGCCACGACGAAGACGAGGAGCGCCCAGCCGCGGACGCCGTCGAAGGATGTGAGGAGGACGGCGAGCGCGACGACGCCGACGACACGGACCCAGGTGAGGAGCGTGGGAAGGTTCATCGGGACGACGCGCCGGACGCGTGGAAGTGGTCGTACACCTTGCGCGCGACGCTCTCCGAGATGCCGGCGACCTCGACGAGGTCGTCGATGCCGGCCTTCGCGACAGCCTTCGCCGTGCCGAAGTGCTTCAGGAGCGCCCGCTTGCGGGAGGCGCCGATGCCGGGGATCTCGTCGAGCGGGTTCGCCGTCAGCGCCTTCTTGCGCTTCGCCCGGTGCGCGCCGATCGCGAAGCGGTGCGCCTCGTCGCGCAGCCGCTGGACGAAGTAGAGCACCGGATCGCGGGGCGAGAGGCGGAACGGGGCGCGGCCCTTCATGTGGAACTCCTCGCGCCCCGCGTCGCGGTCGACGCCCTTTGCAACGCCGATCAGCGGCACGTCGGTGATGCCGAGCGCGTCGAGCACCTCCTGCGCCGCCTTGAGCTGCCCCGCGCCGCCGTCGATCAGGACGAGGTCCGGCCACGGGCCGAGCGTGCCCTCGGCGATCTCATCGCCCACGATCTCCTCGCCGATCTCGGAGAGGGCGTCCTCCGTCGCGCCGATCACGTCGTCCGGCGCCGGGGGAGGCTCAGAGTGCGCGCGCCGCTCGCCGGCCTCCTTCAGGAGACGAGAGAAGCGGCGCGTCAGCACCTCGCGCATCATCCCGAAGTCGTCGCCAGGGGTGATGTCCTCTCCCTTGATGTTGAATTTCCTGTAGTGCTGCTTGGAGAAGCCCTCCGGCCCCGCGACGACCATGCCGCCGACCGCGCCCGTCCCCATGATGTGCGAGTTGTCGTAGACCTCGATCCGGCGCGGCACGCGGCCGAGCCCGAACGTTTCGGCAAGCCCGGCGAGGAGCTTGTTCTGGCTCTGCCGGTCCGACAGGCGCCGCGCCAGCGCCTCCTTGGCGTTGACGAGCGCGTGGTCGACGAGGTCGCGCTTGGTGCCGCGCTGCGGGACGGCGACCTCGACTTTCCGGCCGGCCCTCTCGGAGAAGGCGAGTTGCAGGAGTTCGCGCTCCGGCAGGTCGTGCGACAGGAACAGCGTCCGCGGGACGGGCTTGTCGTCGTAGAACTGAGCGAGGAAGGTCTCAAGCACCTCGCCCGCCTCGAGCCCCTCGTCCTTCGGGAAGAAGGCGCGGTTGCCCCAGTTCTGGCCGGTGCGGAAGAAGAACACCTGCACGCAGGTCTCGCCGCCCTGCTGGTGCACGGCGAAAACGTCCGCCTCCTCGATCCCCGCCGCGTTGATGCCCTGGTGGCTGTCGACATGGCTCAGCGAGGCGAGCCGGTCGCGGATCCGGGCCGCCCGCTCGAACTCCAGCGCGTTCGACGCCTCCTCCATCTCGGCTCCCAGCTTGGCGCGGATCGCTTTCGACCTGCCGGATAGGAACGCCTTTGCCTCCCCGATGAGTTCAGCGTAGTCGACGAGCGCGATCTCCCCCGTGCAGGGTGCCGAGCAGCGCTTGATCTGCCACAGGAGGCACGGCCGCGTGCGCGTCTCGTACACGGCATCCGAGCACGAGCGAATCAGGAACGCCTTCTGGAGCGCGTTGATGGTGCGGTCCACCGCGCCGGCCGAGGCGAACGGGCCGAAATAGGTTCCCTTTCGCGAGTGCGCACCGCGGTGCTTGATGATCTGCGGCGCCGGGTGGTCACCAGTGAGCAGGATGTACGGAAAGGACTTGTCGTCGCGCAGCAGCACGTTGTAGCGCGGCCGGAAGCGCTTGATGAGGTTCGCCTCGAGGAGGAGCGCCTCGGTCTCTGTGTTGGTCTGCACGAATTCCATTGCGACGGTGCGGTTCACCATCGACATGAGGCGCGCCGAAAGCCCGGTCGGCCGCGAATACGCGACGACGCGCTTCTTGAGGCTGCGCGCCTTGCCGACGTAGAGGACGTCGCCTTTCTCGTCGAGCATCCGGTAGACGCCCGGCGCGTTCGGCAGCCGCTTCACCGTCTCGGCGATCAGGTCGAAGCCCGTTGCGGCCGCGATGTCCGGCGCGCGGCGGAAGCGCACCTCCTCCGCGCCCGTCGCACGGCCGACGCCGAACGGCGGGTCCTCGGGTGTCGAAGCGGGCTGCATGGCCATCAATCTGGCGCGCCCCGTCGGGGATCGCAACGGCCGCCCGCCCGCTGTCCAGCAAAAGCGTGGCGCAAGCTCCCGTTCTTACAACCTTTTCGCCAGCTTGTCTCCGTTACGCAATCTTTGGTTGACAGACACCCGCTGGGCGCGCTTAGTTGCCCGCGCAGTTGAATGCCGCAGGTGAGCATCCATGAAACTCGACGACATCGAAAAGGCCGATAAGTTTCGCGAAGCTGCGACACGGCGAGTCCGCAATGTCGAGACGACGCTGCGGCGCGTTCGCAACCTCGCGAACCCCGCCTCCTACTCGTACACAGACGCGGAGATCGATCGCATTTTCGACCACCTGCAGAAGGTGCTCGACCGCACGCGCGATACCTTCCAGCGCCGGCAAGACCAGGACCGCTTCATCCTCTAGACGTCGTCGCGCTCACTCCGTCACAACCGCATCGGGCGTCGCCCACGCGAGGTGCTGGCCGCCATCAAGCGCCAGCATCTGCCCGGTGATCGACGGCGTTTCCCAGAGAAACCGGATCGCCCGGCCGAACTCCGCCACATCCGGAGCGCGGGCGAGCGGCAGCGCCTCCACCATTCGGTCGAAGTCCGCCTCGGTCTGGCGCTCGGCCTTCAGCGTCGGCCCGGGGCCGAGCGCGACGACGCGCACGTACGGTGCGAGGGCCTGCGCCATGGTGCGCGTCAGCCACCACAGCGCTGCCTTGGAGGTGCTGTAGGAGAGGAACCGCGGCGTCGGCTTCAGCACCCGCTGGTCGAGGATGTTGACGACGAGCCCGCGCCCGCCTCCGGCTGCGAACGCGCTCGTCAGCCGCGCCGGCGCCTCGACGTTCACCGCCATGTGCCGCCGGAAGACCTCGCTCGAGAGCCCGTCCGCCCCGTCGTCCTCGAAGATCGACGCGTTGTTGACGAGGAGCGACAGCCGGCCGACCGCCGCCTCCGCCGCCGGAACCATCGCCGCGACGTCATCGGGGTTTGACAGATCACCCGAAATGACGGCGGTGGTGACGCCGTGCGCCGCCCGCAGCGCCTCGCAGAGGTCGCGGGCCGCCGCGCCCGAGCGGTTGGCGTGGATGGCGACGCTCCAGCCGTGCGCGGCGAGGTCGGTGGCGATCGCCCGGCCGATCCTGTGCGCCGCGCCGGTCACGAGGGCAGCCTTCGATGGGGGAGAGGTCATGACGCTCCGGCTCTGGCAGGCGCTGAACCATAGCGGGCAGCGCACCCGGCGCGCCGCGCCATTGGACGCAGTGGCGCCGCCCCGCGTCGCGGCCGCCATCATCGCCTATGTGACGCTCCTCCTCGCCGTCCGCCTGTCGATCTCGCCGTTCCTCGAGATCGACGAGGCGCAGTTCATGGCCGCGGTGGACCTGCGCTGGGTCTACGACAACTCCCACCCGCCGCTGATGAACTGGATCGTTCGCGGCGCCCTCGAACTCACGGGCTGGGACTGGCCGCTCGCCCTCGCCCTCGTGCGGGCGGTCCTCCTCGCGGCGACGCACCTCCTCGTTTTCGACGCGGCCCGCCGGCTCGGCGGCACCGCGGCCGGCATCCTCGCGGTCGCGTGCGCGATGCTGATGCCGCAGGTGTCGTGGATGTCGGCGCACACGCTCGCCCATTCCGTGCTCGCGATGGCGGCGGCGGCGGGTGTGGTGCACGCGGTGGTCCTCGTCATCACCCGCGGCGGCGCGCTGCCCTTCCTGTGGCTCGGCCTCGCGGCGGCGGTCGGCATCATGGGGAAGTACAACGTCGCGATCCTCCTCGGCGCTCTCGCCGCGGCGATTGTCACCGTCCGCCCCGTCCGCGCACGATTCGCCGTGCCGGCGGCACTCCTCGCGCCGCTCACGTTCGTCGCGCTCGCCGGGCCGGGGCTCGTCATGGCCGCCACGCAGCCTGCGATCACCACCGAGCGGATCGCGAAGCTCTACCGCGAGGGCCCGTTCGCGGCGGTCGACATCCCCGTTCTCGGGCTCGACGGGCTCCTCTCGCTCGCCGTGGCGACGCTCGCCTCCGCCGGCGTCGTCCTCGCCTTCGTCGCCCTCTTCGGCCGCGCGCCGGTGGGCGACGATGCGGTGCGGCGCGTCCTCTGGCGGACCGTCCGCTGGGGTCTCCTAGGCTTTGCGGCCGTGGTGCTCTTGGCCGACATGTCGCTCGTCCACGAGCGCTATCTGACGCCGCTCCTGATGGTGCTGCCCGTCGTCGCCTCGCTCCACCTCGCCGGCTGGCCGGGCCGGCGGTGGGTCGTCGTGGCGGGGATCGCGGCGGCGCTCGCCGTCCCGCTCGGCATCGTCGGCATGGTGGCGCTCGACAACCACCGCTGGGCGCGGCCCTACGAGCGGATCGGCGCCGCGATCGCAGCCGCGACGCCGCCCGGCGATATCGTGGTCGCCTCCAACCACTGGGACCCGGCGCTGCCGGCCAACATCGCGCTCGCCCTCCGCCAGTTGGGGCGGACGGCCATCGTCGCCGGCGACCGGGTGCACCCGCACGGCCCCATCCTCGTGCAGGTCTGGGACGGCCGCGGAATCCCGGAGGACCGCCCCCGGCCGGACGGCGCCTGCGAGGCGGCACGCCTGTCGGTGACCGCGCCCTACGTCAACCTCACCGAGCGGACGATGACGGTCACCGTGGCGGTCTACTCGCCCGCCGCCTGCCCCGCCTGAGCCTCGGCCGCGACGGCGCGGAGCCGGGCCAGCACGGCGTCTCGCGTCGCGGCAAGGCCCTTGTAGGCGAGCTGGTCCGCCGACAGCCCCGCGAGCTGGTCGGCGAGGGCGCCGGCGAGCCGCGCCCCCTCGGAGTGCCGGCGGAAGGCGTCCACCGGGTCGAGCATCACCTTGATTGTGAACAGGATGTCGCCCGAGTGCGGCAGCTTGACGAGGGTCTGGCGCTCCACCCGCACGAGGAGCGCCGCGTCGGGGTCGCGGTCCGGCCCGTGGTTGACCACCTGCTTCGCCCGCGCCTGGCGCAGCCCGCCGCCGGACTGGAGCGACCAGTTGAGCCGCCAGACCGGCGCATCCGGCGCGAGATGGTCGAAGATCCGCGCAACGCGCACGCCCATCGGCCCCGCCCAGCCGGGCACGTCGGCGTGGATGCCGTCCATCGGCCGGCCGAACTTCTCCGCAAGCGACCAGGACGACGGGAACGCGAGCACCGCCGAGGCGAGCCGCCATCCCTCCGGGCCGCGGCGCATCAGGACGAGGTCGTCCTGCACCATCAGCGCCGCCTCGACGAGCGGGCTCGAACCGTCCGGCGCCGGAGGCCCCGCCGGGATGCCCCGGGCGGCGAGGTGCGCGGCGATCCGCTCGCGCACCTCCTCCTCCGCCGCCGCCATGCCGGGCTCGGCCCTCACCACATCCGCCTCGCGCGCGATGATGGCAGCCTTTTCGGCGAGATCTGCCTCGCGCCGGTCGTCCACTTCGATCCAGTCCGACGGATCGAGCGGCGACAGGGCGATCGTGAACGGCCGGTTCCGACCGGCGTACGGCGCGTGGAGCGGGCGCACGGGCGCGGCGGTCATCGCGCACGCCTTCCGCGCCGCCCCACGACGCGCTTGTCCGCCGATGGCCGATCCCGTAGTGCTGCCCCGAAGCGAGATGTCACACGCCACAGTCCTTGCTGTCGCCCGCGGCGGAGCGAGAGAGGTCTTGATGCCAGAGGTGGACGACCCCCTGCGCCTGCTGCTCGGCGGCTCGCACGAATCGCACGATATCCGCCGACTTTCCAGCGCGGTCTCCGCGATCGAGACGGCGCAGTACTTCAACTCCCACGCCCGTCTCGCGCGGCCGTTTCCCGGCAAGGTGCCGATGCACCGGTACGGCGTCGCGAACCGGACCGTCGACGGGCTCATCCTCGAGTTCGGCGTCGCGCGGGGGCACACGATCAACGTCATCGCCGACGCCGCCGGCGTGCCTGTGTACGGCTTCGACGTCTTCACCGGGCTCCCGGAGGACTGGCGCGGCTCCTTCCGGGCCGGCCATTTCGACCGCCGCGGCAGCCTGCCGGAGGTTCGCGACAACGTCGACCTCGTGATCGGCCTCTTCGACGACACGCTGCCCGAGTTCGTTGGCCAGCACGCCGGGCCCGTGTCGTATCTCCACGTCGACTGCGACCTCTATTCCTCGACGAAGACGATCTTCCGCGAGCTCGGCGACCGGATCGTGCCGGGCACGATGATCGCCTTCGACGAATACTGGAACTACCCGGGCTGGCAGCAGGACGAATTCAAGGCGTTCAAGGAGTTCGTCGCCGAGCGCGGGATCGCCTACAGCTACGTCGGCTATGTGCCGACGAACCAGCAGGTCCTCGTCCGCATCGACTGAGGCCGGCGCTGGCGCGGCCCCTTCCCTCCCGCGCCGGATGGCCGCTCCGTGCGGCGGCAGCCGCCTGGGGCTTCGTCGAGGCGACGGTCTTTTTCGTCGTGCCGGATGTCCTCGTGACCGCGATCACCCTCAGGTGGGGGCTGCGGGCAGGCCTCGACGGGAGCGTCTTCGCCGCGGCGGGCGCCGTCGCGGGCGGGATCGTGGTGGCCCTCGTCGCGGCGGCCCACCCGGATGGGGTTCGCGGGGCGCTCGCTCTCGTCCCCGCGATTTCTCCGGCGATGGTCGACCGGGCAATGGACGACTTTGCCGGGTCCGGCCTCGTCGCGATGGCGGCTGGCGCATACGGCGGCGTGCCGTTCAAGATCTACGCCGCGGCGGCAGGGGCGACCGGGACGGTGCTTCTCCACTTCGCCGCGGCGGCCTTCCTGATCCGCCTCTCCCGCTTCGTCCTCGCCGCGCTTGCCGTGGCGGCGCTCCGGCGGCTCGTCCCGGTCGGCGACCGGACGGCCGCCGCCCTCCTCGCAGTGTTCTGGATCGCCTTCTACGCCTGGTACTTCAGCGTCGCCGGTTGACCGCTCACGCCGCCTTGTCGGCCGCCGCAAGCTCGTCGATCAGCCCGTCGATCACGCCGAGCCCCTTGCTCCAGAAGGCAGGGTCGCGCGCATCGAGTCCGAACGGGGCGAGGAGCTCGCCGTAGGGCTTCGAGCCGCCCGCCGACAAGAGCGCGAAGTAGTGCTCGGCGAAATCTGCCTCTCCCGCTTCGTAAACGCCGTAGAGAGAGTTCACGAGACAATCACCGAAGGCATAGGCATAGACGTAGAAGGGCGAGTTGATGAAGTGCGGGATGTACGACCAGAACACCTCGTAGCCCTTGCCGAGACGGATCGACGGTCCGAGCGATTCACGCTGGACGTCGAGCCAGATCTCGCCAAGCCGTTCGGCGGTGAGCTCGCCCTCCCGCCGCTCGGTGTGGACGCGCCGCTCGAAGGTATAGAACGCGATCTGGCGGACCACGGTGTTGAGCATGTCCTCAACCTTGGTCGCGAGCATCACCCGTCGCGTGCGCGCGTCCGGCGCGTCCGACAGGAGCCGGCGGAAGGTCAGCATCTCGCCGAACACCGAGGCGGTCTCGGCGAGTGTCAGCGGCGTCGGCGCCATCAGCGCGCCCTGCGGTCCGGCGAGGATCTGGTGCACGCCGTGGCCGAGTTCGTGCGCGAGCGTCATCACGTCCCGCACCCGGCCCTGGTAGTTGAGGAGGACGTAAGGGTGCGCCGACGGCACCGTCGGGTGGCTGAACGCGCCCGGCGCCTTGCCAGGGCGGACCGGCGCGTCGATCCAGGCGTTATCGAAGAAGCGCTTCGCAAGGTCCGACAGCTTCGGCGAGAACGACCCAAACGACGAGAGCACCACGTCCTTCGCCTCGGTCCACGGCACCGTGCGGTCGTCCGCCTCCGGCAGCGGCGCGTTGCGATCCCAAGTGTCGAGGGCGGGCTTGCCGAACCACTTCGCCTTCATCGCGTAGTAGCGGTGGGACAGGCGCGGGTAAGCCTCGCGAACGGCCGAGACGAGCGCATCGACGACCTCGCCCTCGACGCGATTGGAGAGGTGCCGCGCGTCGGCGACATCCTTGAATCCGCGCCAGCGGTCGGAGACTTCCTTGTCCTTGGCGAGCGTGTTGGTGATGAGCGTGAACGTCCGCTCGTTGCCCTTCAGGGCCCGGGCGATCCCCTCCGACGCGCGCTTGCGAATCGCCTCCGCTGGATCGAGGAGCTTGTTCAGCGCCTCCTCCAGCGTGACCGGCTCGCCGCCGCCGGTGTCGACGCGGATCGCCGCGATCGTTTCGTCGAAGAGCCGCGTCCATGCCTGTCGTGAGGAGACCGACTTGTCGAGGAAGAGCCGCTCGATGTCGTCCGAGAGCTGATAAGGCCGCTCTTTTCGCAGGTCCTCCACCCATGGCCGCCAGCGCGCCGCCGCGGCGTCGTCGAGCGCCCGGTCGATGACCGCGTCGTCGATCCGGTTCAGCTCGAGGGCGAAGAACAGGAGGTGCGAGGAGAGCGCCGTCAGCTTGTCCGAGATGTCGCCGTAGGTCTTGGCGTACGTCGGATTGGTGGTGTCGGTCGCGTAGAGGAGGCCGGCATAGGAGCCGATCCGCCCCATGAGGTCGTCCATCGCCTCGTATCGGGCGAGCGCCTCGGCCAGCACCGCGCCGCCGTCCGACGCGGCGAGCCGGTCGCCGAGCGTGCCCTTGAACGCCGCCTCGAAGGCCTTCGCGTCGGCGGCAAGCCGGTCGAGGTCGGCCTTCAGCTCCGGCGCCGCGGGGCCGCTGTAGAGGTCGGCCAGATTCCACTCCGGCAGGCTGCCGATGCGGGTCGCCGCGCGGGCGCGCTCGGCGGTGTCGTGTGGCAAAATTGCGTGGCCGGGCAGCAAACTCATCGGGGAAGCCTCTGAGGGAGGGGACGGCCGGAACCGGAGGGGTCCGGCTCGTGGTATGTGACGGACGGGTGGCGGAACGACGGTCTAGAGTAAGGTCAGGGACGGCGATGGAGAAGGGGATTGTGACGCCGGCGCGCGCCGCCGTGCTCGCGGGGCTTATCGCATTCTGGTCGGCACCGGCCGCGGCAGAGGTTCCGGTCCCCCGCGTCTCGCCCCTTTCCGCCTTCGCCCCCGTCAGCCTCGAGGTGGCGGCCGAGCCCGCCCCGCTGTCGCTGCCGGACGCGATCGCCCGCGAGCTGACGGTGGACGTCAGCCTCTCCGTCGCCGACTTCTACGCCGCCCGCGACTTCGCGCCGCTGTGGGACGAGGCGCGCGCCGACGCCCTCCGCGCCCGGCTCGCCGAGGCGGCGGGCGACGGCCTCGACCCGTCGCGCTACGCCGTTCCCGACGGCCTTGCCCCGGCGGCACTCGACGTCGCGCTCACGGAGGCCGCGCTCCGCTTCGCCCGCGACAGCTACGGCGGCCGCATCCATCCGCGCGATGTGTCGTCGATCGCCGGCCTCGTCCCGCCCGAGCTGAACGAGCCTCGCTTCCTGCGCCGCCTCGCGACGGAGGACGTTCGCGCCCTCCTCGATTGGGTGCAGCCGCCGCACCCCGAATTCCAGGCGCTCAGGACGGCGCTGCGCGAGGCGCTGCGGGCGAGGGGCGACGACCGCCCGCCGCTCGTCGGCAGCGGCCCGAGCCTGAAGCTCGGCGTGGAAGGGCCACGGGTCGCCCTCCTGCGCGCCCGGCTCGAGGTCGGCGGCGGGACGGAAACGGACGCTACGGTGTTCGACGAAAGCCTCGACGCCGCCGTGAAGGACTTCCAGCGCGCGAGCGGGCTCCGGCCGGACGGGATCGTCGGCCCGCGCACCCTCGCCCTCCTCGACGGCGACGCCTCCGGCGATCCCGTCCCCGCCCTCCTCTCCAACATGGAGCGCTGGCGCTGGATGCCGCGCTGGCTCGGCAGCCGGACGGTGACGGTCAACATCCCCGCCTACACCGTCACCGTCGCTGTGGACGGGAAGGAAACCTACGAGGGACGCGTCGTCGTCGGCTCCACCTCGAACCCGACGCCGCTCCTCGCGAGCGCGATCAACTACGTCGTCGTGAACCCCTACTGGAACGTCCCCTTCTCGATCGCTTCCAACGAGATGCTGGGCCGGATCCGCGCCAACCCCGCCGGCTATTTCGCCCGCAACGGCTACGAGGCGGTGGTGAACGGCCGCGTCGTGAACCCGTCGTCGATCAACTGGTCGGAGGGCGCGCTGCGCAAGGTGCGCGTCCGCCAGAAGCCCGGCCGCGGCAACGCGCTTGGCTCGGTCAAGTTCCTGTTCGACAATCCCTACGCGGTCTACCTGCACGACACGCCGTCGAAGGCGCTGTTCGGGCGCGAGGCGCGCGCTTTCAGCCACGGCTGCGTCAGGGTCGACCAGCCGTTCGTGTTCGCCGACGCGCTTCTTGCCGGGGAAGACGACCTCACCGGCCGCTCGGTCGAGCGGATGGTCGGCGGCGGCGAGCGCTGGCTGAACGTGACGCACGAAGTGCCCGTCTACCTCGCCTACTTCACCCGCGAAGTGGTGGACGGCCGCCTCGTCACGCACGGCGACGTCTACGGCCTCGACGCCCGGACGCAGCGCGCGCTCGGGCTCTGAGCGCCCGCCGGGCCGGATTGTCGCATCTCCCGAGTTGACTGTCCTGTTGCAGCGGCGCAACAGGCTGTGGCTCCGTCCAACGGCGGGGTTTTCCGGCCCAAGCCGATCGGTTAAGCCTCGGGTAAGCGGCGCGGGATAGTGATCGCGTCTCGCGTCGATGTTTGGCGTGCCCTGGCCATGGGTCTCGACAGGGGGCGATTTGTTCAGATCGGTGATGTTGCGGGGCGCCAGAGCCTCGGCCGTTGAGGGGACCGGGTCTCGCCCGGCACCGTCGTCGCGCTTGACCGCCCGCCTCTCCCGGCGCCCGCTCCGCCTCCTCGCCATCGCGGCGGCCGCCCTCATCGGCACAGCAGCCCCCGCCCTCGCCCAGAACCGCACGCTGGAGATGAAATTCTCCCACACCGGCGAGACGCTGAAGGTCGTCTACAAGCGGGGCGGCCAGTATGTCCCGTCCGCGATGCGCGAGATCAACCACTTCCTGCGCGACTGGCGCCGCAACGAGTCCACCCAGATGGACCCGGAGCTGATCGACCTCCTGTGGGAGGCGCAGCAGCATTTCGGCGGCAAGACCATCCACGTCGTGTCCGCATACCGCTCGCCCGCCACCAATGCGATGCTGCGCAGCCGCTCGCGCGGCGTCGCGAAGACGTCCCAGCACATGGCCGGCAACGCGACCGACTTCTACATCCCAGGCGTGCCGATTGCCGAGCTGCGCGCCTTCGGCGTGTCTCGCCAGGTCGGCGGCGTCGGTTATTATCCAAGTTCGGGCAGCCCGTTCGTCCACTTCGACGTCGGCTCCGTGCGGGCATGGCCCCGCATGTCGCGCGCCCAGCTTGTGAAGATCTTCCCCGATGGCAAGACGCTGCACCTCCCGGCGGACGGCAAGCCGCTCTCCGGCTACGCAGAGGCGCAGGCGCTGGAGAAGGCGGGCAAGCTCGCCAAGCTGAACCGCAGCGGCGGCGGCTCCGGCGGCGGCGGCGGCGGGCTCATCGCGGGCCTCTTCGGTGGCGGCCGCAGCGACGATCGTGAGCGCGACCGCGGCAACGACCGTGTCCAGGTCGCCGCCGTCGATCGCAGCGCGGCGGCATCGGGCGAGCGCCGTTCCGCGGCGCCGGCCCGGACCCCGGACACCGAGGACAGGCCCGCGCGGGTGCAGACCGCCTCCATCGCGCCGACGGAAAGCGCGGACGGCGACGGCGGGGGCGGCATCTTCCGCCAGCTCCCGTCGGTGTCGCTCGGTGGCTTGATCGACCGCTTCCGCGACGAGGACGAGGGCGACGAGGACGCCGCGCGGCCCGAGGTGACGCCGGTCGCCCCGCCCGCGGCCCCGCTGACCGCGGTCGCGAGCCAGGCTCCCGAGGCTGCGGCCGAGGAGACCGCGCCGCCGGCAGCGGCCGCCGCCACCATCCCCGTGCCGACCCCTGCGCCGCGCCCGGCAACAGCGACGCCCGCCACCACAACGCCCGCCACAGCAGCTCCAGACGGCGCTCCGGCCGCCACGCCGCCGGCAGAGCCGGTGCTCGTCGCCGCCCTGCCGCCCGCCCGCCCTGCCGCCGCAACCGTCGCGAGCGATGCGGCAACGCCGATCGCGTACGCACCCGCCGAGGCTGCGGGCGACGACGCCTCGCCGTTCAACGCCACCGTGGCGCTCGTCCCGCGCCCGCCCGCGCTCCCCCCCTCCACGCCCGTGGCACCGGTGGAGACCGCCGCCCTCACGGCCGACGAGCCCGAGATGGAGGCGAGCCTCGCCCCCGTGCTGCCGACCGACTTCGCACCCGTGCGCGGCGCCAGCCAGCGTCTCATCGCGGATGCGAGCGGAGTGGGCGGTAGCGGCTTCGCGACGTTGACTGCGCCAGACCGGAATGCCGCGGCCTCGGGCGGCGTGCTCCTCGCGCAGGGGTTCCTCGGCGCGCCGTCGTCCTTCTCGGCGTCGCCGCCGTCGCTGAACACCGACCGGTTCACGGGCCTCACCATCACCGTCTTCGCCCGCCCGCGGAGCTGACCGGCGCGGCGCTCAGCGCTTCTGGTGCGGCGATGCTTGCGGAACCTCGAGTGTCCGCATGTTCCTCTGAGAGGGCTTGAGAAAGTCCTGAGAAGAGCCGGCTTCGCCGCTGGCGCCTGCTGCCAGGCGGTTCGACGTCCACACCGCTGCCGTGCGGGCCCGCTCCACCGTCGCGAAGCGGCGACGCCGGCGCGGAGGCGCGCCGGCGCGTTCGCCTCAGGCGGCTTCGGCGCGCCGCTCGGCGTCCTCGGCGGAGAAGCGCATGCCGAGCGCCTGCATGTAGAGATCCAGGATCGCCTCGTGCTCGGACCGCTCGTTCGGGTCCTTCTTGCGCAGGCGGATGATCTCGCGCAGCACCTTCGTGTCGAAGCCGTTCGCCTTCGCCTCCGCATAGACGTCCTTCACGTCGTCGGCGATTGCCTGCTTCTCCCGCTCAAGCCGCTCGATCCGCTCCACGAACGCGCGCAGCTGGTCGCCCGCCACACCACCATTGACCATCGGTACACTCCCATTCTGACCAGGGCACTTCGCGGCCTGCACCGACCAAGATCAACCGGTGCGGCCGCTACTGTCCCCGATGTCCCCCGTGTTCGCCCGCCTGCGGTGAACGGGGCGTTACGTGGGCCCCGACAGTTGTCTGGACATAGTGTGATGTTGCAGCGCATCACAACGGGTGTGGTTGTCTGTTTCGCGGGCCGGTTGCGCGTCGCGAGCGTTGCAAAAATAGAACAGCAACCGACGAGATACCCGCGTGGACTGCACAGGTGCCATCCATGGGGGCCCGAGCACGAGGTGTGAGCGCCTATTTCGACACGATTCAACTTGCGTTGCACGAAGAATTGCAGATCCGGTAACGGAGCTCGATAAAATCTTTCGCAAATTTTTCGTCTGACACTGGTGATGTTTTAGGTGTTGCCACGGTCAAGCCGAAAACGTACCCCATGTCGTTAGCCTGTGGATGACGCAAGCTCGGGCACAGCTGGACGGGGTAATGGTTGATAACATTCTATTGCGAGACCGATTCGCACGCGTTAACCACGGGTCTGAAAGACGGACGGGTGCCCAGCGCGTCCGTACGGGTGTGATTGACAAGGCGTGGCCGACCTCGCATGACAGCGCTAGGTTTGCGCCGCGACCCACGTGTATGACGAACGACAACAAGGACGGCTCGCAGCACATGTTCCGGTTCCTAGGCCGAGTGGCTCTCGCGTTCTCCCCCCTCATCCTCGGCGCCGCCGCCGTACCCTCCCTGTCTACAGCAGCCCATGCCGAGCTTCGGCTCTGCAACAAGACCCCCGTCCAGGTTGGCATCGCCATCGGCTACAAGAGCCACAACTCCTGGGTCAGCGAAGGGTGGTGGAACATCGACGCAGAGAGTTGCCAGGTCGTCGTCGATGGTCCTCTTCCCTCCCGGTACTACTACCTCTACGCGCTCGACTACGAAGACGGCGGGGCCTGGGGCGGCACGGCCTTCATGTGCACCCACGACAAAGAATTCACCATCGAAGGCACCGAGGACTGCATTGCCCGCGGTTACGAGAAGCGTGGCTTCGTCGAGGTCGACACGGGCGACAAGCTGTCCTGGACGGTAGAGCTGACCGAGCGTCCGCAGACCGGCATGGGCGGCCAGTGACGGCCCGACACTAAGGCTGAAGAGCGACCGATGAGGCGATCCCGGCGGGTCAGGATCCTCGCGACCCTCGGGCCGGCATCCTCCGAGCAGGAGCAGATCGCTTCGCTCCACCGTGCCGGAGCCGACGTCTTCCGCATCAACATGAGCCACTCCGACCATGCGCTGATGCGCACGCTGGTCGAGCGGATCCGTGCCGTCGAGGCGGCGGCCGGGACCCCCATCACGATCCTCGCCGACCTGCAGGGCCCGAAGCTCAGGATCGGCCGGTTCGCCGGTGGCTCGGTCTCCCTCGCGAACGGCGCGACGTTCACGCTCGACAGCGATGCGGCGGACGGTGACGAGGCGCGCGTGCAGCTGCCGCATCCGGAGATCCTGCGCGCGCTGCGCCCCGGACACCGCCTCCTGCTCGACGACGGCAAGATCGCGCTGCGCGTCACCGAAGCCTCGCCCGAGAGGGCGGTGACGGAGGTCGTCACGGGCGGCACGTTGTCCAACAAGAAGGGCATCAGCTGCCCGGACACGCTGCTTCCCATGGGGGCGCTCACCGAGAAGGACCGCAGCGACCTGACGGCAGTGCTCGCGGCAGGGGTCGACTGGGTCGCCCTCTCCTTCATCCAGCGGCCGGAGGATCTCGCCGAGGCTCGGAAGGTGAGCCGCGGCCGGGCGGGTCTCCTCGCCAAGATCGAGAAGCCGCAGGCGATCGAGCGGCTCGAGGAGATCATCGAGCTCTCCGACGCGCTGATGGTCGCGCGCGGCGACCTCGGGGTCGAGATGCCGCTGGAGCGGGTGCCCGGCCTGCAGAAGCGGATCACCCGCGCCGCCCGGCGGGCCGGCAAGCCCGTCGTGGTCGCGACGCAGATGCTGGAAAGCATGATTTCCGCGCCCGTCCCGACCCGCGCCGAGGTGTCGGACGTCGCGACCGCCGTTTTCGAGGGCGCCGACGCCGTGATGCTCTCCGCCGAATCGGCCGCCGGTGCCTACCCTGTCGAGGCGGTCACGACCATGGACCGCGTGGCGCAGGAGGTGGAGCGCGACCCGAACTACACCTCCATTCTACGCGCGCAGCGATCCGAACCCGAGCCGACGGGCGCCGACGCGCTTTCCGCCGCGGCCCGGCAGATCGCGGAGACGCTGAACGCCAAGGCGATCGTCTGCTACACGACGTCCGGCACCACGGCGCTCCGCGTCGCGCGCGAGCGGCCGGGCGCGGCGGTGATCGTGCTCTGCCCGCAGGTCGAGACCGCGCGCCGGCTCGGCCTCGTGTGGGGCGTGCAGGCGATCGTTTGCGAACCCGCCGAGTCGCTCGACGACGTGATCGCGATGGGCGGCGCTGCCGCTGTCGACGAGGGGATCGGCCGCACCGGCGACCGCTTCCTCGTGGTCGCGGGCCTGCCGCTCCACACGCCAGGCGTGACAAACGTCCTGCAGCTCGCCTTCGTGCGCTCGTCAGACGAGCGCTGACAGGCCGCCTCCGACATTCTGGACAGCCTCCCGCAACCCTGCAGCGCAGCGGTGCCCGTCTCGCGTGAAAAGCACTTGCCTGCTCTCAGCGCGGGCTCTATTTCTACCTCAGCGAGTATTCTAGCAAGATTACAATCATAGCGCACGCCGACGTTTCTCGCCGAGGTGTATGTGGATCATTGGTTGCCACGAGCGAGCGGCACGACGGACGAGGCGTCGCAGCGCATCGTCCGCGCGTTCGAGGGCCCGCTGTTCGACCCTGAGGACAGCGCTGCGGCCGATGGCGACTGGCCCATGCTCGCAAGGAGCAACGACCGCAGCGGAGCCGCACATCGGCAGGATGAAGGGCGCAATGCCGACGAGCCGACCGGTGAACGCAGCGGCGAGATGCGGCCAGCCAGCACGTCGAGGCGTGCCCGCCGTGGCTTCGGAGGGCAGCCCGGCGATGATGCCGACGACGCCGCCCTTTTCCGAGCGTTCCCAGTCCGCGGCAAGCCTGACCTGAAATCGCGGCGCCGTGCACCTGCGAACGGGAACAACGCCGCGTCGCCATCTAGGGCCGGCCGCGCCCAGCCCGCGCTCTTTTTGAACGGTGGTGGCGGGCCTTCAGCGGACGCGCGACCCGGCCGGGTCGACCCCGCAGCGTTCATGGCCGGCGAGGATGCAGGGAGATCGGCGTACGCGCGACGCGGCAACGCCGAACCGGCCGCTTTCGCGCGAAGCGGGCCGTCGACGCCGCCGGCAGCTCTGCGAGGCGGCGATCCCGAAGGGTCCGTCGCACCGGAGGGCGCTGCGGACACCCTGCCGTTGGCACGGCGCGGCGGCGCGGAGCCGGCGTTCGCACGGCGGGCCGGGCGTGCCACGTCGTGGGACCGTGCGGAGGCGGGCAGCGGCGGTCCGTCGCAATTCGCGCAGCCCAGCGGTCGCGCACCGCGGGTCTCCGCGCGAGAGAGGGATGCCGCGCCCTCGGAGACTTCGCCCGGCATCGGGGCGCGCTTGCCGCACGATCCGCTGCCCTTCCGGGAGCCAGCGATCCTCGATCCGGTGCCGACCCGAAGGAGGCACACAGGCGGACACCCGCGACCCGAGAACGCCGCACCTTGGGCCGGCGCGTTGGCGAACGCTGCATCCCCGGATGCGCCGGCGCAGGGCCTCGCGCCGTCGTCTCCGCCTGCCGGCTCCGAGGTCGCCATGCCGTCCGTGTCCGAACCGTCGGCGAGCCGTGCATCCCGCCTCTCCCCGCGGGAAGCGGCCTTTGCGTTCGGCCTCAGGACGATTGTCGCCGGCCGCGCGGCGCGGGAGCCGGACGGGGCCCTCGCCGCCGCGCTGGCGGAGACGATGGGGGACGACTGCCTCGCCGCAGCGTTCGCCCTGACCGACGATGTCGACGCGGCGACGTTCGTCGCGCTCGCCCGCGGCGCCGCGCCGCGCCCACCGTTCGGCGACGCCGCCTACTATGCCGCGATCGCCCGCTGGCTCGGCTGCGCCTATGACGAGGGGCACGACCTCGCCCTGCGCTTCGGCCGCGAGGCGCCGCAGTCGATGGTGCGCGAGGCGGGCGCAGTGATTCGCTTCCAGTGCAACGGCCGCGCCCTCGTCGCGATCAGCCCCGCCCCGGAGTGGCTGCCGGAGCTGGCGCGAACCATCTGCCGCAACCCCGCCCTCCTCGACCGGCTCCTCGTGGTGCCGCCGCAGGCGATCGTCGGCGCGCTCGGGCTCGACGGACCGACCGCCGTCCGCGGACGCATCGAGCCGCTGCACGACGTGCCGGCCGACGAGTCCGCCGACGTCGTGATCACCACCGCGCAACGGATCGTCCTCGGCGGCACGGTGGGCGCGACGCTCGCCCTCTTCGCCCTCGTCCCCGGGATCGCGGTGCCGGTTGTGACGACGCTGCTGACGGTCGTCCTCGTCGCCTACGCGCTGTCGCGCGGGCTTGCGGTGGTGGCGCCGCTCGAGCGGGGGCTGCCGCGGCGAACGCTCAAGACGGCCGAGCTGCCGATCTACACGGTGCTCATCCCCCTCTACAAGGAGGACGCCGGGATGGCGCACCTCGTGCGCGGCCTGAAGCGGATCGACTATCCCGCCGAGCGGCTCGACATCCAGTTCCTGGTGGAGGCCGACGACGCCGTCACGCAGAACGCCATCCGCCGCGAGGCGACCACCCTGCGCTGCCGCATGACCATCGTCCCGCCGGGCGTCCCGCGCACCAAGCCGCGCGCGCTCAACACCGGGCTCCGACAGGCGCGCGGCGAGCTCATCACAATTTACGACGCCGAAGACCGGCCCGACCCGCGGCAGCTCCGCATCGCGGCGGAGACCTTCGCCGCCGCCCCGCCGGACCTCGCCGCCGTCCAGGCCCGCCTCACCATCGACCACCTCGACGACAACTGGCTGACGATGATGTTCGCCGTCGAGTACGCCTGCCTGTTCGACCACGTGATGCCGATGCTGGCGAGGAAGCGCCTCCTCCTCCTCCTTGGGGGCACCTCCAACCACTTTCGTCGCACGGCGCTCGTCGAGGCCGGCGGCTGGGACCCCTACAACGTGACGGAGGACGCCGACCTCTCGATCCGCCTCGCCCGCCGCGGCTATCGGATCGCGATGATCGATTCCGACACGTGGGAGGAGGCGCCGCTCGAGGCGGGCGTGTGGGTCAGGCAGCGCTCGCGCTGGTTCAAGGGCTACATCCAGACCTGGCTCGTCCACAACCGCCGCCCGCTCGCAACCTTGCGCGAGCTCGGGTGGAAGGACTTCCTGGTAATGCACCTGTCGATCGTCGGCGCGCTCGCGGCCGGCGTCGCCCACGTCGCCTTTCTCGTCCAGCTGGCGCTCGCGGGGCTGGGGCTCGTCTCGATCTTCACCGGCGCCCTCTGGCTCGTCGCAATCCAGGGCGCGGCGGCAGTGGTGGGTTACGGCGTCAGCGTCTGGCTCGGGTGGAAGAGCGTCGTCAAGGACGGCGAGGTGCGGATCCGCCGCCGCGCGCTCGTCTGGTTGCCGGTCTACTGGTTCCTGATGGGGTGCGCGGTGCTCCTTGCCTTCCACGACATCGTCCGCCGCCCGCACCACTGGCGGAAGACCGCGCACGGTGTCGCAGCCCGGCCCACCCGAACCGCAAAGGGTGCGTCGCCCGGGGTCGCGACCGCAGCACCAGCGGCCCGCCGCGTGTTCGGCCGGGATACGAGGGGTGCCGCCTGACGGCGCCGCTGTCGATTACATCTCAGTCAGACGGCCGGCTGCCGGGTTGCGCGTCCCATCCCGACCGCGCAAGTTCAGTTCGGATCCCGAGAGGTGTGACATGCGTGCCCTGACTGCCGCCGCCATCGCCGCACTGATGGCCCTTGCCGCCCCGACGTTCGCGCAGGATGCGCCCGCGCCGGCCGCCGGCGCGGCAGAGCCCGAATGGCGCCACTCCGCCGCGCTCACCGGAACGCCGAGATACCCGGCCGACTTCCCCCACTTCGACTACGTCAATCCGGATGCACCGAAGGTCGGGACCGTCCGTCTCGGCTTCCAGGGGACGTTCGATTCGTTCAACCCGATCCTCGCACAGCGCGGCTCTGCCGCTCCCGGGCTCTCCCTCGTCTTCGAGACGCTCCTCACGCCGGCCTACGACGAGATCAGCATCTCCGGCGAGTATCCGCTACTCGCCGAGGCGCTCCGCTTCCCGGACGATTTCGCCTGGGTCGAATACCGCCTCGACCCCGATGCGCGGTGGCATGACGGCACACCCGTCACAGTCGACGACGTGATCTTCTCCTTTAACGCGGTGAAGGAGGTCGATCCGACCCGCGCCTTCTACTACCAGGACGTCGTCTCCGCCGAGCCGGCGGGCGAGCGCACCGTCCGCTTCAATTTTGCCCGCCCCGGCAACCGCGAGCTGCCGCAGATCGTCGGCCAGCTGACGATTGTTCCGAAACACTGGTGGGAAGGCACGCGCGACGACGGCACGCAGCGCGCCATCTCCGACACCACGCTCGAGCCGCCGCTCGGCTCCGGTCCGTACCGCATCTCGCGTTTCGAGCCCGGCCGCTACGTGGAGTTCGAGCGCGTCGAGGATTACTGGGGCGAGGATCTGCCGAGCCAGGTCGGCAAGAACAATTTCGATACGGTGCGCTTCGATGCCTACCGCGACGCCGACATCCTCGTGGAGGCGTTCAGGGGCGACCGCTACGACTTTCGAACCGAGAACAGCGCCCGTAACTGGGCGACCGGCTACGAGTTCGATGCCGTCGCCCGCGGCGACGTGGTCAAGGAATACTTCCCCGACGAGGGACGCGGCGTCATGCAGGCCTTCGTCCCCAACCTGCGCCTGCCGAAGTTCCAGGACGAGCGGGTCCGCCGCGCGCTGAACCTGATGTACGATTTCGAGAGCCAGAAGGACACGATCTTCTACGGCCAGTACGAGCGGATCGATTCCTACTTCAGCGGCACGGAGCTCGCCTCGAGCGGTCTTCCTGAGGGGCGCGAGCTCGAGATCCTGGAGGAGGTGCGCGACCTCGTCCCGCCCGAGGTGTTCACCGAGCCTTACACCAACCCGGTGAACGGCACGCCGGACAACGTCCGCGCCAACGCCCGCGAGGCGGTGCGGCTCTTCCGCGAGGCCGGCTATGAGATCCGCAACGGCAAGATGGTCAACGCCGCGACCGGAGAGCCCTTCACCATCGAGATGATCGACGATTCCCCGTCGACCGAGCGGGTGGTGCTCCCTTACGCGCAGAGCCTGCAGCGGATCGGCGTCGAGATGCGACTGAGGATCGTGGACTCCACCCAGATGCTGGAGCGGCTGCGCAACCGCGACTTCGAGATGACCATTGCCGGTTGGGCGCAGTCGCTTTCGCCCGGAAACGAGCAGCGCGACTACTGGGGGTCGGCCGCGGCGGACCAGCCGAACTCGCAGAACCACGCCGGGATCAAGGACCCGGGTGTCGACGCGCTGATCGACAAGGTGATCCTGGCGAAGGACCGCGACGAACTCATCGCCGCCACCAAGGCGCTCGACCGGGTCCTCCTCGCGCACGATTTCGTCATCCCGCAGTTCACGACCGACAAGATCCGCACCGTGCGCTGGAACCGCTTCAGCCATCCGGACAACATCCCGCCCTACACGCACGGTTTCCCGACGCTGTGGTGGTGGGACGCGGAGAAGGCGGCCAGCATCGGGTCGCGCTCGTGACGGGGGCGCGGTGGAGCGGGCCGCGGCTCACCCGGCGAGGTGCGCTCGCGGGCGGCGCTGCGGCGGCGGCGCTCTCCACCTTGCCGCTCGGCCTGCGGCCGGCCGTCGCCCAGTCGGCCCCCCGCCACGCACTCGCCGTGTTCGGCGACCCGGCGATGCCGCCGGACTTCACGCACTTTCCGTGGGTGAACCCCGACGCGCCGAAAGGCGGCGAGATCCGCCTCACCGCCTCGTCGTGGACGACAAACCAGAACCCGCAGACCTTCGACACCTTCAACATGTGGGTGCTGCGCGGCAACTCGCCCCCGTTCATGGGCCTCTGCCACGGCACGCTGATGGTGCAGAACCCGGACGAGCCGGACGCGATGTACGGCAGCGTCGCTGAGGCGGTTGAGGTTGACGGCAACCGCCTCGCCTTCTTCATCCGCCCGTCGGCGACCTTCTCGGACGGCAGCCCCGTCACCGCGGCGGACGTCGTGTGGACATTCGAGACGCTGAAGCGGGACGGCCACCCCCTGCTGGCGCAGGTGCTGAACAGCGTCGCCTCCGTCGAGGCGGCGGACGACGGGACGGCCGTTGTTACCCTCGCCGAGGGGACGAGCAACCGCCTGCCGCCGCTGATCGCCGGCTACCCGGTGCTGCCGCGCGCCTGGTTCGAGACGCACGACTTCACCGCGGCGACGCTCGATATTCCGGTCGGCTGCGGCCCCTACACGGTGGGCGACTTCCGGCCCGGCAACTGGGTCGCCTTCCGCCGCCGTGCCGACTGGTGGGGCGACGACGTCCCGGCGCTGCGCGGCCAGAACAACTTCGAGACAATCCGCGTCGAGTTCTACCGCGAGCGCACGCTCTCGTTCGAAGCGTTCAAGGCCGGCGCCACCACGTACCGGGAGGAGTTCACCTCCAAGACCTGGGCCACCGAGTACACCTTCCCCGCCGTCCTCGACGGCCGCGTCGTGAAGCGCGACTTCCCGGACGAGCGGCCAGCCGGCGCGCAGGGCTACTTCATCAACACGCGGCGGCCGAAGTTCGCCGACCCGCGCACGCGCGAGGCGATCGGCCTCGCGTTCGACTTCGAGTGGACCAACGCGAACCTCTTCTACGGCCTTTACAAGCGGACGCCGTCCTTCTTCGTGAACTCCGACATGATGGCGGAAGGAGAGCCGTCGCCGGACGAGCTTGCGCTGCTGGAGCCCTTCCGCGACAGGCTGCCGCCGGCGGTGTTCGGCCCCGCCTGGCTGCCGCCGTCGACCGACGGCTCCGGCCGCGACCGGACGCTCCTGCGACAGGCAACCGAGCTCCTCACCGCGGCCGGCTGGCGACGAGAGGGCGACGGGCTCGTCAACGACGCCGGCGAGCGGCTGACGATCGAATATCTCTACGATGACCCCGTGTCGGAGCGCGTCGCCCAGCCGTTCGCGAACCGGCTGCGCCTCCTCGGCATCCCGATGACGCTGCGGCTGGTCGATTCCTCGCAGTACCAGCTGCGGACGCAGGACTTCGACTTCGACATGACGAGCCGGCGTTACGCGCTGTCGCCCACGCCGTCCGAATTGATCCGCGAGTTCTGGACGAGCGCGTCTGCCGACAGCCCGGGCTCGTACAACATGGCCGGCATCGCCGACCCGGTTGTGGACGCCCTCACCGAGACCCTGCTCGCCGCACCGACGCGCGAGGCGATGAACACCGCCGGCCGCGCGCTCGACCGCGTGCTGCGCGTCGGCCACTACTGGATCCCGCAATGGTACAAGGCGAGCCACAACGTCGCCTACTGGGACCGTTTCGGGATACCGGAGCAGAAGCCCCGCTTCGACCTGCCGGTCGAGACGACCTGGTGGGCGAAAGACGCCTGAGCAAGGACGGAGCACGTGGGCGCCTACATCCTCCGCCGCCTCCTCCTGATGGTCCCGACGCTGTTCGGGATCATGCTGATCTCTTTCGCCATCATCCAGTTCGCACCCGGCGGGCCGGTGGAGCAGGTGATCGCGCAGATCCGCGGCACGGACGTCTCCGCCACGGCCCGCATCTCCGGCGGCACCGCGGCGGGCGACTTCGCCGGCGGCGGCCAGCAGGCCGGCGGCGGGGCGGACGGCGTCAGCTACCGCGGCGCGCAGGGGCTCGACCCCCGCTTCATCGAGGAGCTCGAGCGGCAGTTCGGCTTCGACAAGCCGCCCGTCGAGCGCTTCTTCATCATGATGGGCGACTACCTCACCTTCGACTTCGGCGAGAGCTTTTTCCGCGATCGCAGCGTCATCCAGCTCATCGCGGACAAGCTGCCGGTGTCGATCTCGCTCGGCCTCTGGATGACGCTGATCTCCTACGCGATCTCGATCCCGCTCGGTATCCGCAAGGCCGTGAAGGACGGCTCGACCTTCGACGTCTGGACCTCCGCCGTCATCATCGTCGCGTACGCGATCCCGGGGTTCCTGTTCGCCGTCCTCCTCATTGTCCTCTTCGCCGGCGGCTCGTTCTGGTCCATCTTCCCGCTCGGCGGTCTGACGTCCGACAACTGGGCGAGCCTGCCGTGGTGGCAGAAGATCACCGACTATTTCTGGCATCTGACGCTGCCGCTGATCGCCCTCTCCCTCTCCGCCTTCGCGACCACCACGCTGCTGACCAAGAACTCCTTCCTCGAGGAGATCCGCAAGCAGTACGTGCAGACGGCGCGGATGAAGGGCCTGTCGGAGCGGCAGGTGCTCTACGGGCACGTCTTCCGAAACGCGATGCTCATCATCATCGCCGCCTTCCCGGGCGCCTTCATCGGCGCGTTCTTCACGGGGTCGCTTCTCATCGAGACGATCTTCAACCTCGACGGCCTCGGCCTCCTCGGCTTCGAGGCGATCATGCGGCGCGACTACCCGATCGTCTTCGGCACGCTCTACATCTTCTCGCTGATGGGCCTCCTCATCGGCCTCCTCTCCGATCTCATGTACACCTGGGTCGACCCGCGGATCGACTTCGAGAGCCGCGGGGTCTGAGATGGAGGACGTTCGCACCCGCACCGAACCCCGCCCGGCCGACGATCCCGGCCACGAGATCAGCGTCGCCTTCGAGGAGCGCGAGGCGACCGTGCTGCCGACGGGCGCGGGCTTCGGGGTCGCGCAGACGCTGAACCAGCGGCGCTGGAAGACCTTCCGCAACCACAAGAGGGGCTACTGGTCGCTCTGGATCTTCGTGGTCCTCTTCGTGCTGACGCTGTTCGCCGAGTTCATCGCCAACGACCGCCCGCTCCTCGTCTCCTACAAGGGGGAGCTTCTCGTCCCGGTCCTCGTCAACTATCCGGAAGAGAAGTTCGGCGGCTTCCTCGCGCAGACGGACTACCGCGACCCGTTCATCCGCGACGAGATCGACGCCAACGGCTGGATGATCTGGCCGCCGATCCGCTACGACTATCGCGCCGTCAACAATGCGCCGCCGGCGCCGCTCCCCGCTGCCCCGTCGTGGATGTACACGACAGAGGAGCGCTGCGCGCCGCTGCCGGGCGGCGTCGACGACCCATCGTGCACCATCTGGAACTGGAACTGGCTCGGCACCGACGACCAGGGGCGCGACGTCCTCGCCCGCATCATCTACGGCTTCCGCATCTCGATCCTGTTCGGCCTCATCCTCACCGCGGCATCGTCGGTGGTGGGCATCGCGGCAGGCGCCGTGCAGGGCTACTTCGGCGGCTGGACGGACCTCCTGTTCCAGCGCTTCATCGAGATCTGGACGTCGGTGCCGTCGCTCTACATCATCCTCATCCTGTCGGCGGTGTTCTCGCCGAACTTCTTCCTTCTCCTCGGCATCCTCCTCCTGTTCTCGTGGGTGTCGCTCGTCGGCGTCGTCCGCGCCGAGTTCCTGCGCGCGCGCAACTTCGAATATGTCGCCGCCGCCCGCGCGCTCGGCGTCCGCAACCTCACCATCATGTGGCGCCACGTCCTCCCGAACGCGATGGTGGCGACGCTGACGTTCCTGCCATTCATCCTGAACGGCTCGGTAACGACGCTGACCTCGCTCGACTTCCTCGGCCTCGGCCTGCCGCCCGGCTCGCCGTCGCTTGGCGAACTCCTCGCGCAGGGCAAGAACAACATCCAGGCTCCTTGGCTTGGCATCTCGGGATTCGTCATCATCTCGCTGATGCTGTCGCTCCTCATCTTCATCGGCGAGGCGGTGCGCGACGCGTTCGATCCGCGGAAGACGTTCCGGTGAGGTGTCGGGGATGAACAAGATCGTCCGAGTGATGAAGGCGAGTGAGCTGCCGCCGAACCTCCGTGAAGGGTTCCCGCTAGACGCCGAGGTCGAAGTGGCGGTGACCGATCTCACGCGCGGTACACGTCGGGTCGCGGCGGCACAGGAAGTGAGGAGAGCCCTCGAATCCTACCGTAGGGCAACTGGAGCTCGACCGCTGACCGATGCCGAAGTGAGCGAGCGCGTCCGCGACGCTCGCGGCGAGCCGTGATCCGCCTTTACGTGGACACTATGATTGTGATCGAGGCGGTCGAGCAAG
>JAESGF010000073.1_pt1 | contig 100045 bp, 95 predicted proteins | sample 9269621 | NCBI WGS metagenome assembly JAESGF01 (sample SAMN14515066, study PRJNA621663) | algae metagenome | isolation source: Tolypothrix carrinoi HA7290-LM1 and co-occurring heterotrophs from dry rock... | place: USA: Makauwahi cave, Kauai, Hawaii | collected 2011-01-06
TGAATACTGGTAACAACGGCATCGGCACGTTGGCGCTACGCACCAACGCCACTTTGTTGTACGCGATCGCATGAATTGAGTGATCACAAGCCGTATCAATCGATAACCCGCAACTTGGGTTAATATGTTTTGCCGTCAATTTCTAAAGTTTCCACTTCAGCAGCGGTAGACACCAAGCCGAAAATTGTCGCCGCTGCTTCGGAATAACCGAAGGAGTGAAACAAACCTTTGACTCGTTTATAAGAAATGGAGGGGAAAAAGTCCTTTAAATCAAAGTTGATAATTACATCAGCGCCGACATGGGGTGTAGCATTGGTGACGATAGAGCGATCGCGTCTAAAGCCATGTGCAGCGTCATGAAGTTCCAGCTTTTCCAAAATATTCGCCAAAATCCAGTGCTGTGCCTGTTTTAAATTCGGCATCGGTGCGGAAATTATTCTTTCTCCCCCCGTCTTTTTCGGCATTCTGAAGCGGATGTAGTGCGAAACTGTGGAGGTTTTGCGGTCAAATGCCAGAAAGCGGAGTTTTCCTACAGTAATTCCCATCGCAGCGGCAATTTGTTCGGCGTTGTTGCATAACGGTAAACCTAGGGAGTGCAACCTTTCCTCATTGCCTTGAGTGTTATTTAACCCAGCAGATACATCCTCCCCAAGATAGATAATATCTTGCTGCTGTTTCTGCTTCCAAACTTCCGCACGCGATCGCCGTTCTTGTTCGCGGCGTTCTTTTGTTTCTTGACGCTTGCGTTTGGATTCTTCTAAACGTTGCTTTAATAAGCGCTTTCGTAATTCCTTTTCATCCTGTAATTTTCGACTTTCTTGCCGCAGTTCGTTGAGTTCGCGGCGAATTTCTCCAGCGCGGCGAATTTCATCTGCTGGATCTTGCGGCATTTCGCCTTGTGCAGACCAGAAACCATAACGTATCATTTCTTCAAGGATAAATTCCTCTGTGCCAACTTGTCGAATGCGATCGTATAGTTCTTGGCGGGTACGTGGCTGGTCAGACATATATATGATGTTGTAGAGACCCTAAATATGACGTTTCTACCTTAACCTTGGTGTTTTCGAGTTGCCTAGTGTATCTTCTACTAAATCTCACGCAAAGACGCAAAGACGCAAAGAAGTTGTTCTTGGCGCTTTCATCGCCTCAAACTCCTCCACCCCCGCACGGCGCTGGCTTGTCTTTGCGTCTTTGCGTGAGACAAAAAATCACGCGCAACACAAGTGCGAATTATCCCTTCGTAAACCTCTCAGGACTAGACTGCTCTACTCAGCGGAGCCACCAAGCACCCCATAGTCATTAGTTTCACGGAAACTAAACCGTAGTACGGGGGGTGGCTCCGCAAAGTAGAGAGCAGGCTAGTGATGCATGGTTAGACTAAGCGCAAGGACGACGAACCATCGTCCGGTTTGCAAGGTTGTTTCGCGTAGCTTACAGATGCGCGTGAGTTGTATCCAGTTTATTCGCAGTTTGCCGATTTTGGGAAGATGTGGGGATAAACTACGAGTTTGACAAACTAAGATTGCAGGTATTTTAGCAAGGTTTCGGCGTAAAGTTTAGGATCGCGCAGATACATCAGGGGACTGCCGTGTAGAACTTTGGTGGTAGAATGCGGAACAAGTCGGGCAGTGTCCTCAATAAAAGGTGTAAACATGGTGTCTTGTATTGCCCACATTAGTAAAGTGGGAACACAGATAAGTGGTAAACGGCTTGCTTCATCGTACCTCAAGACTGCTTCTATCCCCTCGTAGGTGCGCTTTTGCCGAGACATCACTTCTTGAAAATAGATTTCAAAACATTCAGGGGGTTCATCAATACATAGTGATTTTATTCGTTGCCAATTAATGCTGTAGTGGCTGCCATCTTCTTTTACTTCTGGTGGTCCATAAAAGAATGGTAATTGACGTAAATCTTGACGTGCTGCTTCGTCTTTCCAACGAGGCATTCCAAAAAGTACCAGTTTTTTAATTCTAGTTGAACAAATAACCGCCGCTTCGCAAGCAATTGCAGCTCCGGTGCTGTTGCCTACTAAGTAAAAATCTTCAACTTTCAGTGTGTCCAGTACCTCAAATAAATCTGTAGCATACTGTGGAATAGTCCACTGAGTAGGTGGATTTTCTGACTCGCCTTGACCGGGAGTATCTAAGACAATTACCCGAAAATGAGGAGCTAATAGCGGCATAACTCTGATAAAACTACGAGAAGAAAAGTAAGTTTTATGGGTGAGTATTAGTGCTGGACCATTGCCTGCTGTCCGGTAATGCACTTGACCCCACGACCGATCCACAAAGCCTCTTTTAATTTTGATTGCCTGTTGTTGAATCATTTTCTATTGTGTACACAGCAGCCCTAAAATAATTATCCCGTGCAACAGACGTATTTTTGGATTTGGTGTTGTCAGCTGCGATCGCTAGGAGCGAGGGAAAAAATTTTACTGCCTTATTTTTCACACACTTATATAATTTTTATCCAGCAAAGATTAGAGAAGTTACTATCCCATAACGGGCGGTGTGCAGTCGGCTGTTATCTCTAGTCTCAGCCATCTTATATTTACCTCCTAAATCTCTGGAATTCAAGCTTATACTTCTGTAGGTTTGTGTAGATACTATTTCTATAAAATCTGTTACTGACTATGCGTATCAGTATTCCAGATAACCTGAAGAAAAGGTTTCACGTAGCCTGTGCTATCCGTGGACTGAAAATGAGTCAAGTCATAACTGAGCTAATAGAACAATGGTTAACCAAGTTTTTTTATTTAGTGAGCCAAAATCCTAATGAAGAAAATTTTGATTTTGTCAGCAAATCCTATTAATACAGGGAGACTGCGCTTGGATAAAGAAATGCGGGAAATTCAATTGGCATTAGAAAGGTCTAGAAGCTGTGAGGAGTTTGAACTAATCTCCAGAGGGGCAGTTCGTATTGATGACTTGCGTCGTGCATTACTGGATAACGAACCACAAGTTGTACATTTTTCCGGTCACGGGACTGGAACTAATGGCATAGTGTTGGAGGATAGTTCTAGTGATGCCCAACTGGTTAGTACGGAATCATTAAGTAATCTATTTGATCTATTCAAAGCCAAAGTCGAGTGTGTTTTGCTCAATGCCTGTTACTCAGAAATACAAGCTGAAATAATCCATCGCTATATTGATTGTGTGATTGGTATGGAACACGCCGTCAGTCATATTGCTGCTATTAATTTCTCTACAGCATTTTATGACGCTCTTGGTGCTGGAAGAAGTTATGCAGAAAGTTTTGAATTCGGTCGTAATAATATTGACCTGCATGGTATACCAGAGTCTTTTACCCCTAAAATCAAAGTTAGAAATAACTCTAAAACCTTATTCTCTAAGAAGGAACCAAAATCTAATATGACTGGGAACCGCAATATTCACATTGTTAGTGGCAATTACAACGAGCGTATTGAGGGTGATTATATTCAAGGGAATAACTACGAGAATGGCAGGCATCAAGACCTTGCTGACGCTGCTGCTGAAATTCAAAAGCTTCTAGAACAGTTAGACAAATCCTATCCTACTGATACAACTTTGGGCAAGATGCAAGTAGCAGCCGAAACTATTAAGGCTATTGAAAACAATCCTAAGAGGGCGCAACGGGTAACTAGTGCTTTAAAGGCTGGTAGTATTCAGGCTTTAGCGCAACTACTTAATCATCCTGCGGCTAGTTTTGTCATTGATGCATTAGAAGATTGGCAGAAAACTAAGAGTAGTTAAATCTTTTTTATAAGCAGGTATTAACTTTCTTTGATATCGAATATACTTACTCAAATTTAATCATGACAGAAAATCAGAAGCCAGAGAATCGCAATACCCACATCAATCAAGGCAATAACTTTGAGTCAGTTGGCAGAGATGTTGTTACTAATTATCATTTTCTAAATAACCTACTTAACCGACGACATATTCACTTTATTCAGTTTTTAATTGTAGGTGTAGGTTTGGCTTTTATTTACTTAGGATTCGCAAAGTTATTAATAAATGGTCATTTGAATAGTAAAGTTATAATCTCACTCGGTTCAGGTTGTTTAATACTTGCGCTTTTTTGTAGTTACTATGCTTTATTCTGGAACCCAAATAAATTAAGTGTTAAAGTCTGGGTCTGGAGACGTTTGGCTGCTGTAGGTATAGTTGGAATTCCCTTTTTAACGGTCGTGGGAGTTGCTTTTTGGATGATCGATCCGACTAATACAATTGTCACTCTCGCTAAATATACTGTAAATGGAGAATACCCTAATCAACATTTAGAACAAAATGCATCAAATAGCGAGAGATTAAAACAAGATATTTATTTTTTAAGTAACAATAATCTTCATTTTTTAAAAAAAGAACAATTTGTAGAAAAACCAGATGTTCAAATTAAACAAATAGAAGAAGCCTTTAAAGATTCGCAAAGGGAACAAGCTAGGAACGAAGCTAAAAATTGGAGAGCAACTGTTGCAATCTGGGGAGATTACTCCACTTATTATAAAAACAAAGATGAGATATTCATCACTTCTAATATTGACTTATTGAAAGAACAATTACTTCTTTTTCTGCCAAATTATAAAAATAATAAAAAGGGTGAAATTGAAATACCTGATATTAAAGATGCAATCAGACCGTCTGAGCTAAATATAACAGTAACTCAAAATAAAAATGAGCCAGAAGATTTTTCCAAAATGCAAGCATACTATATCAATTTCATTGCTGGGCTAGCTGAGTACAAGTCTGGGTTAGCTCATTGCGTTCATAAAAAAGATAAAATACCTGAAGAAGCTAAAAAAAGCTTGGGTAAATCTCAACAATACCTAAAAAAAGCAAACCGATACCTAGAAGAAGCAAATAAATGGCTAAACAAGATAGAAAATGAGTCTTCATTGAGTAACTTTCCAGACAAGCAACAGCTTGTTGATTTTCTTAAGGGTGTCACTGAGTTTTCTAATGGCAATGCCAGTTTATATAATGAATATTGTTCCAAACAACCTAATTCCTATGATTTAGCAATCAACAGCTTTACCGAAGCAATTAAACATGTTCATAAGCAACTTGTTACCTTGGATGACAGGCAGAATTCTTATGTTCCTGAGTATCCTTACAAGCTTATTCCTGCCAGTTATAGGCAGAATTCTTATGTTCCTGAGTATCCTTACAAGCTTATTCCTGCCAGTTCTGACCCAGAAGAAATACTTGATTTAGATTTTAATGATAGTGATGACAACCAAAAAACTTGTGGTCACAAAAGGGATAAAAATATTAGGGTCAGTGATAACAACCGTTCTGACTCTAAAATTTTATTATCAAGAATTCACCATAATCGAGGAATTGCTTATCAGATGAAAGGAAATATTGAAAAGGCTTTAGAAGATTATGAGCAGGCAATTAAATACGATCCCAGAACATATGCATTTTGTATGAGTATAAAAACTGCTTATGCTAATCTGAATAATTACAAATCTGCTATTAATGGCAGTCGCCTAAGTGTCAATGTTCCAAATGTTGAAGATAGTCTTGCCTATTACAATAAGGGTAATATTTATTTAAGGCAACGTGAATATAAGCAGGCTGTTGGAGAATATCTACAAGCAATTAGATTAGATTTAAATTTTTATGAGGCTTACAACAATTTAAAAATAGCTGTCTCTGAGGCTTCTCAAAAATTATACTCCAGTTTTACACAAGCAGCGGGTAAAAGTTTTGAAAAGATGCTTGAAGACTTGCCTAATCTGTTGCCTAGATTGTTTAAGGGGTTAATTGAGGAAGTAATACCATCCCTTGTAAAGGCGCTAGCCATATATAGTAATTTAAAATGAAGCTACATAGAAAAGAGCTTCTAAAATGAAGTTATAGGCGTTACTAGCAAAGCTGTCACTCTCTACTATGTAATGACTAAGCAGGGTAGTTTCATACAAGTAGAGAAAAATTTTTCTCAAGCTGGTTTGATAAAATACGTTATGTGTAGGCGCGAATTTTATTCGCCAGCCTAATTAGTGCAAGATAAATATAAAAAATCACGCGCTATTTTTTGTTGGTTTCCCTTCGTAAATCCCTCTGGACTAGACTACTCAACTCAAGCTAGGCTCGGTACTACCGGACTCATTCACTTCGTAGAAGTCAAACCGGAATGTCCGGTAGTACCGAATGCCTAGCACAGTCAAGAGTAGGCTAGTGATGTATGATTAGGCTAAACGCAAGGACGGCGATGCCTGCGGCAACTGCTGACGCAGAACGCACCGCCCAAATTGCAAGGTTTCAACTCAACAAATGCGCGTGATTTATCTACACTGACGAGCGTGTTGCATTCGCAGTGCCAGAATGTGTTCGCAAGGACCTTTATACAGCTTGTTTTGCTGATGCCAGTTGCAAGTACATTCTGCGTCGATTATACGCTCATCTCTATCAATCGTCAAAGATAAATTTAAAGTTTTATCTTTGTCGTTAACGCTACCTTGCAAAATCAACGCGCCATTGTCACTTACTGAAGTCACGCGCACTGCATTTTGACTCAAAAACCGAGTTGCGCTTTCTTCTCGTGCGTTGGCGAAGCGCAAACGCTCGATTGGTAGCGGTTCGCGGCTGAGTTCTCGCACGCGATAAACTTGTTTATTTAAGTCGTAAATTGCACGTCCGGCTTGCGTGTAAGCACTTAAAGCACCCAACACCGCCGTGCGACTTAAATTTAAGCGTTCTGCAAGGCGATCGGGACTTTCTAACCAATTTTCCCGCAGCGCGTCAAAAATCAGCTTTTGCGTCCATTCGTCAACGTCAGCGCGGGGTGCCATTAAATCAAAATTACCAGATTGCGCCCAATCGTTTGCCGTCCATCCAGATAAACCGAGGGTAAAGGACATATCGCCCAAATCAGCGACGTAGAATGAAGGCATACCCGTACCCAACAGATGAACGGTGAACTTTTTGGCAACCGGGATGAGACGTTCTAAAATGTTCAGCCGGCGACGTCCCCAAACGCGAATTGTTTGGGGTTGAATTCCGGTGTAAGGCGATCGCGCACAAACTACTTCAATATTCCACGGTTCAAATACCACCCGCACGGGTTCACCTGGGTTCAGATGATAGCGCATACTGCGCGGTCCGGTTGTCTCTTTATGGCGACGCAAGACAAAACAGATATTGTGGATATCCATCGGGTGTAAATCGAACTGCGTCGCGGGTAAAGACATCGCCGAACTAACTTGTAAAAAGCCTCTTACCCAACTATCAGGTAAATCGATTTTGACTTCTTTATAAGCTTCTTCGTTTGTAGTTTGAACTTCAAACCCAGAAGGATCAACTTGTAATTGAGTACTCTTATAACTGCGGATTTTCTGAAACTCATCGTACAGCGCTGCCGAGTAATCAACATTCGTTGTACCGCAAGCGAATTCATTAATATTTTTAAAGACTTCGTAACTTGCACTCAAGCGTCCATAACTCGATTCATCTACGCTAAAGCACTCAAAAAATACTTCATCCGGATGAACTGTGATTACTGGATCGAAGACAAAATAAAAGTCTAATTGCTTTTGCCAAACATAACGCCTAAATTTGTCTCTAGCTTTATAATAAGGAGCAAAGCGTTCATAACTGCGCTTGCTTAACTGATTTAATTCTTCTTGTAGTGGTTTAATTTTGGCAGCGACATCTTGACGCATAGCTGCAACTAATTGCCAATCAATTTCATCTTGCTTCGCACGCCATTCTTTGTAAGCAGTTTTGTCTTTTGGTTGAAAACGCATATCAGAGACAACCACATCATGTAAAGCGCTAATCGCTTCACGAAAAGCGACATTTTGCCGCAATTCTCCGACAAAGTAAGTCGGTGGACGTTTCGTATCTGGAGAAAATGACATTTGAGTGTTTCCACCGCTTTCGCTAACAGCGGTACTTTGTTTATAAGCGTAGTTAAATTCCATAATTTTCCTTATATTTTTAAACGAACCGCAAAGACGCGAAGAACGCGAAGATAAAACGTAGAAAGAGAGGATAAAGAAAATCGCGAATTAATAGAACTAATCTGGATATTCAAGTAGAAACTTTGATTGTTTATAATCAAAACAAAAAAATATTTGTCAACGTCTACCTCTTTTCTTTTTTCTCTTGCTTCGCGTTCTTCGCGCCTTTGCGGTTCGTTATTTTATTAAATTCTAACTTCAGCAACAGGCTTTACATCAATCGGCAACGAAAACTGAGGATAAATTTTATTAATTTTTAACATAATTTGTATCGCCTTTGCTTTATCTCCAATTGCCATAGTTACCGATTGTCTCGTCATAATCTCAGCAACAACTTTAGCGGCTTCTTCGCTTTTTTGTGCTTCAGCATCCAGAAAAGCAAAAATTCGCTTTTTCGCAACACGTCCGCAATTGACGCGGCATAATACACTTATAAAATAAGGCATCAACTCCCGCAAACGTTCTGGATTATCTACAGCATACTCTTGCAAATAGTTAGTTGCAAATAACTGCATATCTGCTGATGGATGTTCGCTGAATTTCAAGAGATATTCTTGTCCATCTGCTTGTTGAAAATTGCGAGTTAATAAATCACGTCCAAGTTTACGCGCATCTTCACGCACACTATCACAAATGCTTACCAAAATTTTCGGGGTGAATTCTTCTGAACCAAATTCTGTAGTAAATATCCTCAAAGCAAATTCTCGCGAATCTTGCCATTTTGACTCTAGCATCCGCACCGCTGATAACATTTCTTCGGAATCTAAACGCAAGCGATTTAATATTTGTAAAAACATCTGCCGTGCAGCTTCTCGCACTGATAAAATTTCGTGATTGGCAAGTTTGACAATTTCGCTAGCGGCAAATTCTGTTATCCAAGCGTTGCTATTTGCACCCAGCACTACACCACCTAATTCTTGTGCAGGTGAAGACTTTGCTGCAAGTAAATTTAAAGCGATTTCTTTAGTAACGCTTGTCATCCATCCCTGCAAATCTTCCCGCAACAAACGTACTAAATAACTGTGAACACCTTCATGTTTTTCGGGAGTTAGCAGCACTTCGGTAAAATCAAATGCTAAATCGATGCTGAAAGCTGGATAAGCGGCTCCTAAACGGTGGATAATAGGTTTAATCGCATTGCGAATTTCTGCATTTGCATTCACTGCCATTGCGACAATTAAAATGCTTTCCTCACCTATGAGTTTCTCATCAGGTAATTGTCCAAAAAGCCTAATACCGAAAACTTGCAATAATTCGTAAGGTGATGCCAATAATGATTCAATTATGTGGGATGGCAAGTTTTCGGCACTAATTTCGTGATTTAATAAAATCTGATCGGCTAATTCTTGAGTTTCCACTAGCGGATGTGTCAACAAATCATTGATGACACTTAAACCTAAGTTACGCAATTGAGGTGCAAAACTGAAGAGTAAAGTTTCACCAATTTCTTTTGCCATCTCCCCTTGGTTTGAGGATAATGTTAATAATTCGGCAATGATGCGTCCAATTAATACTTTTGCTGTGGTATCTGTGAGAATAGTAGAACTTAAAAGTCTCCGGGCAAAGGTGCGAGTGTCAGTCTGTTGACTGGTGACTAAAGCAGCGATCGCATTACTATCTTGCAAAAAGTATTCGCGTTTTTCATCTATCCAGTGGTAAGCTTGAATACGAGCGCGTTCATACACGCAATTGGCTAAGGCAAGAACTAATTCAATGTTGGGTGAGGTGGAATTGTAGTTAAGCAGCGCTAGTTCAAATGCAAATTGCGCTGTAACTTCATAAGGTTGATTAACAAGTTTGATGATTGTAGGTATATTTACATAAGCACAGAACTCAGGATTCGCTCGTAAGACTTTGACTGCAAAATGATGAACGCGATCGCACTCACTCTGCAATAATAAATCTAAAAGCGCATCTGGGTTTTGCTCCCAAAGTTGCCCAAAGGCTTCTTCTCTAACTGCCGGTTCTGCATCTCCCGGTTTATAACCTTCCCGACACTGCCACGCTTGAGAATTGCGTTTCAACTCATAGCGGGGACTGTTTTCGTAAAGTATATGGTTAAATGTCAAATATCCAGCAAAATCATCCCAATTGCGTCGAAACTCAGTGCGTCTCCTAATAGACGGGTTCCAGCGATAGAAAACTGACTCTCTTACTTCTTCAGCATCTTCATCAGAATATTGAAGAAGAACACCTACAGCCATTTTAACATAGTCAGGGTCACTTTCTTCGCCTAATTGTTTGAGAGTACGCCACACCCGACGTAGCAAATATTCACGAGTATTGCTGCTGTAAGCGATTCTTGACTGAGGATGTTTTAGTTCGGCTTCAACTTCACTACCTTTAGATTCATAACGCCCTGTTTGGCGATTATAATTACCCCATAAAGTCTTTCTTAAATGTCCCCCGCTTGGCAGACTAACATAATAAGATTTGCTAAAGAAACCCGCTTTCTCTATCTCTAACCTATAAGCAAGAATACCAAACACTTCAGCATCGTGGCGATATTCCGCCATTTTGAAAATATGGCGAAGTTGTTTAAAATAGTTTGGTTTGAAAGGTGCGGTGCATAAAATATCAAGTAGTGCAGGACGAACGTATTGATTATCAATTTGATAAATCGTGTCTAAGACGGCAAAATGCTTGTAGTTACCGTGTTCTAGATAGTTAGATAAAGCTGTTGCAAACTCCTCTGACGAACCATTTCGCGTTAAATTTTGTAACTCAGGTGGTAAAAATTCAATTAATTCAGCTTGCAAAGAAGCTGTCTTTTCGGCATCAGATAGTTTTAAGAGTGCTTCAAAAGCGATGCGGCGAACAAATTCGGGATTTGAGAGATTATTATAAAGGTGAGTGACGGGAGCGATCGCACTATCATCCCCACACCAACCCAAAGCCCAAGCAATGCAATAATCTCTTAGTGGTTCACCAGTACCAATAAGTTTGATTAGTAAAGGTGTCGCTTCACTAATTTTAAGTTCTCCGGCTCGCCAAATTGCCCTTTCTAACTTTGATTTACTCGGTTTGTCGTCAGCAAGGCGATTGAGAATTGCTTGTTTGCGTGGATCGTCGCTAGACTCAACTGGCGATGGTGTCGATTCTAAATTAACTGGTTGAGCGTTAACATCACGATATCCCTTTTTGGTCTTTTCGCCAACCAGCTTGTCGAAGACTTGTTGCGCTTCTGTTAAAGGTACGGAAGAAGTAGTTTTGGTACCTTCTTTTAGATTAGTGCCCCGCCGTCCGTAACGGAAGTTAACTACATAACGATCTTCACCAGTCTGACAAAGATCCACTTCGTAGATTTTATCAGAAGTTCCTTCTTGATAGTGCAGTGTAGTCTGTTTAATTAATTTCATCGCACCCATCTTGCTACTGTGCCGATGACAATCTATTGTGGCTCGATTTTGCCAGAGTTGCCAGATGTGGGGTAGTTAGAAATTGTGTTTTTATACAACACCTTCCCAAAAGGCTACATCTTATAAGGATACAAAAGAGCGAATCAGGGGTCTTGCCCCTTATATAACGATTTTCGTCATTCCACACGATTGTAGAGACGTGACGGTGGAACGTCTCTACGAGGGTTTTTTGGTATAATCAGGGGTCAGACCTAGCATTCGCCAACGGTATCCTTCTAGGGTGTTGGATTTTGGCAAAGATTATTGTTCTCAAAACCCAATTTCTTGAAGTCAATTATTTCATCAATTGGAAAGTTGAAATAATCCGTTGAAAGTCTTGTCTAATTTTGTCTGACTTGTTTCCGTAACCGACATTTAGTATTATAATATACTGCCCTTTTTTACTGGGTAAGACTATATTATCACCACAGATCAGCCCACACCAGGAATAAGATATAGCACTTTGACCGACAAAATTTAAAGTTTGATAATTACCTTGACGGAAACGTTTAAAATTTGACTGGGGAGTATTTTGAGTTACCCATTGCAGCGCTGAAAGTTTATTAGGATTACTGAATGCAGAAATGCTGATACTGCTAGATGGTGCTTCAGTCGTAAATAATTTTCCAGCCTGAATTGCTTGATAGTCAGAATTTTTCCACAGTGTTAGATATCCTTGGTCAGGATATTTATTTTCAAAGGTTTTATCTAAAGTGTAGCTATTAGGATATGTGATTTTGAAACCAAATTTCTGACTTTGGTAAGTTACCTGACTACTTGCTGCAAAAATTTGGGTACTACCAATTTTTGGTATGACAAAGATGCTAGTTGGTATCATGCAAAAAAGTGCTAAAAATAACACCTTTTTGAATGTTAAACCAGTTAATTTACTGGTAAATTGAGACATTTTCCTAAATTCAAAATTAAAACGCTATCCGTCAAATGACAGGCAAAATGCCTGTCTGAGAATAATGTTAATATTTGTAACTTAAAAGTTGAATTGCGCCATTTTCTGGTAAGCTTCCAGAGCTAATAGCAAGAGTGTCACTATTGCTACGACGTACATTCACGCCCTGCATCAAAGTTAAAAAATCATCAAGTGGGGAAATATCGCAAGTAGCGGTATCTGCGGCTTGTGTACGATATTGGGTAGGAATTATCAGCTTGGGATTTAACACTTGAACTGCTTGCTTGGCTTCTTGGGCATTGTAAGCTTTGACACCACCTCCCACGGGGATGAATGCTACATCAGGACGCCCCATGAGGATTTTTTGCTCAATTGAAATCGGTGCGGCGGCTCCTCCTAAGTGTAAGATATTAATTCCGCCTTGCTTCCAACTCCAAGCGGTGTTAATGCCAAACTGCTTACCGCCTTTGCGATCGTGGTCTATGGCTATTCCCTGGAATTTTATGCCTTGAAATTCGTAAACTCCCGGTTCGTAGATTAGCTTTGGATTTCCCGATAATCCTTCCACCGCACCTTCATCCAGCAGTTGACTGCTAATCAGTACTAAATCTGCGGTGACGACTTGGGGAGGACGATATTTAGCAGTACAGCCGATCGCCCGAAACGGATTTACGAGAATTTTTGTACCACCACCAGTAAACAGAAAGCAAGAATGACCCAACCACTGAACTGATAATGAACCGCTAGATTGTGCGTTAGCTTGAAGGTGTGAACTAAAGTCAGTAACCAAGGCTGTTAGTAACCCCGTCCCAGCATACCCCATCAACTGTCGTCGTTTCATTACTATCTCGACTGTAATTGTTCCAGAAAGTTTCGCAATAACTGCTTACCTGAAGATGTCAGGACACTCTCTGGGTGAAACTGGACGCCTTCAATGTGAGGATAGTTCCGGTGTCGCACTCCCATAATAGTTCCGTCTTCTACCCAAGCAGTGATTTCTAACACGTCCGGGCAAGTTTCGCGGTCGATCGCTAAACTATGATATCTGGTTGCGGTCATAGGATTCTCTAAACTCCGAAAAACTCCTACTCCTGCGTGAGATACAAGAGAAGTTTTGCCATGCATCAATTCAGGGGCAGAAACGATTTTACCACCGAATACTTGACCAATGCTTTGATGTCCTAAACATACGCCCAAAATAGGCAAGTTAGATCCGAGATTTTCAATCAAATCTAGACAAATTCCCGCATCTTCTGGTCGTCCTGGTCCTGGGGAAATCACGACTGCATCAGGCTTTAGTGACCGAATTTCCGAAACAGATATCTTATCGTTACGAAAAACTTTTATATCCTCTGCTACTGGAAACTCTGCTGCTAGTTCTCCCAAATACTGCACCAAGTTATAGGTAAAGCTGTCGTAATTATCGATGACTACAAGCACAGCGATTAACTCCTGGTTTTACAACTGAATATAATGAGCGTTTTACTCTCGCCAGATTTGAATAGCTGTGTGGTCATCTGAATATAAGACACGATTAATCATGCCTAATTAATGTTAGATTGAATATTTTATCAAATTTGGGAGGTTCTCCGGGCAACTCAGTCACCTCCTTTAAAGGGGCGATCGCTTCTTAGGATTTCAATGCCGACAAAATTAAGGTAAACAACGAAGGAAGTAAAAGTATACCAGCAACCAGCACCGCGACTAAAGCAGAAACTAGCACAGCACCAGCAGCACAGTCTTTAGCAATTTTTGCTAAATCATGATACGTTTGCTTGACTGTTAAATCTACCAGAGATTCGAGCGCTGTATTCAGCAACTCTAGCGCCAAAACTAAACCGCTAGTTAAGGCAATCACCGCTATTTCCACTGCTTGTAGATGTAAAAAAAGGCTCAAGCCGATTGCTAAAACGCAAACAGCTACATGAATGCGAAAGTTGCGTTGACTTTGAAAAGCGTAACTGATTCCAGCCCAGGCATACTTAAAACTAACAAATAAATTAGAGGCAACGCGCCAGGAGAGTGAGCGATCGTTGGTCACAATTGTTTCTAAGTGGTTTGGCGTGGGTGATGAAGAAACTTGTTTGGACATAGGCTGAAAATATAACAGCAGATTAAATAAAGTGGCAATCTTAGCTGATTTTAATCGCCCAATCAATTTTTCGGTAATTTTCTACACAAGTATTATATAAATAATGACAAAAAATTAACACTTACGGTCACGCAGGCAAGTGTTATTCTATGTCAATGGCAATACCAATTGCCTTCAGTAATATCGCTTGCTGTTTCAGCATTCGCGTTTCTGTTTCTTCATCAGGATGATCCCAGCCTAGTAGATGCAATAAACCGTGAGCCGCTAACCATGCTAATTCCGTTGCTAAACTATGCCCCTGCTGTTGAGCTTGACGTTTAGCGGTATCTACAGAAATAACTATATCACCTAGATATAAAGGCATTGCTCCACTTATTTCCTGACTTTGAGGAAATACCTCTAATGTTGCAAAAGATAAAACATCTGTCGGCTTGTTTTGCTGACGATACTGGGCATTTAAAGCCTGAATTTCTGCATCGTCTGTCAAACGTAAGCCGATTTCATAAATTGATTTTTGGGAAATATCAGGTTGTAATATTTCCAACCAGCGACGAAACCAGTTTGACCAAGTTTCCGCTGAAATTGTCATCTCAGCCTCCCCAAGATTTACAGCTTCGGCTGGGGGAGACTCATCAAAACAATTTTCTACATATAATTCGACTTGCACTTTTCTCCACAAAGTAGGACGGTGCGAACAGCGAGGGTATCGTCAGTGAGTCAGATAAGCAAGACCTACCAAGACAGCCACAATCCCGACTCCGGTTAGCGCAAAATGTTTTAGAGAAGTGCCACCCTTACGCACCATGTTTCGCATGGCGAGTTTGACGTAGCTTGGTTTAGGTTCGGTTTTATGAGAGTTGCTCATGATGATTTGATAACAAACTCATTTATAAATGTAACAGTTTGGTGAGGCGACAGTTGCCAGTTTGGCAAATTGGGAATGGGGAATGGGGCATTGGGCATGGGGCATTGGGCATGGGGCATGGGGCATTGGGCATGGGGCATTGGGCATGGAAAGAATCCTATTAGAACGCGCATCAAAAATCAAGCGTCTTTAATTCGCATTGCCCTATGCCCATTGCCCATTGCCCAATTCCCCCTTCCTATTTACTTTCTACCAACTGGTTTTCTTGGCGCAAGTAAGATTGGATGAACATGTCAATTTCGCCGTTCATCACATCGCCGATCGCTGTCGTTTCTACATTGGTACGCAAGTCTTTTACCATTTGGTAAGGGTGAAACACATAGTTACGGATTTGGTTTCCCCAAGAGGCTTCGACCATATCACCCCGAATTTGGGCAATTTCTTGGGCGTGTTGCTCTTTGGCGATAACTAGCAGCTTTGCTTTCAAACGGGCGAGGGCTTTCTCTTTATTTTGCAGTTGGCTGCGTTCTTCTGTACAACGGACGGCAAGACCGGTGGGAAGGTGAACAACTCGCACTGCTGTTTCCACTTTGTTGACATTTTGCCCACCTTTACCACCAGCTCTAGATGTGGTAATTTCCAAATCCTTATCTGGAATATCTAGTTGTACGGTATTATCTATTTGCGGCATTACTTCCACCCCTGCAAAACTAGTTTGGCGTTTGCCGTTGGCATTGAAGGGTGAAATTCGCACTAAGCGATGAGTGCCTGTTTCCGATCGCAAGTACCCGTAGGCATAGCGACCTGTAATTTCTATGGTTACTGATTTGATTCCGGCTTCATCACCTTCGGAAAGTTCGCTGGAGGTGACTTTATAACCTTGCTTTTCTGCCCAACGAGTGTACATCCGCAACAGCATTTCTGTCCAGTCTTGGGCATCTGTTCCGCCAGCGCCGGCGTTAATTGTCAGGACTGCGCCTTTGTCGTCGAATTGACCGGAAAGTAACTGTTGTAATTCCCATTGGTCAAGTTCGCGATTCAGGTTGCTGAGGGTGGTTTGTGCTTCTTGCAGTAATCCCTCATCGGTTTCTAACTCCAAAAGCTCAAAAACTGCTTTGGTATCTTCTAGGCTGGCTTGCCACTGATGATACTGCGATAAATGTACTTTCAGGTTGTCGAGTTCTTGTAAAGTTTCTTGAGCCTGGGTTTTATCTTCCCAAAATTCCGGCTGTGCCGATATTTGTTCTAAATCTTGAATTTTAGCAGTCAGTGCAGGGATGTCAAAGATAGTCCTGAGTTTTACCCAGGCGATTAGACAACGTTTCGATTTCGCGTTTGAGTTCTAAAACTTCCATAGGCTTGGGTGAGAATAGAGTGCTTTATATTTTAGGCGATCGCTCTATATCTATTGATTTTAGCTATAGTTGACCAAATTGAGGTCTACATAACTCACGTTTTTAAGGGCACTTGAAATCAGACTTTGGAAAGTCCTTATATTTTTACCACAGCGTTATTATTTACTTAAAAGATACTGGAGTTGAGTATGATATTTTGGGGAAACCACACTGGTCAACCAATGCCTTATAGAGGCTGGAATGTAGTTGTAGGTGAGAGGAATAACACAAAAGCTAAATTTACTGCCTCTATCAAAAGACTACTTAAGTGGTTGCAAGAGTATACATCGGTAGATACAGTCACGCTTTTGCTTCCTGTGGAAAACCAACAGCATCTTGCCGTATACGCCACTTTCGGACTAGAGGAGGAAATTAGACAACAGATCCGTATCCCCATCGGGCAAGGAATTGCCGGTCGCATTGCCGAGAATATGCTGCCGATGATAATTGATGATGTGTCGGCGGTAGAAGTCTATAGTCCAATTCTCCGCCAGAAAGGTTTGCGATCGCTTGTCGGTATCCCAATACCTATCAATGAACAATCGGTTGGAGTTCTACACGTCGGTAAGTTTAATTCTCATCAGTTTAACGAACGCGATGTACAGCAACTGCAACTGATTGCACATCGTCTGAAGTTGATGATAGGCGATGGAGATGTGTTAAATTTCGAGTGCGCTCGGCATCACAATGTCGGAAAACTTATATCTGACATGAATATTATCCATCGGGAATTTTTGCTTAATTTATCTGCCTTGAAAAAGCAATTTATTAAATTAAAAAACGTTATGAAAAATTTATATAATTCATCTATCCAGAGATATATTTATGTATTCAGCGTCATGCGATCGCAAGTAGATTAAGATTTTTATTATTTATTTTGCAGCCTTGGTAAATAAATAGTTTTCTTAATTGCCATAAAGCCTTATGCAGGTAAGAGATAGCTATTTTCTGTGTACTGTTTTATAAACATACTCCAAAATAACTTCATTAATACTTTACAAAAAAGAGTGAAGTTACAGTAAAAATATTGTTATACTTGTATTCCAACTGTTAAGTAGTCAGTTATTTAATCATCTTTATTTGTAGTGAACACAATATTAGACGGTACAAACTGGCGACAAAAAAGCCGTTACAGCAGTAGGGGAAGTAGATACTTATTTAGCCCAATGGTGGACTTTAATGTGATGTCCGAAGTTGGAGATACTCCGCCCTAGATTGCGTGTAGCCGTCTAAAAAATGTAAACAAAAATTGAATAATTACATCCAGGTATAAAGCGAAATTGCTTGTAGCAATTATCTTTTGAGGAAAATTCAATTGAATATCTCATCAACTCAACAACTTGATTTTGACAAGATGATGAGGAAATTTAAGACGATTACAGCGGTTACTAAAAAAGTATTATTTGACTCTTGATAGCAATTGAAACTTTTGATAGTGTAGTTGCTTCAATATTCACAGCAAATTTCTTTGGGAGTTATCAAAAAATGAATACAAAACAATCTGCTTCAAGATGGATGCGATTGAGGGAAGTTTTAGTTACGACAATCCTTGGATGGATTCCGTCAATTGCTCTGGGTGCAAAGTTAAGAAATGTACTGTATCGTAGTATTTTTGCCCGTATTGGTAGCTCAGTTTATATTCAAAACGGCGTTGAATTTCTTGGCGCTTCTAGCATAGAAATAAGCGATGGAGTGCATATTTTCAAGAATGTTCGTTTAGATGGAAGAGGACATGAAAATAATAAAATTTATCTTGGAGAGCGAGTAGCCCTAGAGCGTGGTGTTGAAATTGGAGCGTTAGACAACACCTATATTCACATTGATGAAAATACATATATCGCTCCTTACGTTTGTATCGCTGGTCCTGGCAACGTTAAAATTGGTAAGCACTGTATGATTGCGTCTCACTCAGGGATATATGCTAACAATCATAATTTTGCCGACCTGACTGTGTTAATCAGAGAACAAGGTGTGACTCGCAAAGGAATTATTATAGAGGATAACTGTTGGGTTGGGCATGGAGTGACAGTATTAGATGGAGTCACCATCGGTCAAGGTAGTGTGATTGGTGCAGGATCGGTTGTTAGCAAAGATATCCCTCCGTTTGCGGTTGCAGTGGGTGTGCCGGCAAAAGTGATCCGCGATCGCCAAGATAAAGAACTAGATAATAATAACAGTCGCCTCGACATTAAGCTAAGTGCAGCTCTAGCTCAAATTGAGAAGACTGCTGAACTAAGTTATCCCCAGACAGTAGATGATACTGTATTTCCTCATTTTGTTTTAGAAAATCTGTTTTCCGTGCTGCTTGACTGCATCCGTCAAGTAATGAATGTGGATACAATTACGATTTTATTGCCAACAAAGAGCGGGCAGCAATTAGCTGTATGCGCTACCATCGGTCTTGAAGAAGAAATTGTAGAAGCTGTGCGAATTCCGATAGGGCAAGGCTTTGCAGGTCGTATAGCCGCAAGTGGCAAGCAAATGATTGTAGACGATTTGTCAAAAGTAGAAGTTGTGAGTCCGATTTTGCGAAATAGGGGAATTCAATCAATGATAGGTGTCCCTTTGCTGCTTAAAGACAAAACGATCGGTGTTTTCCATGTTGGCACGTTTCGTCACTGTGAATTCACCAAAGATGATGTGCAGCGACTGCAACTTGTAGGCGATCGCATTGGGTCGGCGATTGAACCGTTTGTTACAGATATACTGGAAACTTAAACTGTCAAAATGAAACTTGACTCATCATTATTTTGTCAGTGGCAGCACACACTCTCTGGTTTTGAAGTAGACCAAGTAGCGGCACAGAAAGCATTTAATCTTTTAGTTGAGGCTTACTCTAGTAGCGATCGCTATTACCATACGCTCAAACACATTTACCACGTTCTCAAAATTATTGACAATTTGCAAGCTTATACCAGAAACCTAGCTGCGGTTCAACTTGCTGCCTGGTTTCACGATGTAGTTTATGACACTAAAGCTCAAAATAATGAAGAAAGAAGTGCTGCGGTGGCTTGTGAATTGCTGAGTAGTTTGGGCATTCCTCTTAGTAATGTTACTGCTGTAACTCGTCTGATTATAAATACCAAAAACCATCAAGCTGCGGCAGATGACTTTGATAGTCAAGTTTTACTTGATGCTGATTTGGCAATTTTGGCTGCTAACCCAGTCCAATATCGAGAATACGCTCTTTACATTCGTCAGGAATATGCTTGGGTGTCAGAAGCAGAATATATTGTTGGTCGCGCTCATGTTTTAGAGAGATTTTTGCAGCGTCAGCGTATTTACTTTACAACTTTGATGTTTGAGGTTGGGGAAAAAGCTGCTCGTCGCAATCTCAATGCAGAAATTCAATCTTTATAGCTGAATAATTTTAGTAACTTTAATTTCTGCTAATGTACAAATAAAAGAAGCTGGAATTTTAGATGACTGGATTGTTAACTTAAATGCTCGTCAATTAGAACGTTACAATCAGCCATATCAAAATGCTGAAGGCGAATTTAATTATTTGAGCAAGCAAATTTCTCTACCTAATCAGTCAGTTGCAATTCCTGGGTTTGAAGATACTTTATTAGACTTGAGTCGGATTTTTCCGGCTTTGTGATTTGGGTTAGGGCGATCGCACCAACCCAAAACTTCACGCTTGTTCTTGTTAAGCGGTTTGCTTGTTGCTAGCATTCTCGATATGGCGACGTAATACTGAGTTGATGAGTGTTTTGTATTCTCCACCCTGTGCTTGAAACCAAGCTATGACATCTGGATCGAGTTTAACCAAATTTTTACCTTGAGCAGATGGGACTCTTAACACTGCTTTCTCAAAAAAATCGTCCGTCAATGGTGGAATATCAGAGTAGTCAATATCATCATCTGACATTGATTCTAATGCTGTCCAATTAGTACGAGAGGTATTTCTCAAATCGTTGTCGTTCATATCGAGAAAGCTCTTCGTGCTGATATAATTCTGATGATATCATCCTGTCGTTCTGTCCAGACAACAACTGCTACACCGGTTCCTAAAAAGCCGATTCCAAACCAACGGTCTTCACCGTAATCAAAACGTTCGTCTAGCTCAATCAACATCGAACTGTCAAACATTTCGGGAACATCTGCGAAGTCAATTTTGTGTTTACGAATGTTTTCGAGGTTTTTCGCTTCGTCCCACTCAAACTGCATGAAGCTCTAAGAGATGCTAACTGGGTTATCTTTATATTTTACAAGGGCGATCGCTCGAACTCGATATCTAAGAAAAAGTGATCGCGCACTCGCCAAAATTTGAATAAGTGCGATCGCTTTAACACTGAGTTATCACTTTCATCCCAGAGAAAGCAAATTTTTAGGTGGTGAAATATTTCTCCAGCTTAAATTCATCTTTGTTAAGAGCATATATTAAAACCTCTTGACCATGACCTTCATAAACGAATCTATTCTCTAGTTTCAAGCCAGCTTTTTCCAGAACTCGAATCGAAGCTACGTTTGCAGCCAAAGCAACGGACACAACACGCTGCGTTCCCAACTCAGAGAAGCCCTTAAAAATCAGTGCTTTAGACCCTTCGGTTGCATAACCTTTCCCCCAAGCGGCTTTTTGCAAGCGGTATCCTATCTCAACGTCACTCTCGTTTGAAAATACAGAATTGAAGTAAGATGCGTGTACTGCGGGTCTAAAGTAGAACCAACCAATGAATGCTTGGCTCGACTTTTCAATCGTTGCCCAAACTCCATAATTATCGTATTGTTCGTAGTATGCAAAAAATCTAGGTAAAAGTTGGGTTTGAATGACTGTGTAGTTCTTTGGTTTACCTGCATCTGGTGTAAAACGGATGACTTCAGGATCGCTGTCTAACTCAAACAAGTTATTAGCATCATATTCTGTAAATTGCCGCAGAATCAATCGCTCCGTTTCTAAGAAAATCTTCATACATTTCTAATTGATTTATTGCTTGCATCTGACCAAAAAAAACTACTGGGTCTAGTCTCCACTTAACGCAACTTTCAGCTAACAGAAAAACTATCAGCTAATTGTCGTATCAACACGGAAACCAGACCCAGTATAAAATTTTAGGTATTTCTAGTTGAAATCCTAGCGTCTACCACGAGATGGCACGAGGCTGAGAAAATCGCCGAGGTCAAAAGCAGAAACCTTTTGCGCGTAATTACCTGAAGCATCTAGAGATGCTGCCATATCCGCATATTTGCGGGGGTCGCCTTCTGCCAAGCGGCGTTCTTTGGACTTGCTGCTGTAGTATTTGTCCAGGGTGAAGCGCCAGTCTGTTTGAACGGTGCCTTCTCTTTCTTGGAAGTCTTCGCCGTAGCGAGGAGTTACCAAGTTGTAGGGGCGTCCTTCCATGCGCTTGCGTTGGTAAGGCACGGTGTTTTCGCCAAATGCGCTGGTGTACTCTTCACTGTCAACTAAGGCATCAACAAAGCCACCCCATCCAAGGGTTGCTATTTTGATTGACCAAGCAATTTCTTCTTCTTTGTTATAAGAAGAACGACCTAACAACCGCTTGAGAGAGATATCTACTAAGCGATAGTTGTTGTTAACTGAGACAACCAAACGGTAGAAAGCCTCGGATTTGGCTAAACCACGGATGAAGTCGCGTACAGTTAGCGAGCCATTTTTCAGTTGAGATTCGAGATTTTTCTGGCGGTTAAACCTGAGAATCTCATGTTCGCTGAAAACTTGGCGATAGCCCGCCCAAATGATATTTTCCATGTCAGTATAGCTGCTGACATCTTCTATTCTGTAGATATATGGTGTTTCTTCATCAAGGTCAGCTTTGCCAAAGCTTTTGACTCGTTGATTTTGACTGCTGGGTTTGTATTGAAGTAATGGCAGTGCCATGCTGCAATCTTCCTCGTAATTTATTAATGAATTAAACGTTATTGCAAGAGAAACTGAAAACTGAAAGAGGCTTGATTGCTCAAAATCCTCATTCTTTATTTATTGTCCCTTATTTGGATTTGAGATTTGGGATTTTAGATTTAATCTCAAATCGATTTACCGCACGGGAAAACTAGCGCTGGGACTAACAGAAACGGGAATACCTTGGGGCTTAGTATTCTTTGTCATGTCGGGAATTTGGATACTGGCAGTGCTAACTGGTGTATAGTTAACTGTCCTAATCTGAATTCCACTCGCCATGTCTAGGAAATTACTGATATCGCCAGACTTGTAACGCTCAGTTTCTTCCTTATCGCGCCAGTAATTACCGTAGCGAGGTGTCACCAAGTTAAAGGGTCTGTCTTTGAAGCGGCGCCGTTGATAGGGAACTGTATTCTCGCCAAAGTTGGTTATATACTCTTCGCTATCTACCAATGCATCGACAAAGCCACCCCAACCGAGGGTTGCTATCTTGATTGACCAAGCGATTTCTTCGTCTTTATTATAAGACGTGCGCCCCAAAAGCCGTTTGAGACAAACTTCGACGATGCGGTAGTTAGAGTTTGTCTCTACTACCAAACGCCGAAACGCTTCTGACTTTGCCAAACCTCGGATGAAGTCGCGCACGGTAATTGCGCGGTTCTTCAACTGAGATTCGAGATTTTTCTGGCGGTGAAATTTCAGGGTTTCGTGTTCGCTGAAAATCTGCCGATAAGCAGCCCAAATTAATTCTTGGATTTCGCCATCATAACCACAGTCTTCTGCGCGGTAAGTTCTGGGGGTGTCTTCGTTACCGACTTCGTAACCGGCTACGCGCTGGTTTTGAGAACTGGGTTTGTATTGTAGTAAAGGGATTGACATTGGTATTTGTCTTGTTGTTGGTTGTTGGTTGTTAGTTGTTGGTTGTTAGTTGTTGGTTGTTGGTGAACCACTGCGTTGCGGAGCCAGTGCTGTGCGGAGGTCACGAACGTTGAGGCACCTGGCGTGGGGTTCCCCCCGTTGTAGCAAGTGGTGAACCCGAAGGGTTGTTGATTGCTAGTTGTTGGTTGTTGGTTGTTGGTTGTTGGTTGCTAACCACTATCTACTATCTACTAACCACTAACCACTAACCACTAACCATTACCCCATTTCCTAGGTTGTTTTGTTTCCTGGGATGTAACGGTAAGGTAAAGCAACTTCCGTAGGTTTGACGGTAGCTTCTGTAACTTGTTTTGATGTCTCAGGCAGCTTGACACCGGAGATGTAATTTCTGGCGCGATCGCTCGATCGCTGGTAGTTCATCCCGCCTGGTGATATACTCGCTGCCATTGACAAGAATGTGTCCGGAATCGCTTCCCGAACTCCGCGTTGTACAGATTCTCCTGTGCGTACCGCTTGATAAAAGGTACGTCCTTGTAAGTATTGTCCCAATAGGCGATTGCGATAATCTGCATCGTACCGGGGGTTAACTAAGTTGAAGGGTCTATCTTTGAAGCGGCGGCGTTGGAAGGGTACAATGTCGTTGCCAAAGTTGCTTAGATACTCTTCGGAGTCAAGCAAGGTGTCGATGAAACCGTGCAAGCCTTTGGTGGCAATTATAATTGACCATGCAATTTCTTCGTCTTTGCCGTAGCTAGCACGTCCTAAAAACCGCTTTAAGGTGATGTCAACTAGGCGGTAGTTAGAGTTGGTTTCTCCTACTAGTTCCCAGTAAACTTCAGTTTTACCCAATCCGCGAATGAAATCCCGAACGGTAATCGCTCGATTTCGCAGTTGTGATTCTAAAAAGGGTTGGCGATGTCTTTTTAAAATTAAGTGTTCGCTGAAGATTTGCCGATATCCTGCCCAAATTATGGCATCAATATCTGGAACTTCAGAGGTTGGTGTTAACCGATAAGGTTGTGGGGTGTCTTCGCTGGGTACTTCGTATCCTTCAACACGCTGATTTTGCGAGTTGGGAGTATATCCAAGTAGTGGGATTGACATCTTGACTTTTGCCTTTTTTTATGATATAAATCCATGACGCGATAAATCGTGTCTCTAGACTGCTAATTGCGCTAGTTGTACGCGGGCACAAACTGCTTTCTGGGTGTCGCTGATAAGCATTTCTTTGAATCTAGCCTGAATGGGCGATCGCAAATCAGGAATTTTCGCCAATGCTTGCAACCCGACGACAGCAGCATAACGAATTGACCAGTCTGAGTCAGTAGAAATATTGAGTAATGTTTCCAAACATCGAGACAGGGCAGATGCGCGATCTTTATCGTTCAGTTTATGCCAGTGTAAGTTTCCTAGCCCTTTGGCAGCGGCACGGCGGACACTTGGGGCAAAGTCGGTGGCAGCAGCGGTGAGTAATATTTCTATGGCGCGGGGGTCTGCGATCGCACTCAAAGCACGAATCGAGTAAGCCCGTGCGCCATAGTTATAATCATCAATTTGAGAGAGCAACTGTGGTACTGCCACTTCCCCCAATTCCACCAGTCCGGCAACTGCCGCCACTGCTGCGGTTGGGTTATTATAACCAAACACAGCAATTAAGGTAGAAATTGCCGCTTCATCTTTCGCCGCTGCTAACTTTTGCACCGCTGCCACCATCAAGGCAGGTGAATCAGCCGACTCGACGGCGCGAATTAGTTCTTTAGTCATTGGTAAGAGTGTTAGGTGTTAGTTGTTAGTTGTTAGTTGTTAGTTGTTAGTTGTTGGTTTTTGACCACTAACACTTAACCAATAACTACTAACACTTAACCACTAACCACTAACACTTAACCACTAACCAATAACTACAACAGCGCATCCATCAGGTTCATTACGCGGATGGTATCCTCTGAAAGGGAAACATCTAATGATGGAAGTTGATGCTCTAACAATCCTTTGAGGGCGATGAGTTTGAAGCTATTTTCAACTTTTGCCTGAGCGATCGCATCTGCTGCTGCTAGATATCCGATTGCACCCAAATCCCCTAATGCAACGCGGCGCAATTTCAGATCGTCACTGTCCAACACTTTCACTAAGCGATCGCCATAACTGGCATCTTGTGTTAGTTGGTACATTGCTCTGGTTGCGGCGCATTGCACTCGTGGTAGTGGATGCTCTAGGAACGGTTGAATTAGAGAAATAGCTTCTTTTGCCCCAATCGCTCCCAAAGCTTCTAATACCGCTTCGTAGGGTTGGACTAAGTGCGGGCGTCCGGGTACTTGGACGGCTGCGGCAACACCCCCTTCTAATAGTTTTGCCAGTGCTGGGGCGGCAACTGGATCGCGCAACATTTCCAGAGACTGGGCAGATGCTTCGCGCACGTAGAAGTCGGAGCATTCCAAGCACTTAATTAAGCCATCAACGGCTTGTGTATCGCCTAATTTCCCCAACGCTCTTGCTGCGTTGCGTCGTAGAGGATAGCCTCCGAGTTCTGTTCTGTCGGCTTCATCCTCTAACGCTGCAATTAAAGCATTTACAGCAGAAGAGGAATTAACGCGGAATTTGCCCAGCCACCAAGCAGCGTAATAGCGAAGACTTATATCTGGTGATGTCAGATTGGCGATCGCTTGCTCTTCATTTAGCGGTGGTGCGTTTTCTGGTATATATTCTTCCGCGTCATTTTCTCTCATTGCCGTCGTCGTTAGTTTTGCCCTTGAGATTCGCTATCTGGCTTCAGTGCTGATTCAGCAGTCAACGGCTCAATTTTGACAATTGTGCCGCCCATGCGGGTAATCCGCTGCATTTCTTCGTTCATCCGGTTGTATGGAACTGTGACATACACGCTGCCACTGTTACGGATTTCATAGTTATTTTTGTCGTTTTCGGAATTTTGCCGCAAGCCTGTGACTTCGTAACGGAACATCCGGCTACTTGCGCTAGAAATTCCACCAGTTCCAACTGTGGTTTGACCGAACATATGATTAATTTCTCCTTTAATATTTTGCTAAATCATTGTTAGTTGTTAGTTGTTAGTTGTTAATTGTTAATTGTTAATTCAATTTCTTGACAACTATCTACTAACTACTAACTACTAACTACTACCAATTAAGCTGGTGACACGCTGACGATTTTGCCACCTTGCTTTTGAATTTGCTGCATCTTTTCGGAAAGCCGTTCGTAGGGTACGACGATCGCGTAGCTGCTGCGACGCACGCGGGGATACCCTGGACTTAGCTGTCCGGTGACTTCGATGCGGTAAACGCGATCGCCTACGCCAACTGCGTTACCCATATTCTTCTTGGGTGTTACATCTGCGCTGGCGCGGAAATTCCAGTTCTCGTTGCTACCTGATGGTCCGACAATTGAGGAAGCGCTATTGGTTCCTAATTCCCGTGCTAGACGAGTTTTTGTGCCTTCTACTTGCGAGGTATCGCTGTTAGCATAACCCCGGTATAACCTAAACATCCGGTTAAAGCCTACGGTTTTTTGCCCTGTTTGGGTAGCAAAGCCGCGATAGTAGGGCACAATATTGTCGCCGAAGTTGGTTTGATATTCGGTTGAATCGATGTATGAGTCTATTTCCGCGTCGTATCCTTGGTTTTCGTAAATGTCCAAGTGATAAACTACTTCTGACTCATCATAGGGAGCGCGACCCAACAAATGCTTGTAGTTGAGTTCGATTACTCTGGTTTGGAAACTGTTGTAGAAAAACTTTTTTTTGTAAAGTTCTGATTTAGCAACGCTACGCACAAATTCCCGCACTGTTAGGTTGCCATCTCGCAGTAGTGATTCGGCACTTTTGAGGCGTTCTGATGCCATCAAATAGTCATTTCCTAAGACTTGCCGATAAACGGCACGAATCACTCCTTCGATGTCTTCTTTCGTGGCATAGGGACGCAGTTCTACTCGTCCTGCTTCACTAAAAGCTTCTGTTCCTAGCCTGGATGCTGCTGCTGTAATCGCCATTTTTATTTCCCCCTTGTCGAAAGCACTACGTCGGCTGCTACTAGCAGCGTGCGTGATAAGTATTTTTTATCTATATTCCAGATAAAACGATGCCCGGAGCGAGATCCAACTGCTAGGTGATTCCATCCAGCACTTGCATCCCTCTCCGGGCCCGATCGCTATCTAGCTTAATGCGTTGATTGCGTAATCGATGTAGGTGTTAGCTTCGTTACCTGCTTGACCAGTCAAACCATGATTTGATTTGATGTTCTTCAGAGCTTCTACGTACCAGCTGGGGGACAAGTCGAAGGAGCGGTTGATTTCATCCAAACCAGCAATTAGGTATTCATCCATTGGACCGGTGCCACCAGCTACCAAACAGTAGGTTACCATCCGCAGGTAGTGACCGACGTCACGGGCGCACTTGGATTTACCACGAGAATCAGCGGCGAATTGAGGACCGCTCATTTGGGTGGTGTAGGGGAACTTCTGATAAACAGCTTGAGCTGCACCATCAATCAAGCGTTGAGCGTTCGAGGTCAATCCACGAGCTGCTTCCATGCTGGCAGCAGCGCGTTCAAAACGACCGTTAACTGCTTGCAGTTCGGTGTTGCTCAAAAAACGTCCTTGGGTATCAGCTGCTGCGATCGCTTCGGTAATTGGTGTTTTCATGGTCTATAATCTCCTTCTTTTTTCGTAGCTTTTGCCTATCAACCTAAATCTTTAGGCTTTTCAAAGTTTTTAATTAAGCAACCGCAGCTGCTGCGCGATCGAAGTAGCTAGCTAATTCTGAGATCAAGCTGCTGCAATCGCCTTTGGTGATACCGTTAGGATCGTTAGCAATCTTGATTGCTGCATCCTTCATCTTTTGAACACCAACTGCCACGGAAGAACCAGGTGTACCCAAAGCTTGGTATGTTTCGCGCAAGCCGTTCAAGCAGCGGTCATCTAACACGCTTGCATCACCAGCTAACTGAGCGTAGGTGACATAGCGTAAGATGATTTCCATATCGCGTAGGCAAGCAGCCATGCGACGGTTGGTGTAAGCGTTACCACCAGGAGCAATCAAGTTGGGCTGTTCTTCAAACAAAGAACGAGCCGCGTTGGTAACGATTGTGGAAGCATTGCTGGTGATGCGGTTGACGGTATCCAAACGGGAGTTGCCGTCTTTTACCAACTTGGTGAGTGCATCAAGTTGCTCGGTGCTTAGGAATTCTCCACGAGAATCAGCTTGAGAAACTACTTTTGCAAATGCGTCTAACATGGACTGTTTTCTCCTAATTCCTTACGTTGAGTGCTGTCTTGATTAAAACTGGCAATGTTTTATCAATGCGGAACTGCTAAACAACAGACTTCAAATAAAACTGTTTCTCAACTCCTCTCACATTCCCCTTTCACTGTCTGAAAGACAAATTATGAGAACTTGGGGTGATTTTATGAGAAACCAGCAACCTTTACGAATTGATTGCCTCGTTTAACTTTTGTCTGTTCTTTAACCCCTCCAGCTTATGTTTATACAACGCCATAGATCCATAATTTGTTACAAATTGTGAAGAAATAAGTTGCACAGATAAGAAAAGCCTCAAATCCTTTACATACAAGGGCTGCGCCTGAGAAAAAAGAAGATTTTATGTAACAAAACTTAATAAATTGGGGATGTTTATGCAAAACATTACTGTTTTAATATTTTCTTAATTTTTCCGCCAAGCCTTACGATACATATATTACAGTCTCATATAGTCTTCACGGCTCAGGGCAGATTTATTACAAAAAGTTAAATTTACCTTTCAAAAGATTGTTGCAAATTTTTTAAATTCTTCGTCCCAAGGGGGGAGGGGGGGAGGGGGGGATGGGGAGAGGGGGGGATGGGGAGACAAGGGAGACAAGGAGGACAAGGGAGACAAGGAGGACAGGGAGACAAGGGGGACAGGGAGACAAGGAGACAAGGAGAATAATTCTTTCCCCCTGTCTCCCCCTCTCCCCATCCCCCCCTCTCCCCATCTCCCCCTGTCCCCCTGTCCCCCTGTCTCCCTACCCCCTACCCCACGCCAAGCGCTTCTAAGGCGGTTGTAATGCGATGAAGGACAACTTTATCGGTTTCTTGGGTTAAAGCGTGTTGTAGGGCTACTAGAGCCTCTGGTGTAGCAATTTCTGCCAGAGAAACTACAGCAGCGTAACGCAGTCCCCAATCTTCGGGAGAGGACAACGCCCAAGTTAGCTTGTCCAAAGTACAGCGGATGTTTTCTGGGTTGTTAGAATTCTGCGCGATTCGTCCGAGTCCTCGTGCGGCGATGCGGCGGACATTTCCCTGACAGTGATTGGCGACTGATGTACCGATAAGTTCAGCTAATACTTCAATTGCTTCTGGGTCGCCAATTTGGGCTAAAGCCTGAATAATATGAGCTTGTAACCCCTGATCGCTAGAAGTATGAAAAGCCGCAATTAACGGTTTTACTGATGCAGGTGCTAATTGCACCAAAAGTTTAACAGCAGCAGCACCAACAGAAGGATGGTGATGACTCAAAGCTGAAATTAACGCTGCTGCTACTGATTGTTCTTTTATACCAGTAGCAGCTATGGCAGAAATTGAAGCGATCGCATCCGTTGGCGTCGAGGCGTGGTTTAATTGCAAAATCAAGCCGTCAATATCGTGATTGATTGTATTCATAGTTAACTGATATTGGTTAGTGGATATTGGTTAATGGTTAGTGGTTACTAAAATAACCAACAAATAACAATCCCTAAGGCGTGTTTTCAAACCTTATTAGCCTTCAGGCTGAAGCCTGAGGCTACACGAACAAAGCCCACGAAGGTGGGCTAAAAAACTTTATTATTAGTCAGCGCAGGCGGACTTTGTTCGTATAGTCGCACCCTTCCTTTCTTGTCGGGTACTCGCGAAAACACAACCTAATCGCTAATCTCAAAGTTGAAATAACAAATCATCAATTGCTTTGAAAATTAACTGCGATGTTTCCTTTTGTGAGTGCTGATTATCCAAAACAGCTTCTAAAATTCGCTTCAAATTTAGCAGCTTCAAACTGTTAGGAACCTTAGCTGTCAAAATCGCCTCTACAGCTTGCTGATGACCAACAGATCCTAAATCAAATATCGCTGCCCAACGCAAATACATATTCTCATGGTTGAGATTTTTAACAATACGTTCAATGTACTGGGGCTGTTGAGTCAAAAGATACATATACCGCGCCGCTGCACATTGTACCCGCTCAGAAGGATGATGAAGAAAAGGTTCAACTAAAGAGCGAGCTGACCAAACTTGCAAAGTGGCTAGTGCTTCAATTAGCGCTTCATAAGGTTGCTCTTGGGTGGATTGCAAAAGCTGAAGCAAAGGAGTAGACGCTTTTTCGTCACCAATAGCCGCTAAAGCTTGAATTGCTGCTTCCCGCAGACGCAAATCAGTATCACATTCTAACGCTGCAATTAACGCGCTAACGGCTTGCGGATTTTGCAGTTGTCCCAGCGCTCGTGCGGCTTGACGGCGCAGAGGATACCCACCTGACGGGATGCGATAGTTTGCATCCGCAAGGGCATTACACAGCGCCTCACAGCCGGATTGTACCCGATGCTTCCCCAGCCACCAAGCAGCATAATAACGAATTTGATTATCTTCGCAAGACAGCGCCGCGATCGCTGAATCCGGAGACAAAATCGGTTCGGGGTGTTGAGTATTCATAAGAATTGGGAGTGGGGAGTGGGGAGTGGGGGAGTGGGGGGACAAGGGGGAGAGGGGATGAGGGGGATGAGGGAGAAATTCCTCCTTGTCCCCCTTGTCCTCCTTGTCTCCTTGTCCCCTTGTCTCCTTGTCCCCCCCTCTCCCCATCCCCCCCTCTCCCCCTCCTCTCCTACACTTGGGAAATGTTAACGATCTTCCCACCGCGCTTGTGGATTTCTTGGTATGTGGCGGAGAGTCGTTCGTAGGGTACGGTGTAAACTTGTACGCTACGACGCACTGCTGCTTTAGAACCAATTCCACCAGCGATCGCTTGAATCACAAACATGCGAGAATCTCCTTTTGGAGCCGCACTAATTAACGTTGGTGCTGTTGAGGCAAAGTGACTGCCTGGTGATGAAGGTGGCGAAATCCAGTTAGCCGAATTCGTTGATATTTTTGACCGCAAGCGTGAATTTTTACGCCCCATTTGCGCGTTATCACTGTTCCCGTCACCGCGATAAAGTTCAAATATGCGGTTATATCCTACAGTCTTCATTCCCGGAATTGATTGAAATCCACGGTAATAAGGAACGACAGAAGTACCAAAAGCATTTTCGTATTCTGTGCCGTAAATGTAAGACTCAATATCCGCATCGTAGCCACGAGATGCGTAAAGGTCTGTATGATAAGCAATTTCTGATTGATCGTAGGGAGCGCGTCCTAATAAGTGCTTGTAGTTCAACTCAATAAAACGCCCTTGGGAATTACTGTAAAAAAAGCATTCCTTGTAAAATTCAGATTTTGCTAAAATCTCAATGAATTGTTGAACGTTGATTTTGCCGTTACGTAACAAAGCTTCAGCGCTAGTAAATTTTTGACTTGCGTATACTCCTTGACGCCCAAAAACTTGTTCGTAAGCAGCCTTGAATAGTATTCGCAAATCATCTTGAGTCCAATTTTGGCGAAGCTCAACTTTTTTGCCGATTAAATCTCTAACCCCTAGTCTTTCTGCAACAGTCATCTTGCTAATCGCTCCTTTGCATTCGATTTTTCTTATTAATAAAATTGGGTCTTTGAAATTACATAAAGACTGAAAACAAAGATAAACAATACTGTTTGTAGTAGCGCTACACTACGACAAAACATTTAATTTTGCCTATCTAATTAATCAGTAATTATCTACTTCCAAAGACCCAAGAGTTTTGCCTTAGCTCAATGCGTTGATTGCATAATTGAGGTAAGTATTAGCTTCACCAGCTACGTCACCACTCAAACCATGATTGTCACGGACAAATTCTAAAGCGGCTACATACCAGCTAGGAGATAAACCAAGAGCGCTGTTGAGTTCGCTCAAACCTGCAACTACATATTCATCTAAAGGTCCAGTTCCACCAACTACACAGCAATAGCTGATAGTGCGGAGGTAGTGGTCGATGTCACGCACGCACTTAGATTTACCTTCGCTTGAAGAAGCGTATTGGGGTCCTTGCATTTGCGTGGTGTAGGGGAACTTTTGATAAACGTGATTGGCTGCTGCTTCCGACCATTTCTTACCATTATCAGAGAAAGCTTTGGCGGCGTCTAAACCTGCACGAGCGCGGTTGAAACGACCAAATACCGCTTGCATTTCGGTATTGCTGAGGTAAGATCCGCGAACATCTGCGGAGGCGATCGCTTCAGTCAATGGGGTTTTCATGAGTCTCTTTTTCTCCGATAATTACTAAAAAAAATGCTTTGAAAAAACGCTTGCTTAAGCAACTGCGGAAGCTGCGCGATCGAAATAGCTAGCCACTTCAGACATCAACTGGCTGCAATCACCTTTGGTGATATTGTTGGGGTCATTGGCAATATTCAGTGCAGATTCTTTCATCTTTTGAATTCCTGATGCTACTGCATCACCAGGAGTACCAAGTGCTTGATAAGTTTCACGCAAACCGTTCAAGCAGCGATCGTCCATTGCACTGGCATCGCCTGATAATATTGAATAGGTGACATAACGCAGAATAAATCCCATGTCGCGGATGCAAGCAGCTTGATTGCGGTTGTGGAAGCAAGCACCACCAGCATTAAATACTTGGGGACGTTCTGCAACTAAGGCGCGATAAGCATTCGCCACAATCGAGGAAGCATTACTGGTAAGTCTGTTGACTGTATCTAAGCGCTTATTGCTATCACCAACCAATGCTGATAGAGCATTGATTTCGTCACTGCTTAGGTAAGAACCTTTTCTGTCGGCTTGTTCAACTACTCTGGAAAAAGCGTCAAGCATTTCTTAAATTCCTCTGAAAATCATGGCAGTTATTTTTCGGTTAAAAACAATTAACTAATCATTGCCATTAATATAAATCTGGCAATAATCGCACATCAAAAATACTCGATGCACTGTATTAATTTGCAATCAAGTAATTTGAAACAACTGTGTTTTTTTGCTTGTTGTAATTGCTTTTAAAACCTTCTTTGTATTTTATATATCGATTGAGTTCCTTTTTTATTAAGTTTTTTCAATTTGTGTAAAACTCTACAGCAATTCGGGAAAATCATTACCAGTAAGGGTTTGTTCAAATTTATTTACTAAATGCTTTACAATTGCATACTTTTCTTTACATCGCTTCATACAATCGGGTTTATACTGATTTTCGTAGTCATCAAAAAATTAATAACCTCTAAGTATTGCAGTCTGCTAAAGCGTTATGGAGATTATGTAAAGAAAATTTTGTATCTTATGTCACAAGTTTCTGTAAATTAAGTAGAGTAAAAATGCTCATCATCTAAAACTGCAAATGTCAAGCTGAAATCCTTGATACAAGCGGTTATTGCCGCGATTTAGGGCAACTTTGATGCAGCAGTTATTTATAACTTTTTGTAAAGCTTAATTAAGAAAACTCGAAAAAATTTATCAGATTTCTCAGATTTTATGTCTAAGAGGAGATGGCAGCGCGTCTTCGGAGAACTTCTAGCAGAGTTGTGAAAGTTTGGGGAGGGGGTGCTGTTACCTCAATCAACTCTCCAGACAGCGGATGTTGTAACTTGAGTTGCCAAGCGTGCAATGCTTGACCAGGTAAATTTACACCTATGGAACGATTGGAACTATAAATAGGGTCGCCGACAATGGGATGATTAATTTGGGCGCTATGTACGCGAATTTGATGGGTGCGACCAGTTTCTAGCTGAAAGTGGATTAATGTATAGTTGCCCAAGCGTTCTAATATTCGCCAATGAGTGACAGCGTTGCGTCCACCTTGTTCAACGGGTACGATCGCCATTTTTTTGCGGTCTTGTGGATGACGCCCAATCGGGAGTTCAATTGTACCACTTTCAGTTTTAGTAGCACCGTAGACAATGCCCAAATATTCTCGACGTGCGGTTTTGGCTTTGAGTTGCGCTTGGAGATGTTGATGAGCAAGTTCTGTTTTGGCGATCGCGATCGCTCCGGTTGTATCCTTATCTAATCGATGGACAATTCCCGGACGTTGCACACCACCGATACCTGGTAAATTAGGACAATGAGCCAACAAAGCATTTACTAACGTTCCATCTGGATGACCGGGTGCAGGATGAACGACTAAGCCAGCGGGTTTGTTGAGAATTAATAGAGAATCGTCTTCGTAGAGAATATCTAAGGGAATATCTTCAGCTTGCAGTTTTAAAGGTTCCGCTTCTGGTATTTGTAGAGTAATGCGATCGCCTGCTTTGACATTTATCTTTTTAGATGTGCAGACTTTGCCGTTGAGTTGAAGTTGACCTTGTTCGATTAACTGTTGAATGCGCGATCGCGATAATGGTAATTCTTGGGTAAGATAGCGGTCTAAGCGTACCCCGTTTTCTTCGACTTGTAAATTAAATTCAGTCACAATTGTTCTGGATTAATTCCTCTTTCTTTTAGTAAAGTACGAAGAGCTTGCAACTGTGCTTCAGCTTGCTCTGCTCTTGCTTCAGCTTCTTCTGCTCTTGCTTCAGCCTGCTGTCGTTGTTGATCTAGTTCTAAATAGGTGAAAAATGGCTTACCTGAGGGTGAGAAAATTTGTAGTTTTTCCTTCGATAACTCAAAGCGCACCCCTAATCTCGGACTCACCCAACCAGTCATCTGGTCAATTACTTCTAAACTTGATTCACGACGCCGCCAACCTGTAAAGTCTACAACATCAGGTTTATACAGATAATATTCTTCTACACCGTAGCGTTCATAAAACTCAAATTTCTTAGCCATCTGGGAGAGACGGTTTCCTGGGGACCAAATTTCAAACACTACCTGCGGGGGAATGTTATCTTCTAGCCACTGTTGATAAGAGCCTCGGTATCCTTTCGGTCTGCCAAATACTACCATTACGTCAGGAGCTAGGCGAAGGTTATTATCGCCTTCAACTGGATACCATAGTAAGTCACCAGCCACAAACACATGCGGATCGTTAGCAAACAACAACTCTAAGTTTTCTTTAATCCAGACAATTAATTGAAACTGTTCAGTATTGTCCGCCATTGGTTCTCCGTCGCTGTCGGGGTAGATGATATCTTTTCGGCTGGACGATGACAAGTGTGTAACCATTGCTGTCAGTTTTTTTGACTGGTGGTGTTATTAATTTTAACGAAAGTGGCGATCGCTTTTTTCCAAACAAAATGTTATTCCTTGGCAGATAGCAAAAGAATCTATACAAAACTGTTTTTCTTTATACGATTATTATAATTAAGTAAAAGCACGTAATATATTATAATTGATAAAATATTTCCGACTAATTATATATTTATCGTTCATAGTTTCTTTACTTTATCCCAATTATTTTTACATAGTTTTTAACTGTTTTGAAAAATTTGGAGTAACCTAAATACTAGGAGTAGCTTACTTACATCTACCATTTAGGTGAAAATTTTCCTTTTCTAGATATGCACTATGGTTTTTGAGTTTCGCTGCCAAGTTGAGAATTTGGTATTTAGAATTCTCCAGGTGAATACTCATCACCAAACAACGCGATTAGCATGTTTTGTGTACTGATGAAGGAATTGCCTTCTTCTGAGTGATTAGCCGCTGCATCTGATTACACTCCTTCGCTACGTAAATTATCAGATACTTCACTTTTATTAGGAGTTTGCCATTTTTGTTTCTAAAGCGAAGATATTGCCCAAACTTGGGAAAAAAGCTCTACAATCCGACGTTTGGGTAATATTTTCAACTTTGATAAACTAGATACGCAATTTAAGTGCAGCTTTGCACTCTTAGTTGCGAGAAGTCGTGCAATGGTTGTGAGACAAGTTGATTAAGGAGCAAATTTTGCTTTTTTTTGCAAGAAAATAAATTACAATCTCACACCTCGAAACACGCTCAACAGCGTTATTCTAGCACCGTGCTGAGTAGCGCTGAACCTCTATGTCGGCGTTTAAGCTACTGTTAGATTAGCGAAAGATACAGAATGTACAATCTGATTTTTGGAATACTGTTGAATGGCAATAATTTGAGCCATTTTGCTATTTGGCAATAATAGCATGGCGTGTCTCTTCTATTCGCCCCCAGTAACCATGACAATATACCTGTGAATTCCGGACAGGATATTGACCAATTTCAATTGCAAATATTAATTTTATATAAGAGCCGTAGCAATGAAGACACTTCCCATTAGTAGATACAGATTTTTCCAGAAGCTACAACCCCTCTCTCTATTGACCAAAATTAGTAATAAGTCTGTTACTGGTTGTTTGCAAGTATTTAGTACCACAGGTTCTTGGTCAATCTATATAGAGTCAGGTAAATTAACTTATGGCTGCTACTCAGATCGCGTCTTTGAAATGCTTTACAAAAATTTGCAGCGATTGAGTCAACATATTCCTGCTTTTCCGAAAGGAATTTACGAGCAGTTACGGGCAATATTTGAAACAGGTATTGATAATGAAGCAATACCGAATCCAGATTATCTAGCTATTTGCTGGTTAGTTAATCAAAAGTATCTTAGCCCAACGCAAGCGGGGATTTTGATAGAGCAATTAGCAATAGAAGTTTTGGAATCGTTTTTGAGATTACAAGAGGGAAGTTATGAGTTTACTCATGAAAGCTTTCTTGATGATATGCCAAAGTTCTGTCATTTGAATTTGCGATCGCTTGTCGAAAAGAGTCAGAAGCGAGCTTCATACCGCAAAAATACTCAGTCCCAAGTTTCCCTAGCACAGCGATCGCAATTTTTACGCGAACCTCAACCAAAATCGCAACAATTACCCAGACAAAACGGCTATAAACCACAAGAAAATCCTAACTCGGCTTCACCCCGCGATGTTCACATTGCTGATAAAAGTATAGAGCAAAACAACCAGCAATCAACGGAGAAGAAACTTTATAAAATCTTCTGCATTGATGATAGTCCCACAGTATTGAATGCAATGAAAAGCTTTTTAGATGAGCAAATGTTTTCTGTTATTGCAGTTAACGAACCATTAAAAGCTTTAATGCAAATTCTCCGTACCAAACCAGATGTGATTTTACTAGACATTGAAATGCCGAATTTAGATGGATATGAATTATGCTCTTTGTTGCGGAAACATTCATATTTTAAAAACACACCTGTGATTATGGTTACAGGTAGGACAGGATTAATAGATAGAGCTAAAGCAAAGATAGTTAGAGCGTCTGGCTATTTAACTAAGCCTTTTACACAAGCAGATTTATTGAAAACTGTTTTTCAACACATTGTTTAATTCAGCAATCAGATTGTCAAGACGCTAAACTAACTTATTTATGCTAAAATATTTAACTTTTAGTGTTAGTTGCTTTGGCATAATTATGATGCTCAAAGATGCTTGCATTCCAACACTATTAAAGTGACTGGCGTTGTGTTGCTTTCTCAAAATAAATCTGGTTAATCAACAAGTTTTGAGTGTAATTTCCAGTTACAAAAATTAAGCGAATCAGCATTTTATGACTTGGAGATAAAATGCTGACACCTATAACTCAAGCTTTACAGCCGCAAACAGCTTCTGGTGCAATTTAATTAGTGGCTGCATGGATCTACATTCTATCATGAGCAGGTCAAAAATTGCAATTCATACCTGACAAATCTAATCTTACTAAGCTATAGCGATCGCATATGTCAAAACCCTTATTTATTAGTATCTTTGATTTGATTGATTAAAGAAAATTACTAATAATAAAGAAAGTTTTGCGCGACTGGTTACAATTTTTGCTAAATAACAAGGGCTGCGTTCTTTGATTTGTAGGACTTACGCACAGCTCACGGAAAAACGTTCGCCCTTGGCGTTGCCGTTGGCGAAGCCTCTCGTTCGCCCTTGGCGTCTTTGAAGGAGAAGAGAAGGCTACCGCAGAGAACGCAGAGAAGCCAGTGCGTTGCGGAGCCAGCGCCGTGGGCGGGTTTCCCGACTTGAGGCGACTGGCGTGGGGTTCCCCCCGTTGTAGCACCTGGCGCGACACGGAAGTTGAGAGTTTGGGAGAGTTTTTGCGTAAGTCCCGATTTGAATAAAATCGACCATTAAAGTTTACGTAAGCTGCATAAATAGCACATAAAGTCACCTATTACTTTATATCAGGGATGTAGAAAGAATCGAGAGTGATTCAATAGGGGCGCACTTATGGCTAAACGTATCTACCGAAAGCTTTTAACTCATATTAGTTTATGTGCGATCGCTATTTCATCGCCTTTACTTTTGACCGGCATCAGTTGGGCGCAAACCTCCACCGACACCAAAGTTGAGCAAATTCAGCAGCAAAAGCCAGAAGATATCCAAAAGCGTTCAAATCAAATCAATGCTTTAATTAAACGCAATTCGCCAGATGCTATTGTTGAGCTAAAAAAGGCTTTGAAAGACAGTAATCAAGAGATGCGTAGCTATGCAACCGATGGTCTGAGGAGCATCGGTACAGGTGCTGAAGCTGCTTTGCCTGACCTGATTGAGACTCTTAAAAAAGACCCAGATAAGGATGTGCGTGCTGGTGCAGTCAGGGCTATCAGAGCGATCGCTCCAGAAGCAGGTGTCCCTGCATTCATCCAAGCTTTCAAACAAGACTCAGATGCTAGAGTGCGCGAACTAGCTGCCCAAGCTTTAGGGGAGGTTCCGACAAAAGCCAAACAAGCTATTCCTGACTTGATCGAAGCTCTTCTAAACAACCCGAAGCTAGACGTGCGTAAAGGTGCGGCTGAAGCCTTGGCAAAGATAGAGTTGCATCGAGATGCTGTGCCTGACCTGAGAAAGGCACTAAAAGACACAAGTTGGCAGGTGCGTCGCTCTGCTGCTGAAGCTTTAGGAAATATTGGTGCAGAAGCTTCATCCGCTGTACCTGACCTAATTTCTGCTCTCAAAAAAGACCGTAACTATACCATGCGTCGCTCTGCTGCTGAAGCTTTAGGAAATATTGGTATGAAAGCTTCATCCGCTGTACCTCAACTAATTGCCGCTCTGAAAGACCAAAATTTTAAGGTACGTGGCTCTGCTGCTGAAGCCTTGGGAAAGATGGGTATAGAAGCTTCATCAGCTATGCCGAATCTGATTATAAATCTCAAAGACGAGAATAAAGATGTGCGTCGCAAGACAGTCACTGCCCTGAGCCAGATTGGTCTTAGCCTTAAGACCAAGGCAAGCAATAATCAGCTATCCATCTCAGAATTGAATCGAGGCATATCGCCTTTGGAGACAGCCTTAAAAATTGTAGAAGAGCCTAAGAATAAGTTCTCAACAGAAGATATGGAAAAAATAAAACAAGTTCTCAATCTTCTTAATAGCAAAAAAACAGAACACTTATTCATCAATCAGATTCTCAAGAATCCGTTAGTATGGGGAGTTGGAATTTACTTTATCTTACTCTTCGGGATTTTTTGGTTACGCCCTCTGTGGTTGCTAAAAATTGATAAATTCCTAAAACCTATAGGTTTTAAAGTGCCTGTTGTCGGTACAGAAATATCGCTGAACTTTTTATTGTTGCTGCTGAAAGACCACCCCAGAGCGCTAGATGCTTGGGTAGCTGCACACCTGAAATCAGTTAGAGAGGAATTTCAGGAAAAGGATACAATCAGCAATAGAAATGTTTATATATCTATCCCTGTTATACACAACGGTAAAACCGTAGCCCAAATTAACGGCAAAGATTTGTACGCTAGCTTTAAAAAACACCGAGATTGCTTGCTGATTCAGGGTGAAGGCGGAGTAGGTAAGACCAGCCTTGCCTGTCAAATCGCGAAGTGGGCAATGTCTGAAGATGAGGCAGAACGCCTCTGCCAGCACCCGATGTTACCAGTGCTAATTGAGGAAGAACTGGATTTGCAATCAGCAGATGATACACGAGTAGCAGCTAAACGAGCTTTGATGGCGGCTATCAGGGGACAGGTGCAAGATTTGACCAACCAAGCAGAGCCACCCTCCGAGGAATTACTGGAACTCCTCCTTAAGCATCGGCGAATTTTGGTAATTGTAGATCACTTTTCGGAAATGAGCGAAGCCACACGCAAAGCAATTCGCCCTGAATCTCCGGATTTTCCGATCAACGCTTTAATTGTCACCTCACGCTTTGAGGAAAAGCTGGGTGGAGTAACCAAAACTACCTTAAAGCCTTTGCGAATTGAGGGTAATCGCCTGTCGTCGTTTATGGAAGCCTACTTAACTCAGCAAGGCAAGCGTGACTTGTTTACCGATACAGAGTTTTTCAATGCTTGCAGTCGCCTGTCGCTGATGGTGGGTCAGCGAAACATCACCGCACTACTAGCGAAACTGTATGCCGAACAACTGATTGCTGTCAAGGTTGAGGGGATGAAGGAGTTAGCCTTACAGATGCCTGATAGTATCCCGGATTTGATGCTTTCTTACCTAAACGAACTTAACGCAAGCGTGAGCGGGGTAAAATTGAGCGATCGCACTGTACACAAAGATGCGAGTGCGATCGCTTGGGAATGCCTCAAACAAACTCTTCGACCTGCAACTGCTAATACAGAGGTGGCGATCGCTATCCTGGGTGGTAACAATGCGGAAACTCGCCTCAAGTATCTAGAAGACCGTCTCCGGTTGATCCAAACTATCGGTGCTGCACAAGACCAAATCCGCTTTGCCCTTGACCCCTTAGCAGAATATCTGGCGGCTTTGCACTTAATAGACTTTTACGGCAAAGACTCGCAATTATGGCAGGAGTTCTTACAACAAGCAGAGGCTATACCCGGATCGCCAGATTCAATCAAAGGTTTCCTCCTCGCACTGCGAGATTGTTGCCTTATCAAAGGCAAACAAGCAAACGTGCCAAACTTTGTAGCAGAGGAATTGGGAAAACTGGCGAGTTTATCTCCACTTGTAGCAGTTTAATTTCTATAGTGTCAAACCGGACGACAAGCAGATACTCCCTTCCCGCTACAAAATTACCTATCTTCTTTTTCTTCTTCCTTCGTGTCCTTCGTGTCTTCGCGGTTCGTTAGATAAATATTCTTCGAGCGGGAAGAAAATAAAATGCTGTGCATGTTCACCACAGATCCAATAACAGCGATCGCCGGCGCTCCAAATCCAGTTGTCTCTACTTGCTCTACAATTGTCTTTAATTTACCAATTAATTCTTCTTGATCCGGTCGCGTACCCCAACGCACTAAAGCGATCGGCGTTTCTAAATCCAACCCGGCAGAATGTAACTCTTGGACAATGTAAGGTAGATTGTGAATTCCCATATAAATCACAATCGTTTCTGAACCGCGAGCGATCGCATTCCAGTTTACCGTCGGTTGGTACTTCCCCGCTGCCTCGTGACCCGTGACAAATGTCACCGAAGAACTATACAAGCGATGAGTTAAAGGAATACCCGCATAAGCTGGAGCGGCGATTCCCGATGTAATACCGGGCACAACTTCGGTGGATATCCCAGCTTTCAGCAATTCTTCCATTTCTTCGCCACCGCGACCAAAGATAAACGGATCGCCACCTTTTAGCCGCACCACAACTGCATTAGTATGTGCTTTATCAATCAATAACTGCGTAGTTTCTGACTGTAATAAAGAATGTCGCCCCATTCGCTTACCGGCGTTTATTTTCTCTGCGTTAGGATTAATCATTGCGAGAATTGCCGGACTTACTAAAGCATCATAAATGACGACATCGGCACATTCCAACAAAGCTTTACCCTTGAGAGTCATTAATCCCGGATCGCCGGGTCCCGCACCGACTAAATAAACTTTTCCCAAATATTTCTTTTCTACTTCGTTAGTGTCTTCGCGGTTCATTTGTGAATCAAATCCCAAATCAGATCGGCTAATTCTGCACTTGCTCCCAAAGGTTCAGCCAGTTGGAAACGCACAGCAGGGAATTGTAATTTTAACTCTTGTTCAGAGCGAGCGATCGCATCTGTGATACCGCCAGCAAATAAAAAGTATGGCAAAATAGTAATATTTTTACAACCAGCACTCACCAACTCTTTCACTCGTGATTCTAAACTAGGAGCCACAGACCAATAAGCTGTTAATACTCCCAAATTCGCTGCCATTGCTTCGACTTGTTTTTTAGAACCAGGACGACGGCTACCATGAGTTAAAAGAATCCATCCTTGGTTGTAACAATTTTCGCTGCTTTGGGCAATTTGCTTTGCTAGCAAATGTTCTACACCAGCATGACTACCTAAATATGGTTGCAACTCAATTATGATATCTTCAGCCGCCTGTTGAGCCAGAGCCACTTCACCGGGAATATCTTCCATTACATGCACCCCAGGCAGCAGAAATAATGGTAATATTTTTAGGCGATGATACCCATTCGCTTTCAGCATTTGGGCAAATCTTTTAATCTGCTCGTGCAAAGGTTCAGGCTTCAATTCTAAGTATGCAGTACCTACCAATTCGCATCTTGGCGGCGACATTACACCACCAATGATAGACCTTTGTAAGTTGCTTTCCAGCTTATTATTTACCAGTTTTGCCAATTGCTGCATAGCAATTTCCTGGCGCGGATCGCGACTTCCGTGAGACACCAACAGATATGCAGATAGCATTAGCGATCGCTTACTCAAAGCGCAAATTTTATATATCTTATCAAATTATTAAGTTGCGTAGACGCAAATCTAATTCGCGTCTACGCAGCCCTAACTATATAACCTGCAAAGCTGATAAATTAACTTTTAGGATAGGATATTCTCCTCTTCGTTTTCCTAAAAATTAAAACTATTTTGCCGCACCTGGGTCAGCAACGTAACGGAAAGTCGGTTCCGAATTCCAAGGACCGCGTTCATCCTTACCGTTGGTAGATAGGTTGTAGTAAATATCCACAGTGTTATCTGGTTGGATATTTCCAAAGAACGGGTCAGTTAACTTACCCAAAGAATCCAACGCTTTCATAAACATTTGGGTATGAGAAATTTCCCGTGTCAACAGATGAACGAGCGTATTTTTCGTTCCTTCATCAGTCGCTAGTTTAATCAAGGATTCGTATGTTTGACGTGCCCCAGCTTCAGCAGCAAGGTTAGCCCGCAAATCGCGCACTACATCACCACCTTCATTTACATAACTGGCACTCCAAGTATTACCTTGACTATCTAATAAGTGTGGTCCCATACCCCGCACTGCAAACAAAGTGCTTTTGTAAGCTTCAGTTTGGTCAACATTTTTGGTGTGAACTTCAATCAATTGACCCACCATTTCTAAGTGACCGAACTCTTCTAAGGCAATATCTTGCAGCATATCGCGAATACCTGGGTCTTCGCAATGAAAGGATTGAGTCCAATATTGCAAAGCTGCTGTTAATTCACCAGTTGCACCACCAAATTGCTCTAAAAGCAGTTGAGCAAAGCGCGGATTTGGCTCTTTGACATCAACAGAATGAATCGGGTCTTTTTTGTGAAAAAACATCAGCGTCTCCCTCTCTTTTTATGGCACATTTCAGCATTGGAAATGTAATTTTTTTCACAAAATTACAAGTCATCTGGAAATGCTCGGCACACATCTAATCATGTTAGATATCACATCCAATCTTTACATGAACCTTGAGAATGACTTACTTGATAAGCATCTCTAACCAAAGTTTGATTTTGTCGATGAGAAAATGGAAATAAAAATAACTCTAAGAGAAGAAAGCGTCTTTGAAGGGAAGAGCAAGAAATTACGCTTCTTTTCTACTGCTGTTCGGCGCTGTAAGTATAAAAGCTTTCAAATGCTCCTACACTCTCAAATGTATAAGAAGGCAGCCATGAATTCAGTTTTAAATCTGTACGATAAATACTAAAAATAATAAAATCTTGCCGTTCCGTTGTGCCTGCAATAAGTTCGCGCACTTGTGGACTAGCGGAGTCTACTAGTTTATCGCAATCTAATTTAATTAAATTTTCTAACATCTTTGGTGTTTTTTTGCAGACATCGCTTTTTAAGTATTTTGTCAACTGTTGCACGGCATATTCTTCATATTCCGCTTGACTGGGATTTGTCTTCGTCATCGTCACTCCCAAGAGAACTAGTCCTGCTGCCCCCACATATGTCATAATTGTTGAGAGTCTCATTTTTCCTAACTGTTAATCACTGAAGTCTCTTGACTCTAGATTAACTGACTCCGTTCCTTAAACAAAAACTCTGGATAAATTCGCCGGGGCTATGTTATAATGAATCGAAGAATGGCGAGCGTAGCCAAGTGGTTAAGGCAGTGGTTTGTGGTACCACCATTCGTGGGTTCAAGTCCCATCGTTCGCCCTTATTTCAGAATAAGACCAACAGCACGGCGGATATATGCTTCGACTGGTTCAACGCTAGGCATAAATACCAGCGCGTAAAGCATGATTCCGCTCATCAGGTCAAAAACTAAATCGCTATCTGTATCAGCGTGGATTTCATTTCTAATCTTAGCCCGCTCGATCGCAACCTGAAAAGCTTGGCGTCGTGGTAAAAGGTATTTTGTCCAATAAACTTGGGCAAATTGCGGACTGCTGGAAGCAGCACCGATAATCATCGCCAGAATTTGACGACCCAAAGGTGTGAGAGTAGTTTTCACCGCAATCTCAATAATGCAGTCTATATCGCTTGAAAGCGTACCTGTATCAGGTATTTCAATTTCTTCGCGAACACTTTCAATCGCGTCAGCCACTAGTTCTTCTTTAGAAGCATACCATCGATAGATTGTGGTTTTGCCAACACCAGCCGATCGCGCGATCGCATCAATACTCAGGCGATCGTAACCCATCTGAGAAAGCAAATCGAGAGTTGCCTTGATGATGGCTTGATGAGATTCTGCACTGCGCGGTCTTCCTGGTTTTTTGTCTGATTTCGTCATGATTGGGGACGCTTGGACGCTTAGATTAGGGATTAGGGACGCTTGGACTGGTGAGTCCTGCACAATTGTCTTGGTTTCCCTCTCAATCACAAAGACGCTTCGCGTTCACGAAGCAATACAGTTGAGTTAGAGAAAGGAAAAGGTGCAAAGGTGAATGTTTTAAATTTTATTTCACCTTTACCTTTCTCCTATCAGAGTCTATTCCACGCAACCGAAAACCCTTATATTGGTACTTAGTCTGAAAAACTACACAATTGACATGGGGTAGCAATACACGGTACATGATGATTCAACAGTTAAATTTTTGAAGATGAAAAATTTGATTAATTGCAAGTTTGATCAGCACAAGGAGGGGTGGTAATGGATGCTAGCTTAATCGTTTCCAACATCCTGAATCCGCCAATCTTATTTTTCTTTCTGGGGATGACTGCTGTTTTTGTCAAGTCCGATCTAGAAATTCCGGCACCAATACCCAAACTTTTGTCGCTTTATCTGCTGTTTGCGATTGGTTTTAAAGGGGGAGTAGAACTGATCAAAAGCGGTATCACTCAAGAAGTAGTGCTAACAATGTTGGCAGCCATGTTAATGGCTTGTTTTGTGCCAATTTACACCTTTTTCATTCTGAAGCTGAAGCTGGATACTTACGATGCGGCGGCGATCGCAGCAACCTACGGCTCTATTAGTGCTGTCACCTTCATCACTGCTAGTGCCTTTCTGGATGAGCTTGGCATTGCTTATGATGGCTACATGGTTGCAGCCCTTGCCCTGATGGAATCTCCAGCAATTATTGTTGGACTCATCCTGGTGAATATATTTACCGCCGATGGGAAGCGGGACTTTTCCTGGACGGAAGTCTTACAAGAGGCATTTCTCAATAGTTCAGTTTTTCTTCTAGTCGGTAGCCTCCTGATTGGTGTCTTAACAGGAGAACATGGTTGGCACGTATTAGAACCCTTTACTCAAGGCTTATTTTATGGTGTTCTTACCTTCTTTTTGCTGGACATGGGACTAGTCGCTGCCAGAAGAATTAAAGACTTGCAAAAAACCGGATTTTTTCTCATTTCATTTGCCATACTAATTCCAATACTCAATGCAGGCATTGGGTTGCTGATTGCTAAATTCATCGGTATGCATCAGGGAGATTCACTCTTGTTTGCTGTGTTATCTGCCAGCGCGTCTTATATCGCTGTCCCAGCTGCAATACGGATGACTGTTCCAGAAGCGAACCCCAGCCTGTACGTTTCTACCGCTCTGGCAGTAACATTCCCGTTCAACATTATCGTGGGTATTCCGTTATATCTATACGGAATTAACCTGTTTTGGAGGTAATAATATGCACCTAGTTAAGAAAATAGAAGTTATTGCTAACGCCTTTGAGCTTGGCAAAATTTTAGATAGTTTAGACAAGTCAGGTGTACATAGTCATATTGTGATTCGCAATGTTGCTGGTAAAGGATTGCGAGGAACCGCAGAAGATTTAGACATGACAATGCTTGATAATGTTTACATCATCGCGTTTTGTATGCCAGAGCAAATCAAGCCTGTACTCGAAAACATCAGACCACTGCTCAACAAATTTGGGGGTACTTGTTACATCTCAGATGTAATGGAGATTCGCTCTGTAAAATGTGTGGCGTCGCTGTAAGAGGTTGATAAATCTAATGAAGCATTTCATAGAACGTCGTGACTTTTTGAAGTTAGGGGTTACGGGAGCATTTGGGATGATGGTAACTGCCGGTGATTTACTTTGGCAGGTCGAACAAGCTAAAGCCGCCGGATTGCCAAATGGCTCTTTAGCTACCCCTCAATCCCTTAGTGCCGATGCTGTGCTGCAAAAGTTGATCGAAGGAAATCAGCGGTTTGTGCAACATAAACCTGAATATCCCGATCAATCTGCGGCTCGATTGCAGGAAGTCGCTCAAGCTCAACATCCATTTGCAACTATCCTTAGTTGTGCTGATTCACGGGTGCCGGCAGAAATTATTTTCGATCAGGGTATTGGAGACATCTTTGATGTACGGGTTGCTGGAAATATTGCCACGCCGGAAACACTCGGCAGTATTGAATATGCGGTTGTACTGTTAGGCACGCCGTTAGTGATGGTGCTGGGTCATGAACGATGCGGGGCAGTCACCGCAGCTGTACAAAACGAATCGCTGCTGGGCGAAATTGGTAGCTTTGTGAAAGCAATCAAGCCAGCCGTGAAAAGAGTCAAGGATCAGCCAGGCGATGCGGTTGATAACGCTGTGGTGGCAAATGTGCAATATCAAATTGAACGGTTGAAGCGATCGAAGCTCTTAACTGAACAGATCGAGGCGGGCAAGTTAAAAATTGTGGGGGGTCGTTATGACTTGGATACAGGCAGTGTGACTATGATTACCTAATTAGGCAGAGGTTACAATACACACTGGCTATTCAGCCTGATTGAACTTGTACTTGGTGTAACGTTTCCAAAGTTCAATAATTTTGTGTGTAACGTTGGGTGTAATGTCAAGCTCGATTGTACTGAGTAGGTAAGGCTTCAGAAAAGTGAAATTGAGCGATAAATCGCTCACTACGAAAACATCAAAATTAATCACACATACCACTAAGTATGGGCAAGCTTGACATTTACGCCGAAAAATTACGATACTGTATCGTATCGTTAGCAATTGGTGCAAATTATGAGGCGTACTCGTCCCCAATATACCGATAAAAGCAGCACTCAAACCCTACGGCAAGGAATCGAAGAGTTTTACGCAGTAAATCCACATCTGACCAATCCAAACGAAATGCCGCCGGATTTTGCGAAAATCTTAATTGCTCATGATGTTACGCATGTCATCTTGGGCTGCGATACCGATATGTATGATGAACTGAGACTTTTGCCATTGTGCTTTTTAACTAGTGACTTCAAGTTTCGTGACTATTTACGGGAGCGAAAAAACCCGGCTGTTGATGTGATGTATAAAGACTTGGTAAAGCAACATGGGCTGCTGTGGTTGTATAGCTCAATATTTGTTGTATTGCCGCGATTATTGCCACAAGTTGTGGTAATGTGGTTCAAAACTCGCGGAACACGTAAGTACTATCCATTTTTCGACTTTGAACCTCTACTTGACCGTTCTCTGTTAGAGATTCGCTCCTGTTTTAACCTGTTACCACTGCTTTGATGCAGAAGACAAAATATTAACCGATCGGGGGTAATGCGATCGCGCTCTTTTTCTTTGATTACCGTAAGAAGTGTCCGACAATAATTAAAGCCGAATGAATCTAAGAAGCTTTGCAAACTAAAGAATTAGCTATATTAACCAGGTAGTGAGAATGAAAATTGACATACAGAGGTAAATTTTGGCTAATCCCGATAAAGTGGAATGAAAGAGAAACAGTTTGATAAAAAATTCAGGACATGGAAAATTCTGCCGAACAACCACAACCTTTGAAATTGCAAGCTGCCGCCATTCGCAGTTTGCCAACTCTGAATTTTGGTGACTCTGGTGACTCTGTAAAAGTCTTACAGCGGCTTTTATCACAGAATGGCTATCCTGTTCGAGTTGATGGCAATTTTGGTGCGTTAACAGAAACAGCCGTCAAAGCCTTTCAAAGCCGGCACAACTTAACTGCGGATGGAGTAGTCGGTTCGAGGACTTGGCGTGAGTTGACAAGCTAGTTAACAATTAAAAATTAAAAGTTATTAACCCATCAATCAAATAAGAGGTTGGGAATTAGGATGCGTTGTGTTTTTTAACAATATTAAAACACAATTATTTATTTTATCATTAATATTTAAAATTTATTTATTATAAAAATCTGACTCACCTACCACCCATAGTGCATGAAGGCAAAAGGGAGGAAAGCTTATTTTACAAGCTTTTCAACTGGATAGTTATTTATGCCACGCTGCAAAGCGCGATTTTTATGCTCTCAAGCTTATTGATGGGTAATAGGTTTGACAGAATTATTTTGCCAAGAGAGATAAAATTGCACAAAGTTTAATAATCGACTCATTAGACAAGAGTGACAAGTTTAGAGATTTAGGGATAAAAGGAAGTGAGAATTTTTAGACGAGACTTGTGTGTGAATAATCGACTTATCCGTCTATCCCACATTTTTATCAACCAGATATTACAAGTGCAAATACTTAATAAATGATTTTATCGCCAAAATAATTACATTTTTTTAACTTATAGCTACGCATTATTCCTGAGGAACAACTATTTTGTCTGTCAAGGGAAATATGGGTGTTAGTAAAATGAAATACGATGAGTCATATTGGTCTGCTGATGACCGGTGTCTTAACAACAGGACAACCGTCTTTGCCCAAGTTACCCGTACAGCCATTATTTCAGTCAGACAAGCCGGTGCAGCAGTCAACAGAGGAGCGCTCAAATGATGTCGTTGCCGCTCCTGAAATCACACCGCCTGAATTCATACAGCTAGATGGTAATCTCCAAGTCGCCCACTCACCGCTGAAGAAAGAGCAGCAAAATATACTAAGTGATTTAACGGAAAAAATCAAGTCAATACAATCTAAATTTTCCCATGTAGGAAAGGACACCGCTGTAGAAGGCTGGACGCTGGGGGAAATTTCAGTTGTTGCTGCTGTGAATTCTCTGATTATAAAAGAAGATGAACAAAGTAGTGATGAGTTAGTTATTGGGCGATCGCGAAGTGTCTCCAAAGGAGAATCAAAAAAACTAAGACCAAAATTTATTAACCAAAATCTGCCAACTCTGGGTTTTGGTAGCTCAGGTGTTTCTGTCAAAGTTTTGCAACGCCTATTATTATCTAACGGCTATGCTGTTCGAGTTGATGGAGTTTTTGGTGCGCTGACAGAAAGTGCTGTTAAAGCCTTTCAAAATCGGCGCAATTTAGGTGTGGATGGAGTTGTTGGTTCTAGAACTTGGCGAGAATTAACTAGGTAGTTAGGAGGAGCGGAGTTAGACAGAAGATTGAGCGATTTTATTTCACTCCTGACTTGTGACTTGTAACTCCGCTCCTTTGCGCCGACCGTACAGACGTTCCACGCTTTACGTCTCTACCGCTTTTCCTAACTTTTTACCGATGCTTATGCTCTTCTAAAATTGCTTGCGCTCTTGGCTTGTAAATCAAATAGAACAAAGTCTCAATGTAGCGCAACAAATCCTCCCGATTTTCCTTAGAGTTAAAGTTCCAGAAGCCATAAATCCGTGCTAATGATAGCAGCTTGGTAGTGTGAATTTTCCAAGTGTAGGTGCTATAAACTCGGTTAATAGCTTGCTGAGAAACTTCATTCCAATAGTTCGGATTTTGTTCGCACTTCAGCACAAATTCGATAATTTTATCGGCTGTCTCTTCTAAATTTGTGGGGTTAATGTAAAAGCCATTAACTTTATTTTGGATAATTTCCAAAGGACCACCAAACTGAGTAGCAAAAGTTGGTAATCCGGAAATCATTGCTTCCAAAATAGTCAAACCGAAAGCTTCAAATAAAGCTGGCTGGACAAACACACCTTGATGGTCAGCAATTACTCGGTAAACTTCACCAGATTGACCTTTAGACAAACGCACACCTAACCAACGAATCTTGCCATGAAGATTGTATTGCTCAATGATGTTGTAAAGTTTGATAATTTCGTCGCGTTCTTCGTTGTCGCCTGATTCTTCAACTCGCAACTTACCGGCGATTAAAATTAAGTTGAAATGCTCTTGCAATTCTGGACTTTTACCAAAGCATTCGGCTAAACCTGTCATGTTCTTAATGCGGTCGAGACGTGCCATTGAGAACAGCGGACGCTTGTTGGGGTCGTCGAGTCTGCCAAATATCTGTGAGGAGTCGTCTAAGGTAAAGAGCATTTCTTCAATTCTCAGGCGATCGCTCTCTACACGGTCTTCATGACGCGTGTAGGGGAAGTAAGCTTTTTCATTTACTCCCGGTGGTACTACATTAAACTTGGGACTAAACAGTTCAATTCCATTCACCACATGATACAAATCTGGCATGGTGAAGCATTTGTAAGACTCATATTGTCCGACACTATCCGGCGTACCGACAATTTCTTGATAGGTGCTGCTGATGATGAAGTTAGCAGCATTCATTGCAATCAAATCAGCAGTAAACTGTAAGGAAAAATGATATTTATCCTCCAAATCATTCCAGTAAAGGTTACTGAACAAGTATTTGGACTTTTCCAAAGCGTGGGCAATGTTACACTGCGTTACTTTCAGACGCCGCGCCAGGAGAAACGCCACCAAATTTCCATCAGTATAGTTACCCACAATTAAGTCAGGTTTACCTTGAAATTCTGCCAGCAATTCTTTTTCAGAATCAATGGCGAAAGTTTCTAAATAAGGCCAAAACTCAAATCGAGAAATCCAGTTTTGCGTCATGTTGGGATTAAATTCCCGCAGAGGTACGCGCAAAATCCAGGCATTTTCGGTGCCATGAACTTTTTCTAAACGTTGGTTACAAAGAGTGCCATCACTGTTGGGTATTAAGCGGGTGAGAATAATTACTTTTGGCTCAACATTGAGTTTTTCTAAGCCAGCTAAGATGGCATCTTCTTGTAACTGTTGTTCGAGAGTTTTTGCTTGGTCGAGGACGTAAACTACCTGACCACCAGTATCGGGACGTCCTAAAACTCCTTCTTGTCCAAACCAACCGTGAGCTGACACCAAGACGATTTTAAAAATCATCGGGATGCGAGAGATAAACGCTTCTAGGGTTTGGGGGTCGGGAGAGTCGATTAATTCATCAAGAATTTCTAAGCTTTCGCGGACGCGAGAAGCGGTGTTACCCCAACCCGGTTCAAAGCCCATCATTTGCAATTGAAACCGGAATTCTTCGTAGGGTTCATCAGTTGGGCGATCGCTTACAAATCCGATTGCTTTTTTAACTTGTTCGGAAAGTTGCTGCTGTGTTTGAATGTTGTTATTGATCAGCAGTTGGATGCCGTTGTATTGGTGCAAGCGCAGAAAATTAAACAAGCCTTCTAGCCATTCCTTCGGGTCTTGGAACAACTTGCTGGAGAGATAACGGTTGAGGTACTGCACCCCTTTGCCAATATTTTTCGGATCGCGAATTGTCGGGGTATAGTCGTAAAATGGACCGAAATCCAATTCTAGCAGATCGCCTTCTTGAGGGTGAAATCGGTTTACTAGGCGATCGCGCAGATCCAAAAGTTCGTCCACCGATATCGATTCCACACTCAAGTCTTCCGTCAGCCGATAAACTTCTTGACTGGCTATTTTTGGGCGAAAAATGAAACAGAGATTTGTACTGTCCTGAATAATTTCCTGAGTATAGTAAATTAGCTTGCCTAAGAGCGAAAAAGGCTGCTCTTTCTGGTGTTTAGAGCAAAATTCACTGTACACGTTCAGGATGTCGTTTCGCAGCAAATACCCCTTTTCTTGGCTGCGTAACTCGCTAATAAACGAACGCAAATCGCTTTTTTCTTCGCTGTTCAAGACTGCATGAATCAATTCAGACATGGGAACCCCACTTATCGATTTTTGATTTTAGCTTTTGTTTAGATTTTGACTGGATAATGCCTCAAAAGTCAAAAAAAGCAACATCAAGGCAAAAAAAAGCAGATTTTTCCTTTTTACTTTGACCTTTTCTGTTTACCCATCAATTTCATCTCCTTTCTACGCATATCTTATTGCTGAACAAATTTCCCTCTAACTAAAGACGTACAATTTGAGATTTTTTCATTGACAGGAAAAATTTTCTCAGTGTCAAGTAACCCAAGGGCTATTTTGGGAGATACTCGCTATAAAGAAATTTTTGTTATTACCTGTAACAATTATCAAGTTAGATTTATAACGTGGCTGACAAAATTTTGCAAGCTTATTTGTTACTGATTAACAAGCATCGTTAATTTGAGGCTCAACTAAATTTTAATAGTTGATATTGCTGGGTATTAATGCTTATTTTTATACTTTGGTGCAGAAAAGCTATTTTTAAAAGCCACAGGATTTATGAGAGAATGATTAATTTTTGTCAACAACAAAAATTAATTGTTTGCAAGTAAATATACTCAAAATGTTTAACTTAAATGAATTAAAATCAACTTTTGGATGTTAACTAGAAAATGCCTGATTCAATGTGTTTATAATTTCAGCATAAAGTCGTAGAAATCAGGTTGTTTCATATGGCTACAAATACACAAAAAGCAACATCTGACCACAGCGTAGGCAACATAGTTATTATGTCCTTGCTTGCCTTCTGTGGGTTGACCGTCATCTTTCTGCTTGGTCTTTTTTAACTAGAAATTAAAGTAGTCAACACCCTATAAGGGTGTCGCTATACAAACAAAGCCCGCCTACGCGGGCTGGAATCTCATAGCCCGCGTAGGCGGGCTTCCCTTCGGGACGCTGCGCGAACGTTCATGTAGCCCCAGGCTTCCAGCCTGAGGGTAGTAGTATTCAAAATTTAAAGTAACAAAAAGCGATGTCTGACGACATCGCTATTGATATTTAACTAATTTTTTTGTTGGGTAGTAATTTTTAATTTCCCCGCAGAAAGTTGACGTTACAACTAACCCATGCCATCGATTACGGGATGAAAGTAGAAAGCGAACCCCAACACTGTATAAGCGGCTAATAGCAATGTGCCTTCTAGCCAATTGGATTTCCCATCAGAACTAATAGAATTTGCAATTAACACCGATACAGCCACAGCCACTAATTCAAAGGGTTTAAAATCTAAATCCATCGGCTGACCGAATATTCGCCCTGCTATCACTAAAACAGGAGCGACAAATAAAGCAATCTGCATACTCGATCCCACAGCCACGGAAACGGAAAGATCCATCTTATCTTTCATTGCCACCGTAACTGCGGTAGCATGTTCAGCGGCATTACCGACGATGGGAACCAAAATCACCCCTGTAAACAGTGCCGTCAAACCAAGCTGGGATGTGGCTACTTCCAAAGAATCTACCAGCATTTCTGACTCAAGCGCCACTAAAAGAGTACACGCTAACAGCACGCCAGTCCACAACAAAATATTTGGCTTAGTATGAGAAGTTTCCTCAGACTCGACTAAACCCACCTCATAAAGATAAGCGTGGGTTTTCATCGAAAATAGCAGCGTCAAAGCGTAAACCACGATTAATACTATTGCCACCGCAAGCGAAAAATTTTCTACGGTTTGTTGACTAATTCCAACAGAAGTTACGTTCATCGCTGTTGGCAGCAAAATCGCAATCACTGCCAAATTCATAGAAGCAGCATTTACCCGCGCTACAATTGGCTGAAATGTCTGTTCTTTGTAGCGAAGTCCTCCCAACAGCATAGAAAGACCCATCACAAGTAGTAAGTTGCCAATAATCGAGCCGGTTATACTGGCTTTGACTACATTTACCAACCCAGCTTTTAGGGCAATTAAAGCAATGATCAATTCTGTGGCGTTACCAAAGGTGGCGTTTAATAATCCTCCTAGCGTTGGACCAACTACCACAGCAATTTCTTCTGTAGCTGTACCCATCCAAGCTGCTAACGGCAAAATCGCTAGTGCAGCGGTGATGAAAACTGTCAACTCTCCCCACTTGAGAAATTCGGCTGCTAAGGAAACGGGGATAAACAATAACAGAACGAGAAAGAGAATGTTTTTACCGGACATTTGTTATCTAAATTCTAGGGGATCAATGAAAATAGTTGGTTGTGAGTTGTTGGTGGGCATTGGGCAATGGGCATTGGGCATTGGGAATTGGGAATGGGTAATGGGTAATGGGTAATAATTCTTTTTCCAGTCGCCATGACGCGGCTATGCTTCAAGTCGGCAGAGCCGACGGCAGGTGCTACAACGGGGGGAAAATACGCAACGCACTGCCTCCCCAACGCACTGGCTCCCCCATGCCCCATGCCCCATGACGCGGCTATGCTTCAAGTCGGCAGAGCCGCCCAACGCACTGGCTCCCCCATGCCCCATGCCCCACTATCCACTATCCACTATCCACTTCCACTATCCACTTCCAAAGACTAGATTCTAGGATACTCTCTACCCTGCGGTAGAACGGCTCAGAGATTCTACTGTTTGCACTTTTTGGCTAGATATGTAAAATTAAATTGCGATTTGTGCAGCTTTCGCAATCTTTAGTTACAAATCTATCAATTTAAGCCCGAATCCTACACCAAAAATGGGGTTTAATATATTAAAAGACAATTAAGTTTTTTCGGGCTGCAAACCAAATAACCCGTTAACTAAGGCTTTTGACAATGGATAATTCATTCATGCCTGCGGTTCGGCTGAAGTTTGAGAAAGCAGATGACCCGCAAGACTAAAGCAAGATGTCAAAAATTAGCAAGTTTTGTCATAGTTGTTTATACCGAGCGAAGCGAAGATGGCGCGGTAACGATTTTTGCATAGATATTCGATAGCACAACTGTAATTTTTAGTGATTCAGGATAAAGATACATGACTTCAGCTGCTGAAATGCCAGCTAGTACTGGCTCCAGATCGATGTCAAACCAAAGTACTGCATACACCCAGCAACCCGATCCATTGAGAACGGCTAGCGGTGTTTACGTAGCTGTACACGGTCATTTTTACCAACCGCCACGGGAAAATCCTTATTTGGATGCGATTGAACGCCAACCTGGTGCCGCACCTTTCCATGACTGGAATGAGCGGATTCACTGGGAATGTTACCGCCCAAATGCCTTTGCCAGGGTGTTAAACAACCGAGGTGAAGTGCTGGGGATCGTGAATAATTACGAGTATTTCAGCTTTAATATTGGACCTACGTTGATGTCGTGGCTAGAACGCCATGATGTGGAGGTTTATCAACGGATTTTAGAGGCAGATCGTTCAAGTTGCGATCGCCTAAACGGTCATGGCAATGCGATCGCGCAAGTATACAATCACATCATCATGCCTCTCGCCAACGAGCGCGACAAACAAACTCAAATCCACTGGGGTAAAGAAGACTTCCGATCCCGCTTTGGACGCGATCCCGAAGGTATGTGGCTAGCAGAAGCTGCCGTAGATTACGCAACCTTAGAAGCTTTAGTTGCTGAAGGCATTCGCTTTATCGTCCTCGCACCTTCTCAAGCACTACGTTGTCGTCCCTTACCAAATAACGAGAATCCGCACCCAGGATGGCACGAAGTCGGTGGCGCTCAAATTGATTCTACCCGCCCTTATCGTTGTTATTTGAAAGAAAGTGGGGAAAATGACGATCCCCCATACATTGATATTTTCTTCTACGATGGTCCGATATCGCGGGATATGGGTTTTAGTGATGTGGTTTACAATTCCAGTCACTTTACAGGACGCATCGGTTCAGCGGTGCGCGGGGATCATCGTCCTGCACAGTTAATTTCTGTAGCGACGGATGGGGAAACCTTTGGACATCATAAGAAAGGAACTGAGAAAACTCTCGCTTACGCATTCATCGAAGAATTTCCCCGCCAAGGTTGGACGGTAACGAACTTTGCCCACTACCTCAGCTTAGAAGCGCCTGCTTGGGAAGTTGAATTAAAGCCTGTCACGGCATGGAGTTGCGCCCACGGTGTCGATAGATGGCAAGATGATTGCGGTTGTGGTGGTGAAGGTGGAGTATGGCATCAAAAATGGCGGCGTCCGTTGCGAGATGCGCTAAATTGGCTGCGCGATCGCTTAGTTGATGTATATGAAGAATATGGCAGACAGCTTTTTAGCGATCCCTGGCAAGCGAGAAATGAATATATCGAGGTGATGCGCGATCGCTCTCCAGCGAATATTAACAGATTCCTCAGCCGCCATCAAACTCACAAACTGACAGCCGCCGAACAAGTAGACGCATTACGACTTTTAGAAATGCAGCGTCATGCTTTACTGATGTTTACTAGTTGCGGTTGGTTTTTTGAAGAAATTTCCCGCCCAGAAGGAACGCAGATTATGCGCTATGCGGCGCGGGCGATGGAATTGGCGGGAGATGTGGCAGGTGTACAGTTAGAAAAAGGCTTTGTTAAACGCCTTGGTTTAGCCCCCAGTAATGTTGATATATTCAAGCATGGTGGGGAAATTTATCGCCAATTGGTGCTAACAGCGCAAGTCGGTTTTAAGCAAGTTGCCGCACATTACGCGATTACTTCATTATTTGGGAATAGCGATCGCAAACCGACAGAAACCCGCAATTCTGCAACTAAGCTTCCGCATCCTTACCAAAAGCGGGTTTATTGCTACACGGCAAATGAGCTAGATTACCAAATGCAACGCCTGGGATCGCTAACTTTGGCGATGGGACAAGTAAAGCTGGTGTCAGAAATTACTTGGGAGAGCGAGCATTTAGTCTTTGCCGTGCTGCATTTGGGAGGCTGGGATTTTCATTGCTGCATTCAACCTTTTGAGGGTAGACGTAGTTACAGCCAGTTAAAAGAAAAGCTGTTTGCAGCGCTGGAACAAGCGAGTGCGGCTCATACTATCTTGGCGATGACGCAGTTGTTTGGCGAAGAACCTTTCAGCTTGCAGAATTTATTCGCCGAGGAACGCCATCGAATTATGCGGTTATTGAGTCAGGAAACACTGACACGTTTAAATGAGCTTTATACTCAAACGTACCGGGATAATTACGGAGTGATGATGGCATTCCACCGGGATCAACTGGAAGTACCGCAAGAATTGCAGGTGGCAGCGGAAATTGCCTTAGGGCATCGGTGTATGATGACATTGCGATCGCTTGAGCAAGACATCGCCGAGCCGCAACTAAGCGCGAATCATCTGGTAGAATTAGAGGCGATCGCCAAAGAAGCGAAACATCTGCATTGTCGGTTGAACATTCACGACGGCAAGGTGATGTTAGAGCAATTGATTTTGCGATCGCTTTGGCAATTATTGCACGATCCCAACGGCACATTCGATGCAGATATCCAACGCTTAGAAAGGTTGATAGATATTGGCTATGACATGAATATCGGTATTTCTTTGGAGCGATCCCAGGAATTATACTTTAGCTGTCTGCACAGTCAAATATTACCGCATTGTGCGGCTGCGATCGCTAGTGGGAAAGATACTCATCAGTGTCGGCATTTGTTGAAGTTGGGACAAAAGTTAGCTGTTGATGTTAGTCCTTGGTTGAGTCAGTTCGGGTAAGGGGACAAGGGGGAGAAGGGAGACAAGGGGGATGAGGGGGACAAGGGAGACAAGGAGGACAAGGGGGAGTTTGTCTCCTCGTCTTCCTTGTCTCCCCCCTCTCCCTTGTCTCCCCCCTCTCCCCCACTCCTCCACTCCCCCACTCCTCCACTTTCCTAGTTAAATGTGACGGTGAGTATTTTTTGAAGAGGCTTCGCGATCGCAATGGTAGGGATAAAGCCACTCACATTTGAAGAGTCCGTGGCTGTATTTTTCAAAAACAGTACCGGCATGTATTCCTGGTGCTAAATCAATCCCGGCTTTTGTTTTGATTTCGTATAGCTTGGGAAAAGCTGCGATAAAAACAGCTATAACCACGAAAAAGCAAAAGAAAAGAGTTGTAACTTTGGGAACTTTTTGGTAATTGCTGTTAAGGTTTTTAGACATATTGCCAAGAAACTAACAGTTAATATTATCCTATAAATCAAAATGTCGCCGAAAGCGGTGATCAGTTTTATCTGTTTTTTGAAGGTTGCAGGTAAAGCAGAGTGTTTGTAAGTTACTGATATCATTTTGACCACCACGGGCGAGGGGTATAATATGGTCAATAGTGAGATTAGTTTCGTCATTTGCTTTACCACAACTTTGACATTGATATTTGTCGCGTTGAAATACATATTTCCTCACCTCGGTCGGGATGCGAATGCGGGGAGTTTTACTCATGTGCTGACTTCGTTTATCATGCGACGAATGTCATCAAGTGGTGACTCTGGTTGAGTGATTTCGGGTTCATCTGGGGAGAATTCTAAGATAAACTGAATTTTAGCTTTTTCAGTTGTATTAGGAAAAAACTCTATAAAAGCTTGAGTTCTAAGTTTTCCTTTTTGCCAGCTTTTAGCACCAAGTCTAAGAATTTCACATTCTTTACCTTCTTTTGGTGAACTTAAATTAATAGTTAAATCACATTGTCCAAAAGATAGATATATTAAAGAATAAATCCTTTGTACTGTACCAGCACGTTGGTCTTCTTTTCCATAAAGATGATTTACTTTTTTCTTAAATTCATTTTCTAAATCGCTTTTTAATTTAGCAAATTTTACTAAATTCCCATTAAATGACACAACATCATCATCATTACATTCTAAAAGTTTAAATTTATTGTTCATATTAATTTATATTTTTTATTTACCTAAAAATATCTCAAAAGCTGCTTTCATTAGCCATGCGACGGATGTCCTCAAGTGGTGATTCCGGTTCGGTGATTTGTGGTCTTTCTTTAATTTCCGGTTCATCAGGACAAAATTCTATAGTAACTTTGATTTTTATTTTTCCTTGCTGCCAGCCTTTTCCACCAACTTTTAGGACTTCACAATCTAAACCCTCGCCAAACCATTTCCAGGTTCTCAAACTTCCATGATTATTGCATCCCGGATCTATTTCAATTTTTTTGGATATTAATGATTTATGTAGTGTCTCTGCTAATACTCCCCGAAATATTTCTTTGATTGCGTGCTTGACATGACCAATTTTAAATGCTTGATTTTTAACTGACAAAGCATCATCATTATTACAATTTTGCAGATTAAAATTTTCTTCCATATCAACCTTGATTTTTGAAATTGTTTTACAACTGTACTCAACAATTGTATTCGCATCAAATATAAATCGTCACTACATCGGCGAAACGCCCTGCGCCAAGCGCACGCTACGCGAACAGAATAGAATTCTGGGGCTATACAAACAAAGTCCGCCTACGCGGACTTCAAACAACTCTTCTCTTTGCGTCTTTGCGCCTTTGCGTGAGTAAAAAGAATATCAAACTACAGATAAATACAGATAATTACCTGTATTTACCTAAGCACATAATCGCATAAATCCCTAACGAATTCAAATCAGAAAACCTCTGCGATCCTCTGCGCTTACTTTGTGTTCCTCTGCGTTTAAAAACGCGCTCATTTTCACGCTTAGATTCTAATCCTCCTCTACAACATCCCCTAAACCATCTGATATGAGAAAACCATTACTCAAAATACTTCTTTTACTAGCTTCCGAAACCTCATAAATTTTCAGCGAATCATCAAATAGAGGTAACAAACAGTCATATAACTTCATCGCTTGCAAACAACTATTAATTGCCGAAACTGCTGAATTATACTGCTCAATCTTTTGTTCAACAGTAAGTAATAACCGTCGATTATTCAAGATTTTATTCTCAGCTTCTTGTGCAAGCGTTTCTTCTAAATAAGCACGCGCATGAGAGTATTGTTGCAAAATCTCATCCGCTTGCTTATCAGCCATTGGTAACAACTGACTTTTGATAGTTTGGTTAATAGTCTGGCGGAAGTTTTTGCGGATGGTTTCGGAAACTTTCGGCTCAAAATCTAACTTTAATAATTGCCTAATTGCGGGTTCCGCTTCTACCATGCTTTCGCAATCGTAACCTTGAGAAGTTTGCAGCAATGTTTGCCGAAATTGATATATTGAAAAAGTGCCTTCATCGTAAAATCTGGGACTTTCTCGAACAAAGCGATCGCGAATTCCCCCATTCCCCCGCATCGTTTCCAAAAGTTCCGTTTCTTCCTTCGTCATATCACCCGCTGAAGCAGGTTTCAAGACACACACCACCGCAGATGTATCAGAATGTTGAATTTTCGCGTAAGTTAACTGTGCATCCTTCTCAACTGGCGCATCAATTCCCGGTGTGTCGATAATCACATTTCCATCCTGCAACAAAGGATGATGACAGTAATATTCAATGCGTTTCAAAACAGCACTATTGCTACCACGACGCGCATATCCAGCAGCTTCCTTCAAATTAGAAAAGTTGAATTGCTCCATCGAATATGTGGCATTATTAACTGTATGAATGCGTTCTCGATTTGCCACATATCCATCAAGCAATAAAATTAACGCCTTCGCTTGTTTCGCACGTTCCGATTTATTCTCACCACCCTCTTGCTGAATAATTGCTTCACATCCTTGATGCAACAAATCAATTACTTCAACTTTATTAATATTGATTCCTTCCTTAAATTTCAACAGTTGACACAAAGAAGTTGCTTGTTCTCGAATTTCAACTTCACTTAAAAACGTTAAAACAACTCGTTCCTTATTAACTTCCGCATACTCAATTTTGCATTCCGTGCCAGTAGCATGTCCCTCTGCACTATACAACAATTCCCGCTCCAACAGCGCATTAATTAGCATCGACTTCCCCGCGCTAAACGCACCCGCAAACACAATTTCAAACTTCGGAGAAATCGCTTTACCCAAAGAAGTTTGCACTGATGTAACGTCATGGCTTCGCAAACTTGGTTCTTGCTGTAAAAGTTGTAATATAAACTCAACTTGTTCTTTCAGATTTTTACACTGAAGCGGTAGATATGACATATTCGACACCTAAAAATATATTAATATAGTTTAAGAATATTTCTCTACTCAATGGTTCAGTAAAATTACTAGGTTAGTTTCTCATTCCCAACCACACCAAAAATGAAAATCTTTCCTCTCAGACTCAAACCCGACCAAGATTTGAGACAAAATTTAAAAAACTTCGCCAATCAAGAAAATATCAAAGCAGGTTTTATACTAAGTGCTATTGGTAGCCTCAAACAAGCAAAAATCCGCTTTGCAAATCAATCAAATAGCATATTATTAACAGATAAATTTGAAATTATTTCCCTCAACGGAACAATAGCAACTTCCGGCGTACATTTACATATTGCTATTTCCGATAAACAAGGTAAAACTATCGGCGGACATCTTGACAATGAATGCATCATCTACACAACCGCCGAAATAATAATTGGTACAACAGAACAATTCATCTTTAATAGAACTATCGACGAACAAACAGGCTATAAAGAACTAGAAATTATCCCCAATAACTCCTAATCTCTTCCTTTCCCTCTTTCTTCGTGTCCTTAGCGACTTCGCGGTTCGTATTCTTATCAGTAGTAAGCGATTTATCGCTTCTTTTAAGCACTAAAGTGCTCACTACGAGTTGAAATTTACATTTACTTTTCACAAAACCATCAGTCAAACTGTCACATAAGAACAATTTAATAAAACTGTTGGCATCATACTAATAATATTCTGACCGCCTGATAGCAATCCGCATAGTGATTCGTGAACGGTGGTAGGTGGGGATTGTCTTCTGCGTTACATCCATCTCTGCTCACCCTGTCAAATCACAATATAAAATGGAGCATTGCTATGACTAAACGGCATTGGAGATTGTCATGGTATTAGACAATTTTCGCCGAAAACTACGCCAAGAAGCACAAAAATGGCGGGATGAAGGAATTATTAGTTCTTCATGTTACCAAGACCTAGGAAAACGTTATCAATTTGATAACCTGGAAATAGCTGCACGCGATCGCTTCGTTTTCATCGTGATTGCGATCGGCAGCATTTTGTTAAGCTTAGGCATAATTACCTTTGTAGCCGCAAACTGGCAAGCATGGTCACGAGATGTCAAATTTGTGATTTTGATCAGTTTGTTTTTCGCAACTACTATCACAGGTTTTTACTCTTTTAGAGAACCTACACTTAATGCCCAAGGAAAAAAGCAGCCACGCAGCAAACAACTATTAGGAGAAAGTTTGCTAATTTTAGGCGCTTTGATATTAGGTGCAAATATTGCGTTGATGGCGCAAATGTTTAATATCAGCGGTTCAACTTCCCAACTATTTCTTTGCTGGGGGTTGGGTGTTTTAATCATGACATATGGACTTAGCTTGACTTCTTTAGGAATCTTATCAATTATCCTTTTACAAATAGGATATTGGACAGGATTAGGAGAATTATCTTACTCTGCAAGTGACTTTAGTTGGTCGCGATTATTGGTGCAACATATGCCATTATTTATTTGGTTGCTGTTTGTACCCTTAGCTTATTTATGCCGATCGCGTTGGATATTTGCACTCGCAGCGATCGCCTTTACCATTTCCTTGCAATTCAACCTCAATCCACTGCAACGTTTAGCTTATAATAATACAGCGCCTTGGGTTGCATCTTTTGCTTTTGCACTTCCAGCCGCATTATTTTGGAGTTACGATGACCTACTATTCCCCACAATAAATTTTAGGTTATTTCAACCCCTCGCCCAAAGTCTCTCGCTATGGTTTTTCGGAACTCTATTTTACGTCCTTTCCTTTTATTGGGTTTGGCAATATCCATCCTCCGGATTTTATCCCCTAACAACCAACTCACCGATTAGGTCATTTCCCCTAATTGATTTAGGAATTTTCAGCGGTTTAGTAGTATTGCAATGGTTGTTTATGCTGCGTTATCGCAACAGCCTAACCCGTCGAGGAATGGATATCACCAACGTCTTCATTACCAGCTTTATTGTCATCGTCGCCTTGATACCTTTTTGGCATCAAGCTGTTACTCGCATTCCCGGTTTAGCAGTTTTTATCTTCAATATTCTTCTGGGAATATTTGCCTTTGGACTTATGCGACACGGCATAGAATACGGCGATAGACGCACATTTTGGGGCGGAATGCTGTTATTAACACTGCAAATTATTAGCCGCATGTGGGAATATGACACAGACTTAATTTTCAAGTCATTTGTCTTTGCTATGTGCGGCATCGGTATCATTAGCGCCGGACTTTGGTTTGAACGGCGTTTAACAGTTAGTCGATAGTGGATAGTGGTTAGTGGATAGTGGTTAGTGGTTAGTGGTTAGTCGATAGTGGTTAGTGGATAGTGGATAGTCGATAGTCGAGAACTGTTAACCGTCAACTAACAACCAACAACTAACAACCAACAATTAACAACCATCAACTATCAACCATCAACTATCAACCAACAACTATCAACCAACAACTATCAACCATCAACTATCAACCATCAACTAACAACCATCAACCATCAACCAACAACTATCAACCAACAACCAACAACCAACAACCAACAACCAACAACCAACAACCAACAACCATCAACTATCAACCATCAAAAATGAAAAGCAATTCCAACGAATCTAACAAATCTTTGACACCGGAAATGGAATTCTCCAAAAAGGTGACTTTTGACGATTACATTAAAGCTAATGAACAAAAATCAACAAAGCCTTTACCTTTTTGGCGGCTAATAGTTCCCTTGCTGATTCAAACAGCATTGATTATGGCGATACCATTTCAAGCGATGTTTACTCATGTCACTGGTAAAACAGTAATCTTGCAAACTGTACCAGTAAACCCTGATGATGCGTTACAGGGAAATTCGGTGAACCTTGATTACAATATCGCTCGTTACAACACTTTGAGAAGATTACCAGGATGGCAAGAATTAGTTAGACGCCGTTCTAATAGAAACAGACAATACGTTTCTTTAGCTGAGGGAACCAACTTTTATGTAACTTTGCAAGAGCAAGAATTTCCAGATTCTCGTAATCCTAGGGCTTGGAAGCCGGTGCGGGTTAGTGTTAATCCCCCTAGAACTTTAGCCGCAAATCAGGTTGCTTTAAAAGGTGTTTATGAGAATGGAGCTATTAACTATGGTATGGAATCATATTCCATCCCCGAAGACCAAAGGCAGCAAATTAATAATAATCTTTTTCAGGCACAGCAAACCCAACAAAGACGGCAACAACCGATTTTAGTGGAAGCTAAAGTAGATGCAGAGGGTAATGCTGTACCCGTTAGTATGTGGGTACAAAATCGCAACTACCGCTTTTAATCCTCACGTCTTAACTGCCATGCGGCACCAAAAGCTGCCCCAGCCCCAGCTAGCAAACCGGTACTCATTCCTTCTATAGTTTTGTTAATGGGGTTTTGGGTCAAGCACTCACTCGTCACGGTATCGGCTTGCAAGCAAATGGTGCTTTCTGCCCAACTTGCCGTACCTCCTAAAACTACACCGGTGACACTACAGGAAACAATTAGCAGTAAAAGGCGTTTGGTTTTTCTATCCATAGAGGGTTGCGGAAAATCTTACTAACGGTATACGACTCTCAACTACTTTACACATACGTGGAAATAATGTCACCTGTTTTCGTCTAAAAAAAAGCGATCGCTCTTTAACATTTCGCTGCTTTCCCTTTCCCAACCGCAACCAAAACCCACACCCGTCAGCGTTTTGCTCATTACCGCTTCTCGCTTGGACTGGGAGAAGTTAGGTTTTTCTTTGCGGATTTAGGAGCAAACGCTAATTTATATGTCATATTTCACACCCAACATGTACTGATATAGTTGACAAAACTTATTAATTAATAGCATACACATATTTAGCCAATTATTTTTATTAGAAAAAGATGGCTTTTATGAAGTTTAGATGTTTGCCAAAATACAAGTAAATTTTACATTAAGGCATTAAAAATATTGAGCGATCGCTTGACAATAATTAACCGCCAATATACATCCCCAGATTTAAGCTGAATGTGTCTTAAACAGAGTTTAATAAATAGATTATCTAAATATTTTTCCGAAAGCAATATTAATCAAAAATTGCGTTTTATTAGTTAAAGGAGACTCGTCATCTTAATAATCAAAAATCCCGATTTCCCAATAGAAAATAAGCTGCTTGCGGCTTTGCCAGATGAAGATTACCAACGCCTTGTTCCTGACCTAGAGTTCGTCGAACTTCCAATCAAACAAGTTCTCTACGAACCAGAAGAACCCATAAAACACGTCTATTTTGTCAATCAGGGAATAGTTTCGATAGTCTACACTACGGAAGACGGCTCGACAGTCGAAGTCGGTATGGTGGGCAATGAGGGTATGGTAGGTATTCCCGTATTTTTGGGAGGCAACATGACAACCACAAGCGCATTTATGCAGGTCCCTGGCACTGCTATGAGGATGAAAGCTGTTCGGATCAAAGCCGAGTTTGACCTTGGTGGGTCGTTGCAAAAACTGCTGCTGCGCTACACCCAAGCACTGTTGACCCAGATTTCTCACACAGCTGTCTGTAACCGCCTGAATACGGTGGAAGAACGACTTGCCCGCTGGCTGCTGATGGTCGCTGACCTGACGCAATCAAACGAGTTTCCACTGACTCAGGAATTTATCGCCCAGATGCTCGGTGTGCGTCGCTCTGGTGTGACGGTGGCTGCTGGCATTCTCAGCCAAGCCGGAATGATTCGCTACAGCCGTGGCAGAATTACCATCCTCAATCGGGAGGATTTGGAAGCAACTTCTGGCGAGAGTTATAGAATGATAAAAACGGAATTTTCGCGCTTACTTGACACTGAGCATAAGTAGAACTGAAATTAACTCTTCTTATGTCGGAAACCGTACAGAACACCGATACCGATATGTTTATTTTAAGAAAAGACAACATTAACATTAACATTCTTTCTCACGCTCACTCTCTTAGACAGAGCGTGAGCTTTTTCAGAGAGTATATTTAGCTACTCAATAAAAGTAGTTAACTATACTACTTTTTAGCTGAAGACATTAACTCAATTTTGCAGCAAAAGTATTTTTATTGTATAAAAAGAGTGAATGCAACGAATGTAAATGTTATGAGTCGAAAAGCCAAAAAAGTATTTAAACAATCAGGAGTAATTCCCTACAGAGTTACAAACGGAAAAATTGAAGTTTTGCTGGTGACAGCTAGCGACTGTAAAAACTGGGTAATTCCCAAAGGAGGTATTTGCAATGGAATGAGTCCCCCCGCTTCCGCCGCAAAAGAAGCGTGGGAAGAAGCCGGGGTAATTGGTCAAGTGGATCGTAATGAACTGGGCACGTACAAATATCGCAAAAAAGGCAAAATTTACCAAGTCCAGACGTTTTTGTTAGCAGTTGAAACTGTATTGTCAGATTGGCCCGAAGCGAATCAAAGAAGACGGGAGTGGTTAGATCCAAGCAAAGCCATCAAGCGGGTTAAGAAAGCTTCACTCAAGCAAATTCTCAAAGGTTTTAGCTGAGAGTAAGTGCATTATTTCTCGAAATTTATAATTTTATAATAGTTGATAAATAAAAGAATTGTTGTCAATATTGCTCAGTTAAGTAAAATTTTGCTAATCTCAATAAACTTTTGTAATAAAGTTGAGAAATAAATGAACTTTTTTCTGAGTATTTAACTGGTAATGAAAATAATTATTAGGCGTTAAATAAGCCTCAGTTATCATTTATGTATAACCTCAGCCTGAGAATTTTTTATAACCATAGCAAAAGTCAATGAAATCAAATATGTTGTATCTGGTAATGGTTATGCACGACTTGATCGCACTCGATAAACATCAGCTTATACAGGGGTTAGTCTGAATATGCATAGAGCGATCGCTTGTTGCAAACAATAACCCAAAAGTAGTAAAATTACACTATAAAATTACGGCTGTACCTCTGTTTCTTAGGATAAAAGCTAGTTCAATAGAAGAATTGTTAAGAAATTACAGACGTAATTTCTGCACAGTAATTCATAAGAGCGATGTTACCGTAATACCTGTATAAATCTTGCTAATTGGTTTATCCTAGACCCAAAATCTATCTCAAGTCGTAACCGAAAGCTACCCCTACGGTAGAAGTCAGAAAAAATTAGAATATTTAGTTTGTTCGTAAAAGGCAATAGCCTTAAGAAGAAACCTATATGTATGCATTTTGTTGGTGATATGACTAATAGGGCGTAAATTTCAAGTGAAGATAGAACAGTTTATTCAACGTACAGAAGCATTCCACAGGCGTTTAGCAGACTTGAACCAAACTGCGATCGCATTGCCTTGTTTAAAGTCGGAGATGTTACCGCAAGCTTTTAAAGAACTCAGTAGCAACTCCAGGATGTTGCAGTTAGCCGCTGAGGAAATATATGTACAAAATGAGGAATTAATACGCACACGAAATATACTAGAAGAACAATGCGATCGCTACCAGAATTTATTTTATTTTGCACCAAACGCCTATTTATTAACTAATACTCAAGGCATAATTCAAGAAGCTAACTATCTTGCTATCACCTTGCTAAACGTTCATCAAAATTATCTAATAGGCAAACCATTAATTAACTTTGTTCCTTTAGAAAAACGTCGGGGCTTTCGCAATGACTTAGTAGAAGTATTAAAACCAGACAGCAGTAGAGAATTATCAGTCAGCTTGTACCAACGCGATGGTAAATTACTTAATTTAACTTTAACAGAAGCAACTGTTCCCAATCAACAGGGTAAACCGACAAACTTACTCTGGGTGTTGCGTGAAATTCCTCAGCCTCAGCAAAGAGAAGCTAACAACGAATTTTACTTCACCGAAAATCGCTTTATATATAAATATTCTAAAGGAGAAACTATAACCCTCAAACCATCAGAAATTTTTTATGTTTGTCAGGGTTTAGTTAAACTTAATACATTTTGTGAAACTGGCGAACAAGTGCTGACAGGGTTAGCAGGTGAAAAAATGGTTTTTGGCTCTAGTTTGACTTCTTTACAAACTTACCAAGCAACAGCGCTGGTGGATGTTGAGTTAGTTTCAATTGATGTAGCAGAGATAACAGAAACGCCGACGCTGAGTCATGCGCTTTTACCAAAAATTAATCAAAGATTGCGGCAAACAGAATCTTTTTTAGCTATTTCCGGAAGGCAACGAGTACAAGACCGTTTACATTATTTATTATTACTTTTAAAACAAGAAATCGGTCAACCTGTCCCAGAAGGAACCCGCTTAAATTTTCGCCTCACCCACGAAGAACTTGCTAGCGCGTGTTGTACTACCAGAGTTACAATTACGCGATTGATGGGCAAGTTACAACAACAAGGTGTAATTAGCTTTGATTCAAAAAAGCATATAATTCTGCAAAATTTAACTTAGGGCAATGGGCAATGGGCATTGGGCATTGGGCATTGGGCATAGGTTTGGCTGTGCGTTGGGGAGGCAGTGCGTTGCGGGGGTTCCCCCCGTTGTAGCACCTGCCGTCGGCTCTGCCGACAGACGCGCACCTGCCGTCATGGGGCAATGGGCATGGGGCAATGGGCATTCATGAGGGCATGGGTTATGGTTGATGGAGAATTTTGGGGTTTTGGATGGCGAAACCTGATTTTGAAGATTTGCAAGTCTACCAACTGGCTGAAAAGCTAGCTAACCAAATTTGGCATATTGTTAAAGAATGGGATTATTTCAGCAAAGATACAATCGGCAAGCAAATCGTTAGGGCTGCTGATAGTGTTTGTGCGAATATCGCAGAAGGGCGAGGTCGGTATAATGACCAAGACAATCGGCGATTTGTAAAGATTGCCAGAGGCTCTTTATATGAAACAATAAGCTGGTTGAGACTAGGCTACGCCCGACAACTCTTAACAAGTGAACATGTAAACAAATTCAAACCAATCATTGATGAGCTATTACCCAAACTCAATGCTTACCTTAAATCTATAGGAAATAGGGAATAGGGCATGGGGCATTGGGCATGGGGGATGGGGCATGGGGCATGGGGATTTGAAGAGGGGAAAGGGGAAAGGGGAAAGGGGAAAGGGGAAAAGCCCATTGCCCAATGCCCATTGCCCAATGCCCCATGCCCCATGCCCATTGCCCATTGCCCATTGCCCAATGCCCATTGCCCATTGCCCATTGCCCAATGCCCATTGCCCAATGCCCATTGCCCACTCCCCATTCCCCATTACCTAATCGTAAAGTTAAATGGCAAACGAGCATAAACGCCGAGGGGATCGTTCATTTTTTGCATAATCGCTAATTCCTTTTGTAGTTTTTGGAATTCAGCGGTTAGTAAATCGGGTGATTTAGTTATTGTCTCAATTCCCAAAATAGTCCGCGCTTCTTGAGTTACCCCGCCAAAAAAGCGTTCTTCAAAAGTGCTGCGTCTGGGATGCTCTTGTAATTCCCAATCGTTTGCTAAATTCGCGCTTTTAGCGGCATAATTTATAGCAGTATCCATGCCGCCAATTTCATCAACTAAGCCGATTTGCTTTGCCGCTACCCCAGACCAAACTCGTCCTTGAGCGATTTCTGCTACCTTTTGTTGTGGGAGTTTGCGTCCTTGAGAAACTTTGTTGAGAAATAGATTATAAATGCGGTTAACAGTGCGCTGATAAACAGCTAACTCTTCGGGAGATTTGGGGCGAGAGACGGTTTGACTATCAGCATAGCGTCCGGTTTTGACTGAATCCCAGGTAATGCCGTTATTATTCGCCAGTTTTTGCCCATTTAGCAGCAAGCCAAAGACGCCGATTGAACCTGTGATGGTGTTTGGTTCGGCAAAAATGCGGTTGGAATCGCTGGCTATCCAGTAACCACCAGAGGCAGCGACATCACCCATTGAAACAACAACTGGTTTGATTTTGCGAGTTAGCCGTACTTCTCGCTGCATCACTTCTGCGGCAGTAGCGCTACCACCGGGACTGTTGATCCGCAATACAACTGCTTTCACATTTTTATCTTGTCGTAGTTTGCGGAAAGTTTTGGCAAAGCGATCGCCTCCTACTTCACCATCGCTACCTTGACCATCGACAATTTCACCTTCCGCATAAACCACAGCAATTTTATTTCTAGAGTCGCGTTCTATACCGAATTGCTTGCCAGAAACTCCGGCGTATTCTGCTAAGTCGATTTGACGGAATGTTCTATCTTCCTTATCGCTATCAGTTAACTTTTTCAAATCGCTAACTACTTCATCGAAATAATCTACCCGATCTACCAAACCGCTAGACTTGGCTTCATCAGCCATTAAGACAGCTTGATTATCGGCGATCGCCTGCAATTTTTGCGGAGTAAGTTTACGACTTTTACCCACCGCAGTACGCCATTCTGACCAAACATCATCCAACAATTTTTGAGTTTGTTGGCGGTTCTCCGGACTCAATTTTGGCAGTATATACGGTTCCACCGCGCCTTTAAATTTACCAACGCGCACAACTTGAACACCTATACCATACTTTTGCAATGCTCCCGTGAGAAACATCGTTTGTGTACTCAAACCGTTAACTTCCATCTCTCCTAGGGGATTGACGACAACTGTATCGGCAACCGAACTTAAGTAATATTCCCGTTCCCCCAATTCCATACCGTATGCTATAATCTTTTTCCCAGAGGCGCGGAACTTCTCCAACTCCTGACGGACTTCTTTAAGAGTCGCAAAACCCCCAATGCTACTACCTGCTCCGCTATGAGTAGCATCTAAGTAGATAGCGACAATTCGTTTATCACGACGCGCTTTTTCTAAAGCATCGATCACCCTGCGGAGTGACATTCTATTCTCATTTTCACCTGATAGTGCTTGCTGAAAAACTTCATTAGAACTTGGTTCGCTGTCAGTGATTTTCGTCGCCAAGTCAAAAACCAACACTGACTTATCCTTGACTATGGGTCCAGTGTCTTTGGAGGTAGCAGCAATCAGCAACAGAAAGAACAGTGTGCTGGTGCCGACACCGCAGAAAATAATCAGTCCCAGTAAGCTGCCAACTAAGCTAGCAAAAGTTTGTTTGAGAAAATTACGCATTTTTTTTAGTTATTAGTTAATAGTCAATAGTCAAAGATTTTGGACGATTGACTTGTTTGCTTATAATTCCACCGAATATCTCAAACCTAACATTTAAACGGTTTAAAGCTGCTGCAACTTATATTAACGTGAAGTTCGATGAACCTCTCCCCAACCCCCTCTTTTTACCAAAAAACCTGGTAGAGACGTTCCAATGGAACGTCTCTACCGTGTGGAATAACGAAAAATCGTTATACAAGGGTAAAGGGTTAGGTTTCTATTTTTTGTAAACTTCCAGAATTTTGCAACTGATATAAGGTAGCATTACCAGTGCAGAATAGGACTGTAGTGATTTCGGCAATTAAGACATCAGCCAGCTCGCACAATGCTGCTTCTCCCACCGCTGCTGCTTGCAAGAATGGCATTGCCAAACCTGCGATATCTGCTTTCAGGGCGATCGCTTTTGCTGCATCCAGTCCATGACGCAATCCCCCAGAAGCTATCAATGGCACTTTCGGTGCAACAGCCCGAATACTTGTAATGCACTCTGCTGTCGGTAAACCCCAATCAGCAAAGGTTTCTCCTAAACGCCTTTGTAAAGCATTTTCTGCTCTTTCGCTTTCCACCTTTGCCCAAGACGTACCACCCGCACCGGCTACATCAATCGCTGTCACACCAGCGGCAATCAATTTCTCTGCCATTTTTGCAGAAATGCCATTGCCGACTTCTTTGACAATTACAGGCACGGGTATTTTACTGCATAATTCGGCGATTTTGTCAAGCAAGCCGCGAAAATTTGTATCGCCTCGCGCTTGGATGCATTCTTGCAACGGGTTTAAGTGTAAAATCAAAGCATCGGCTTCGAGAATATCGACTACGCGCAGACATTCATCTAAACCGTATTTATAATTAAATTGCACAGCGCCCAAATTCGCAAGTAGTAAAACATCCGGAGCGTACTTTCGCAGCGCAAACGTATCAGCAACCGAGGGTTTTTCTACTGCCACACGCTGAGAACCGACACCCATTGCTATTTTATAGTGTTGTGCGACTTCTGCCAAACGACGGTTAATGATTCCCGCTTGTTCGGTACCACCAGTCATCGAAGAAATTAACAAAGGTGCCAAGAGAGTTTTCCCTAAAAACGTTGTGCTGATGTCAATGTCATTTCGGTCTAATTCCGGTAAACAACAATGAATAAAGCGATAGCGTTCGAGTCCATTAGTAATTTGCTGACATTGAACATCTTCCTCAAGACAGATGCGGATGTGGTCTGCCTTGCGAGTTTGCGTAGAAAAGCTGGTGGGAACGTTCACGGATAGATATAACTGAAAGTTGTGTTGATTATAATTCTGTAGCGATCGCTTCAGCGCTCTCAAATTTGAGGACGCGCATTCCTCACTACGAACAATTCACGACATAGACCATCAAGGTTGATAGCTAATAGCTAATTGCTTGTTTTTCCGATTAGCCATTAGCCATTAGCTATTACCGATTACCCATTCTTTCTTCTAAAGCATCGCGAGCGTGTTCTCGGTCATCAAAGTGGATTTTTTCGGTGCCGAGAATTTGATAATCTTCGTGACCTTTACCGGCAAGTAATACGCCGTCTCCGGGTTGAGCTTGTAAAATTGCGGTGCGAATGGCAGTAGCGCGATCGCATATAACTGTCGGATTAATTGTATCAGGAATTCCCGCCAAAACATCTGATAAAATTCGTTCTGGGTCTTCCGTCCGGGGATTATCTGATGTCACAACCGCTACATCAGCTAATTCGGCGGCGATTTTACCCATTTTGGGACGTTTAGTGCGATCGCGATCGCCTCCGCAACCAAACACGCAAATCATCTTACCAGGAATAAACGGACGTGCGGCTTTCAGCAAATTTTCCAAACTATCGGGAGTGTGAGCATAATCGACAATCACGCTGATTTCCTGTTCCGAAGTAATTTGCACTCGTTCCATCCGTCCGGGAACTCCCGGAAACTCAGGTATCACAGAAGCAATTAACTGCAAATCTAAACCTAAGTGTAAAACAGCCCCTACCGCCGCTAGGAGATTTTCTAAATTATATTGACCAACTAAAGGCGATTGAAAAGCAACATTACCATGAGGTGTATGCATTGTACCACTTACACCATTAGGCTCGTAATTTAAATCACTCATCCACAAATCAGCCGTAGAATCGTTAACACTGTAACTCCAAACTTTATCTGAATTCAAAGACGTAATTAATCGCTTTCCATAAACATCATCGCTGTTAATTATCGCCCTTCCCGTGAGATAATCAGAATTGAAAAGTAGTGCCTTCGCCGCAAAATAATCCTCCATATCAATGTGATAGTCAAGATGGTCTTGAGTGAGATTGCTAAACACCCCCACCTCAAATTGACAACCCATCACTCTACCCTGCGCCAAAGCATGAGAACTAACTTCCATCACCCCGAACTCATTACCAGCATTTAAAGCGGACGCCAGCTGCTGCTGCAACTGGACCGCAAACGGCGTAGTATGGACAGCAGTTTGCTCAAAACCTGCCCAACGAGTGTAGAGAGTTCCCATCAAAGCCGTATTTTTATTTGCCTTGTGCAGCAAATATTCAATCAGATGAGTAGTAGTAGTTTTGCCATTCGTACCCGTCATCCCCACCAGCTTGAGTTTTTGTCCGGGATAATTGTAAAAAGCTGCCGCAATTTGGGCACAAGCCTTAGTCATATCCTTTGCAGCGATCGCACACTCACTTGTGGTCGGATTTTTTTCAGCCGCCTGAGGTGAGATAATAGCAGCAATTGCACCGGATGCGATCGCGCTTTGCCAAAACTCCCCACCATCAACTCGCGTTCCCGGCATACCGATAAACAAATCTCCCACACCACAAGCATGAGAATTCGTCTTCAAACCTTTCACCTCTGCATCCATCGCTGAATGTTCAGGTAATTGTCCAATTCCCTCTACACCCGCTAATAATTCACGCAGTTTCATCTTGCGAACCTCGTCACCCGCTAACATTGCGCTTATTTTGCACTATTTTTCAGTTTATACAAACACCTATAAATACTTCCGGAGCATTTTCTCCAATTGTGACACCGTTGCACGCGGCGAAGGACGCGGTATCATCTCCTCCCTTCCCTCTTCCTCTGCTGACTCTGCGTCTCTGCGGTAGCCTTCGGCAACGCCAGAGGCGAACGTTACATAAAGCACCGGCACCTCATACTGATATGCAGCAAACCACTCATCACGAGTCATAATATCGCGAATTTCCAACTCAAAGTCAAGATTTTCGATTTGTTCTAACTTTTCCTGCAACCCCTCGCATAAATGACAACCAGGTTTACTGTATAAAATTAATCGCATTTGTTGAATACCAATTAGGATAAATCTCACACCAAAACCCAAAGTATGAGATTATTAAATTTTAAGTTTGTACTGCAAATTCATCTGGATCGATTCCCCAGTTTACCCAACGAATCGCCTCTCGCGCTGATTTTACATCAGGTGGGACGCGCAACACATGAATAAATCCGGTACTGGGGCAAGTCATCTTTAGCAGATAAATTGGCTCGATATCTATATTATTATCAATTTTTAATAATGTATATTCTTGATATGAATCTAATTCAGTTGCTTGCAATTGTTGGATAATGCGAGTGTAACCGATACCCTGAATTAACACTCGCCGCAGTTCGGCATTATCTTCTTCTAAAAGCCATTTAGCTTGCCATTCTTGCGGATGTAGTTTGCCGTATTTTTCTGGTAACGTCACACCATGATAAGCGTAGAGGCTGTATCCGTCTGTAAATTGTATCGCGGGTTCGCCTTCGGCGTGCAGTCGGTTTTGGTTGTCGAAGCGCAGGTGAATCGGGCGATCGCATACAATACAAATATTTTCAAAAGGGAAAATCCAGCCGCAATTTTTGACAAGTGACTCAAATATATTACTGAGTTTTTCAGAAAAGCTGCAATTTAATATAGAATTACAACAGTCAATAAAAATATACAATCGATATGATTCTATTTGAATCATGTATTCTAGCAAATCAGAAGTTACATCAAAATCTATATCAATAAAAACTAGACGGACATTATCCAAAATAATTTGATTATATAGTAACGATTCATCTAGATTCAGTAATCTTATAATTTTTTCATAGACAATATCAGGTGATTTATCTTTAAATTCATCGCTATATTTTTCAAAAAAATCTTTATCGAATAAATAAATTTGCTTAATTAAATTCTTTTTCTCATCAGGTAGATTGAAAATAGTTTGTAGTGCGCTGTAAGGACTAGAACAAAAAACTATTTGTGGTTGTTGCCAATCAATCAAACCGTAAGCTGCTTTAATCGCTTCCCTCGCTTTTTCTCTATCAATTCTCTCAGTTGAAAGCGCAATTTTTCTCCACTTTTCGCGAGAAACCGGAATCAAGGCTTCTTGTTCTGGAGTTAGCTTTGTAATCTTTTTTTGTGACATAGTGGGGTGACTTGGTAAATATATCTTACAAAAATAACCTCAGCAAAGGAAATTCGCCAATATATATGTTAATTGATATTATTTCGTCTGTTCCCTATCGCACCAGGAAATAAATTTCCTGGCTAATAGCGTAAGTCCTCGCATATAGGACTATAAATCCATATTTAGTCCACTTAAGTGGACTTATGCTATAAGCCTGGGATTTAAATCCCAGGTGGGTAAAATGCTTGTTGCAAGATTAACCTTTAACAAAAAATCTTAAGTTTGTCGTGCAGCTTTTCTAACAGTTTCCACATCTACCTCTAATATTTCTGCAATCTCCTGCAAACTTAATCCGCGTTGCAAAAGCTTGGGAACAACTTCTAGCTTACCTTCTTCCTTCGCTTCTTGATAAAGTCTCGTGTGCTTAATTAAGCTTAAATCTAGCATTGCTTCTATCTCCTTTCGACTTAAATGGAGTTTTGAGAAAAAATGTTAAGTTTGTCGTGCAGCTTTTCTAACAGTTTCTACATCTACCTCTAATATTTCTGCAATTTCCTGCAAACTTAATCCGCGTTGTAAAAGCTTGGGAACAACTTCTAGCTTACCTTCTTCCTTTCCTTCTTCCTTCGCTTCTTGATAAACCCTCGTGTGCTTAATGAAATCTAAATTTAGCATTGCTTCTATCTCCTCTCGACTTAAATTTGGAAACTTGTAAACAAAAATAGTCTCTATAAATTCTAAAACTTTATCTTGGATAATGACATCTGTTAATTCTTCCCTAGCTTTGTTAACTAATTGTTTCGCAAATTGGATAGCATTATTCTGACTCTCGACAATTAACTTCAAAATTCCTAAACCTAAAGATGATGCAACTTCCTCAAGTTCATTTAGGTAAACGCATCGCAGATGCATTTCTCTTAAAGCGTGATAACGTGGTGGATATACGCTTTCGTTGCTGCGTTTATCATATATAACTATAGCGTACCAATCAGGGTTAGCCGGTTGGTATTGACTAAAGTAAAGGAAGATTCCCGTAAAAAGTCTGTCATAGAATTCTTCGTCTTTGTAAAACTGAACCTCTACAAAATAAATCGGTTCGTTAGAGAAGTTTTCTAAGGTTGAAAATACACCATCTAATCGAAAGCTGCGCTGTTTGATTTCTGGAGTTGTGAACTCGTAAATATTCGGGTTGGTTTGCGGTTTATTAATTAGTTCAAAGAAGATGTCAGGAAATTCTTTAAATAACTCGTAGAAAATTGCATCTGTTTTCATTTTTATCTAAGATGCTGTGCTGACATTGGCAAATATTTATTTTATATCACTCGTTCCCAGGAACGGAAACCTAGGAATGCATTTTTAGATCGCGTTTGGCAAATTATACATAATTGTAGAGACGGGGATAGCAAAAGGTCTTTACGACGGTTGCTAAATTTCGGCGATGATTTGCTGCACTCGTTGTAAACTAGTTTTATCCTGTCTTTGCGAATAGATTCTTACAGCTTGCTCAAAAGCTTGCTTTGCTTCGACTTTCTTTTTTAAACTTAACAAAGCGTTACCTTTATTTTCATGGATCTTCGGCAAAATTAGGATTGCGTTGAATTACGCGATCGCAATCTTTATAACTTAGCGCGTTCCGAGTTTAGCACTACTTAAATCAGCTTGTGCGATCGCCGAAGGCGGGCGCAAAGCGCGATCGCCGAAGGCGGGCGCAAAGCGCCATCGCGCTTTTTTATCTTTCCACACTTAAGTATGAATGCATCTTGGTTGCATAGCAATACATGAACCTAAAAACTTAAGCGTCAGTATTACTGATGACTTAACAGATATATTTGTTTTTTATCGCGTCTCGTCCACCCGAAAAAATTAAGATTGTTAATAAATATAAAAGCTCCACTCATGAAAGAGCAGAGCTTTATTAACTTATTTTTACCAAACTTTACAGTCTTTAACTTAGAACATATTCATGATAGTGATGACACTAGCGCTGGTCAGCATAACTAAAACGCCCATCAACAAAGACTCTTTCAATGGGTTGGAAGATTTTGAATCGTTCATAATTAGTACAGTTTTTTATTTCTAAGGATTTTCTAAAGATATCAGTATAGGTATATATATCAATCAAATCAGAGTAAAACTTAAAATACTGTAAACTATCTTAATAAATGCAAGAGTGTTTGCTGAGAAATGGGGAATGGGGAATGGGTAATTGGTAATTGGTAATGGGGAATGGGTAATGGGTAATGGGTAATGGGTAATGGGTAATGGGTAATGGGTAATGGGTAATAGAAAGAAATGTCCCCCTTGTCCCCCTTGTCCCCCTTGTCCCCCTTGTCCCCCACTCCCCCTCGGTAGTAATTTCCGAATCTTGTAAATACCTTATTACCTACCGGGAAAGGTGTCTTGATAATGTAAAATAAATCTTAAGCAAGGTAGAAATCATTCAACTAAAAAATTATGACAACCGCTTCCAGGGAATTTGCAAGTAAAATTGACAACTTTGACTTAGAGCAACTAAACAAGCAATTTGAAACCGCGCATCCCAAAGACATTTTGGCATGGTCACAAGAAAATATTCCAACTGGACTAGTGCAAACCAGCGCTTTTAACGTGGATGACTTGGTTATTACCCACATTCTTTACAGTGAACTCAAGCATCCAGTCCCAGTAATATTTCTGGACACGCTGTATCACTTTCCGGAAACCCTGGAACTAGTTGCTAAAGCCAAAGAACTATACAATCTCGATCTCAAAACTTACAAAACTCCCGATATAGATAGCCGCGAAGCCTTTACAGCTAAATACGGCGAAGCACTTTGGGACACAGATATTACGCAATTTCACAATGTAACAAAAATAGAACCGCTGCAACGTGGTTTAGACGAACTAAACACAGTTGCTTGGATTACAGGTCGTCGTCGTGACCAAGCCGTAACTCGTGCTAATATGCCTGTATTTGAATTAGATAACCAGGGACGCCTGAAAGTTAATCCCCTGGCTGCATGGACGCGCAAAGATAGCTGGGCTTACGTTGCTGAACACGGCGTTATTTACAACCCCCTACACGATCAAGGTTATCCCAGTATCGGTGACGAACCGATTACCACCAAAGTAGGCGAAGGCGAAGACGAACGCGCTGGACGCTGGCGGGGTATGGGTAAGACTGAGTGTGGTATACATATTTAATGGGTAATGGGGCATAGGGAATGGGTAATGGGTAATGGGGAATGGGAAAAGAAAGATTACCAATTACCAATTACCAATTACCAATTACCAATTACCAATTACCAATTACCAATTACCTATGATTAAAATCCTTCACCTCTCCGATATCCATATGGGAAGCGGTTTCTCCCACGGACGCATTAATCCAGAAACGGGATTGAGTACACGGTTGGAGGATTTTGTCAAGACTTTATCTCGATGTATCGATCGCGCGTTAACAGATCCGGTGGATATGGTGATATTCGGTGGCGACGCCTTCCCGGATGCGACACCGCCACCATATGTGCAAGAAGCTTTTGCCAGTCAGTTTCGCCGCCTCGTGGATGCTAATATACCCACAGTGCTGCTGGTGGGAAACCATGACCAACATTCCCAAGGACAGGGAGGCGCGAGTTTATGTATTTACCGCACCTTGGGAGTGCGCGGTTTTGTTGTCGGTGATACCTTAACTACTCACCACATCCAAACCCGCAATGGAAGCGTGCAAGTTATGACTTTACCTTGGCTGACACGTTCAACGTTGATGACGCGCCAAGATACTGATAATTTATCACTTGCGGAAGTCAACCAGCTATTAACAGAACGCTTGCGAGTAGTTTTAGAAGGAGAAATTCGCCGTTTAGATCCGGATGTGCCAACTGTGCTTTTAGCTCACTTAATGGCTGATAATGCGACTTTAGGAGCCGAGCGTTTTTTGGCTGTAGGTAAAGGCTTTACTCTGCCATTATCTTTGTTAACGCGACCTTGTTTTGATTATGTGGCATTGGGACACGTCCACAAACATCAAAATCTGAATAAATCTAACGATCCGCCGGTAATTTATCCGGGAAGTATTGAGCGGGTGGATTTTAGTGAAGAAAAAGAAGATAAAGGTTATGTGATGATAGAATTGGAGCGGGGTAACGCTGAATGGGAATTTTGCCGTTTGGATGTGCGGACTTTCCGGACAATTGAAGTAGATGTATCCAAGGCAGAAGAACCGCAGGGAGTTATCATGAAAGCGATCGCCAAACATGATATTCAAGACGCAGTAGTTAGACTCATTTACAAACTTCGCTCCGAACAGTTGGATCTAATTGATAACGCTTCACTGCATAATGCTTTAACTCAAGCGCACACCTACACCGTTCAACCAGAATTAGTCAGTCAATTGGCTCGTCCCCGCATTCCCGAACTGAGTGCGAGTAGTAGCATCGATCCGATGTCAGCCTTAAAAACTTATTTGGATAATCGCGAAGACTTGAAAGACATCGCAGCATCTATGTTAGAAGCAGCAGACAAGTTGCTTGCAGACGATGTAGAAGTCTGGCTCGAAAAAGCAACTAATTAGGGGAGTGGGCATGGGGCCCTATCGCAATGGGCATAGGGCATGGGGCATGGGGCATGGGGCATAGGGCATAGGGCATGGGGCATGGGGCATGGGGCATGGGGCATGGGGCATGGGGCATGGGGCATGGGGATTTTAAAGAGGGGAAAAGGGAAAGGGGGTTCATGGGAAGGGGGAGGGGACTCATGTTAAAGGGTAAAGGGAAAATGTTGAAATATTTTAAAATAATTCGACTGATTTTAAATGACTCCACCCCCTTTCCCCTTTCCCCAATCATAGGCAGGTGCTACAACTTTCTCGGCAGCTTTTCGGGGGAAGCTTAAGAGCGAAAACGTGCCTTGGGAAAATACGCAACGCACTGCCTCCCCTTTCCCCCTCTTAAAAACCCCTTTTCCCTTTTCCCTTTACCCTTTCCCCCTCTTGATATGCCCATTGCCCATTGCCCATTGCCCAATGCCCATTTCAATTGAAAATATTTCAACTATTGCTCAGAAATCTGCCAAAATTGCAATATTCATTGCTCAGTGCTTAGTTTTTGACTTTCACAGAACAATGACCAAAACCTTTTTCAGGTGGACGTTGTATGTCCTTCTACCCTCAATTCAAGCAATTTTTACTCGGTAAAACATTACCAACCAGCGCTCATGCTGAAGAAAGATTAAGCAATGCTGCGGCTTTAGCGGTTCTTTCCTCCGATGCTCTTTCCTCGGTTGCTTACGCGACAGAAGAGATTCTGCTAATTTTAGTAACCGCAGGAAGCAGCGCTCTCGGTTTGTCTGTACCTATTGCTGTAGCAATTATCTTACTGTTGGGAATAGTCATACTTTCCTATAGACAAACCATTCGCGCTTATCCCAAAGGTGGCGGATCGTATATCGTAGCCAGAGAAAACCTCGGTCTTTATCCCGGACTGGTGGCTGGAGGTTCGCTGATGATTGATTATATCCTCACTGTTACCGTCAGTGTATCTGCTGGTACAGCTGCTTTGACTTCATTAGTTCCAGCACTGCTACCCTATACAGTCAGCCTTTGCTTGATTTTTATTTTTTTGTTGACACTGGCAAATCTCCGGGGTGTAAAGGAATCAGGCAATATTTTTATGGCTCCTACTTATGCCTTTATTGCCAGTATTTTTGTGTTGATTGGTCTTGGTTTGTTTAAACAAGCTACTGGACAACCTGTCACAGAATATCCTACCCTTCCTGTACAAGAAGGAGTCAGTTTGTTTTTCATTTTGCGAGCTTTTGCTGCTGGATGTACAGCGCTGACGGGAGTAGAAGCAATATCCGATGGCGTTTTGGCTTTTAAGGAACCAGAGTGGAAAAATGCCCGTCTCACATTGCTTTTCTTGGGGATAATTCTGGGGTTAATGTTTGTGGGAATCACCTACTTGTCGAACGTTTATCACGTTGTTCCCAGACACGGAGAAACTTTAGTTTCTCAGTTGGGTAAGTTGCTGGTTGGCAATGGACCATTTTACGGTTTTATCCAAATCGTCACTTTGTTGATTTTACTTTTAGCGGCGAATACCAGTTATGCAGACTTTCCCAGACTAAGTTACTTTTTGGCAAAGGATGGATTTTTGCCACGACAATTAGCATTATTAGGCGATCGCTTAGTCTACTCTAACGGTATCATCCTTCTCAGCCTGTGTGCTGCGGTTTTGGTGATTGTCTTCAAAGGGGAAGTTAGCGCCATTATTCCTCTGTACGCAGTCGGTGTATTTACTTCGTTTACCCTTTCGCAAGCGGGGATGGTACGTCGCTGGTTTACAAATCGCGAACGCGGTTGGCAAGCAAGTGCTTTGATGAATGGTTTGGGAGCGATCGCTACACTAGTTGTTCTTGGCGTCATCGTCTCAACTAAGTTTCTCTTAGGTGCTTGGTTGGTAGTTGTAGCGATTCCTTTGGTGGTGTGGCTATTTTTGGCGATTCACCGTCACTATGAATATGTAGCCGAACGTCTCAGCATTCAAGGATTACCACCGCGTAGCTATGTTCCCAGACCGAAACCAGCAGTCGTGACTCACCCCGCAGTGGTTGTAGTCGGACAACTTAATCGAGGAACGGTAGAAGCTTTAGACTACGCACGCACCATTGCTGATGAAATTGTAGCCGTTCATGTAGACCTTAATTCTACAGATCGAGAAAAGCTGCAAGAAAAATGGCGAAATTTAGAATCAGATATTCCTTTAGAAATCATCGATTCACCCTATCGCTCTGTAATTGAGCCAATTGTTGATTTTGTCGCACAGTTTGAAGAACAACATCAAGGTGTTTTTACAACCGTAATTATTCCGGCTTTTGTCACTCGCAATTGGTGGGATAGTCTTTTACACAACCAAACAACTTTGTTCTTAAAAACAGCTTTAAGAGCTAAACAAAGTCGCGTTATTACCACCGTCAGGTATTACCTGTAATATCCTTTCACGTTGTCAAATTGTAGAGACGTTCCACTGGAACGTCTCTACGACAATTCATGATATTACATATAATATCTCTAAAGATAGGGATAATTTGTATCAAGCATGGCAATGTGATTAGCAAACAATTTTAGTTTTATTTAATTGTCAAAGATTATATTTTTTGATATATTCATTGTTTGCAGTCAAAGAAATTATATTAACTAAAGATAAAATGTAATTTTCCTAACTTTGTTTGAAATTGATTTTGTTTAAAATGTCTTATTTTAGTTAGTTAAATCAGATTTAAAAAACTAGTAAAAATATTTTAAAAGCCTGCTAATTAAAGAACTTGGGACTAAAGTCTCAAACTTTTGGAGTGCAATTATGACTAAAGGCACTACAGTCAGCAAAACGAATCACCTAATATAGAAAATATCGAGAGTTAATAGGATTTCAGTTGGATGTCATATATGAACACCACATACCAAAATCAGCAGAAACAAACTGCTCTTATTACTGGTGCATCCAGTGGAATCGGTTACGAATTAGCCTGCATATTTGCGGAAGATGGCTACAATCTTGTATTAGTTGACAAGCAAAAAGAAAAACTTACGCAAATCGCTGAGGAATTTCCGCCAAAATTTGGCATTTATGTGAAAATTCTTGCCAAGGATTTATCCAAACCAATATCTAGAGAAGAAATTTTTTCCGAGTTACAACAATGCTATATTAAGGTTGATGTTTTGGTGAATAATGCGGGATTTGGGACTTATGGATTATTTCACCAAACCGATATTAACGCTGAATTGGATATGATACAAGTAAATGCAGCGTGTATCACTCATTTAACAAAGTTATTTGTCAAGGACATGGTAAAGCAGGGTTATGGGAGAATATTAAATGTTGCCTCAACTGCTGCTTTTCAACCAGGACCGATGATGGCGGTTTATTTTGCGACGAAAGCTTATGTATTATCATTTTCGGAAGCGATCGCTAATGAATTAGAAAATACAGGTGTCACCGTGACTGTTCTTTGTCCAGGACCCACAGCAACGGGATTTCAACAAGCAGCAGCGATGGAAAAAGCTAAAATCGCTAGTTCTGGACGAATGATGGATACACGAACTGTAGCCGAAATTGGCTATCGCGGTTTAATGGCAAAGAAAACTGTTGTCATTCCGGGAATTAGAAATAAAATACTCGCTCAATCGATTAGATATTCTCCCAGAAAGCTTGTGGCAAAGATAGTCAGAGATATGCATGAGGCAAAACATAAGTAATATTTTTGACTATTGAGCTACTCAAACCGGGATGTATGGTGTTAGGCTTGGGTATTCAAATCTACATATTTAGCTGTGTAAATCCTAATACCATGTCTAAGTTATTATTTGCAACTTTAATAACCGCCGTAGTGCTAACATCCACTCAGCACCTAAGCCCTACTTATGCGGGAACCTGTGCCTCTAAATGTGGTTCTCCCCCTCTTCAATTTACACCCGGTAAACACATTCGGCTGGAAGTGATAAATAGCACGCCAAAGTTAATAAAACTAGAGAAAATACGCGGAACGAATGCAATTACTTTGCAACCCGGACAGAAATTACAATTAGACCAGGGAGACGGGCAGGGGGCAGGGGGCAGGGGGCAGGGGGCAGGGAGCAGGGGGCAGGGGGCAGGGAGCAGGGGGCAGGGGGCAGGGAGCAGGGGGCAGGGGGCAGGGAGCAGGGGGCAGGGGGAATTAGCGCTTCAAAAGCCAAGGTGATGGATTGTTGATCATGGTTACTAGTAGATATTAATTGACGATTGCCGGATAATTTTTCAGGGATTGGCCATCACAAAACCGGAAAAGGGGGGGCAATGGAACGACCAAGGTATATCGTGCGGCTCAGTACAGAAGAACGGGCAGAATTGGAAAGCATCGTCAAAAAGGGGAAAGGGAGCGCACACAAGATTCGTAACGCACAAAGAAAGCTGCATAGCGATGTGAATGGAGAACGTCTGACGGTAGAGGCGATCGCAAAACTGCTTCATTGCCATAAGGATACCGTCTGCGAAGCCCGCAAACGCTTTGTGACACGTGGCTTTACGGGTGCCTTGGAGCGCAAGAAACAAGATCGCCTGTCGGTAGAGCCGTTATTTGATGGAGCAGCCGAAGCGCGATTGATCGCTTTGGCCTGTGGTAGCCCACCGGAGGGGCGTGCCCGGTGGACGCTGCAACTGTTGTCAGACAAAGTGGTGGAACTGCAAATTGTTCGGCATTGTACGGCCAACACCATCCATGAAGTGCTAAAAAAAACGAACTCAAGCCGCATTTACGGCAATGTTGGGTCATTCCCCCAGAGCAGGATGCCGATTTCGTAGCGGCGATGGAAGATGTGCTGGAGGTTTATCATCGTCCTTATGACGCCGACTATCCAGTGGTATGTATGGATGAGCAGCCCATCCAGCTTACCAAAGAGACACGCATACCCCTGCCTGTGGAACCAGGAAAACCGAAACGGTATGACCATGAATATGAGCGAAACGGTACCGCAAGCATTTTTATGTTTACCGAACCAAAAGCTGGAAAACGCACTGTTTCCGCACGCGAACAGCGCACGATGACCGACTGGGCACAACAAATAAAGTACCTGCTCGATGAGCAATATCCAAACGCGAAAAAGGTTGTGCTGGTTTGTGATAACCTTAACACCCACAAACCAGCGGCACTTTACAAAGCCTTTAAGCCGGAAGAGGCACGCCGACTGCTCGCCCGCCTGGAAATTCATCATACCCCAAAACATGGCTCGTGGCTGAACATGGCCGAAATAGAACTCGCCGCCCTGACCAAGCCCCGTTGGGGCGGGGTGTAGGGTATGGGGTGTGGGGTGTGGGGGAAGAGATAGCCCCAACAACCAGTGGGTCACAAGCCCCATTCTTTAGGACGATTGCGTTGGTCGGGGTTTCAAGCCCTGACCAACGCCGTCAACGAGACCTGCAACCCTAACCATGCAACCCCACACCCTTCTTGTTGACACGACAATGTCTCGACCGTCGCATCCCCGATCTTCAAACCCTGCAATCCGAACTCGTCGCTTGGAACGTGACTAGAGACGTTGCCGCCACAAAAATCAACTGGCAATTCACTACCAATGACGCACGCTTAAAGCTCAAACGCCTATATCCGGTTATCGACGATTAGGATCTACTAGAATTCCCAAAACTCGATTGTAAGTTGCATAAAGTTCTCGAGCTGTTTCAACGTCCAGATAATTGCATTTAACGGCGAATTTGAGCCACGTTTGAGTCTCTGCGGCTTCTGCTTCAGAATCGTTTAGTTTAGCTATAAAAGCTGCTTCATAACGCCGCTTTCTCCATGCTTCGGCTAAATTAGCGCAAACAGAGCGTGACGATCTACGAATTTGGTCAGTTAAAGAATATCTCTCTTCCACGGGAAACTTCTTTGATAGTTCAAAGATTTTCATAGCTGCATCAAATGCCATTTGGTATACTTCCAAGTCCTCATGACTTTTAATTGGTTCTTTTCTCATCTCCCCTGCCCCCTGCTCCCTGCCCCCTGCCCCCTGCTCCCTGCCCCCTGCCCCCTGCCCCCTGCCCCCTGCCCCCTGCCCCCTGCCCCCTGCCCCCTGCCCCCTGCCCCCTGCCCCATTACCCATGCCCAATCAAAACGGACGTGGTTTGGCGATACCATAGCCTTGTGCATAATCGACGCCCAGAGTGGTAATTTTTGCTAAGATTTCTTGATTTTCGACAAACTCGGCGATAGTTTTAATACCCATCAAATGACCAATTTGATTGATTGCTTCTACCATTGCTAAATCAATCGGGTCCTCGACAATATGCTGGATAAAGCTGCCATCAATTTTCAGATAGTCTACTGGCAGATTTTTGAGATAAGCAAACGAAGACATTCCACTACCAAAGTCATCCAAAGCGAAGTGACAGCCGATTTCTCGCAGTGAACGAATGAATTGAGCCGCTTTTCCTAAATTAGCGATCGCTACGGTTTCGGTAATTTCAAAGCAGATTAATGCTGGCGGAATTTGGTATAATGCAAACTGCTCGTGCAGAAATTCGATAAACTGCTCATCGTTAATACTCGCACCAGAAAGGTTGATAGCATACAAACAGCCGCAACCAACTTTATTTAATTGACAACCTTTCCAGGTTTCTCGATAATGCTGTCCTTGAGTCGCAAACAAAGTACGGATTACCCAACGGTCAAGAGTTTGCATTAAATCGTAACGTTCAGCCGATCGCATAAAGGCGATCGGTGATACTAAGTTCCCGACTTCATCCACAAGACGCAACAGCACTTCATAATGTTCGCCATTTTCAGATTCGGTAATCGGGACAATCGGCTGGTAATAAAGGCAAAAACGATTTTCTTCCAAAGCTTGAGTAATCCGCGCTACCCATTGCATTTCACCTTGCTGCTGCGTCAGTTGAGTATCATCAGCTTGATAAATATGCACTCGATTGCGTCCGTTATTTTTGGCAGCATAGCAAGCTGCATCAGCAGCACTTAAAACAGTAGTTACGCTTTCACTGTTCTCATTAATCTCAACCAACCCGATACTGACACCAAGTTTAAAAATTTTATCTTGCCAAACAAAACGAAATGCTTCGATACTTTCACGCAGCATCTTGGCGATCGGTAGTGCTGCCTCTAGAGAGCAATGGTTGAGCAAAATACCAAATTCATCTCCGCCCAAACGTGCTAAAGTATCGCTGGAACGCACCTGAGCCTGAAATAATGCGGTTACTTGGCGCAAAAGTTCATCACCAACGATATGACCGCAAGTATCATTAACTATTTTGAACTGATCTAAATCTAGATAACACAATGCATGTTGTTGATTTTGTGTTCTGGCAAAGACTAAAGTTTGAGTCAGGCAATTTTCAAACTCACGGCGGTTAACTAGTCCTGTTAAAGCATCGTGACTCGCTTGCCAACTTAGTTGACGTGCCAGAGAGCGGGCTGTGGTAACATCATGAAACACCATGACAGCACCGATTATTTCATCATCAAGAGTGCGAATTGGTGCGGCAGAATCTTCAACAGCAAACTCATTACCATTACGGCTAATTAAAACAGTATCCTTAGCAAGAGAGACAATATTACCTTCGCGTAAGGCTTTTTGTACTGGGTTTTCTACTGGTTCGCGGGTAAGTTCGTTGATAATGTGAAATACCTCTGTCAACGGCTTTCCTTGCGCTGACTGCTGACTCCAGCCTGTGAGTTCTTCAGCGACTGGGTTGAGAAATCTAATTTTACTTTCAGCATCAGTGGTGATAACTGCATCCCCGATAGATCGTAACGTCACTTGCGCGAGTTCTTTTTCTTCAAAAAGCTCTTGTTCTAGCCGATGGCGAATCTGTTGTTCTAAACGATGGCGATCGCTTATATCAACCGCCACACCACCAACATACTTTTGTCCCCCAGTGTTTTCAAAGGGAAATTTGAAGACTAACCAGTGATGCATACATCCATCTGGGGTAGGAACAGCCTCAATTAGCTCTACAGTTTTACCTGTAGACATGACAAATATATCATTTTCACATATCTGTTTTGCTGTGTCGTGCGACAACCAATCAAAATCGGTCTTACCTCGCAAAGAAGCGGATTTTATGTTGAAAACTTGCTCTAACTGCTTGTTAACGTAAACGTAGCGTCCTCCCTCGTCTTTCATAAAAGCCACCGTCGGACTGTTATTCATGAAAGCTTGAAAGAGTTCTTCACTTTCTTGCAACGCCGTTTCTGCTTGTTTGCGCTTGATAAATTGACCGATTTGACTGCCGATCGCCGTCATCATCGTCAGCAAATCCGACTGTGGTGACTGAATCTTTCGGCTGAAAAAGGTCATAACGCCGAGAATTTCGCTTTGATTTTTGAGGGGAAAACCAAAAGCACCGTGCAGTCCTTCTTGGATTGCACTCTTTGTTCGCAGAAAATTCGCTTCGCTGTTGATATCTTCAATCCAGACCGGTTCACCGCTAGCCCAGACGCGACCTGGTAGCCCAATACCTGGTGAAAAGGCGATCTGCCGAGAAACCAACAAAAACTCTGAGATATCAACCGACGGCAAATGCCAAGTTTCCACATAGCGTAGCACGTTGGCTTGCTCGTCTAACATCCAAAGTTCCCCAACTTCCCATCCCAGGTATTTGCAGATAACTTCCAAAATTTTTGGAGTCGCTTCTTCCAGCTTGGCTGATTCTGACAATATCCGGGTTGTGGCATGTTCCGCAGAAAGATGCGCTTGCGATCGCTTACGTTCTGTAATGTCTCGACCGATATAAACTAAATCTGGTGAATTTTCATTAATACCAGTCTGAATTACTGCTGCCGAAAAAGCAACAAAAACCTCATCCCCGGTTTTTGTTTGACAAACAACTTCGCAATTATGCAAAAATTTCGCATTTATGCTGGAATCTCCTTGGTTTCCTTTTGATAATAACTCTTCTCCATTAATAATCTGGGAAATATGCTTCTCTAATAATTCCGTTTCGCTATAGCCAAATAAATCAATTGCGGCTTGATTGACTCTTTTTATCTTTCCAAAGGTATTTGTTACCAACAATACATCGGCGATGGATCTAATAATATTATCAAGATAATTTTGCGAAGCTGTTAATTTACTCAATAAAATATTTGCCTCGCGATTTTTCTGGACTAAGTTTTGCTGCAAAACCATTCTTGATGTGGCATTTTCAAAGAAGATTAGCAACTTTCTATCCAGATTTATCACATACAAATCAATGTAGAATAAAGTATAATTTTCCGAAACCCGCGTTATTCCTTTTAACTCAAAATATTGCTTTCGTCCTTCCAAAATGTCTATTAGGATGTCTTCCACTCCTATTAGTTCCGGAAAGCCAAGGCGGACATCTCTTAAAAGCATCACCTCTGATGGACAATCAGCAAACCGTTGCACTTGTTCAGAGACATCTAGAATGTGAAAATCTCTATTGATTTGTAAGTATTCCATCTGTCGATTATCTGAAAACTTGTTACAAATCTGCTCCAGTTCCAAATATTTCATGTCTGGTGACGCTTTATTATTCCTTTTAAGCAGACTCATTTTATCTGTTCATCAGGTTTTTTGGTGCTATTTAACAATTTGGCAATCCAATTTTCAACCACTAATTTCAATATTTTTCTCACTTAAATGGCACTCAATCAACTGGTAATTTTTGCGATTTATTTGTTAAAAAAATCGCTATTTAAGCATATTTGGGAAAGTTTTGCTGACATGATATTTTACAGATGACCCCAGATAAGTTAATAACTAACCCCTATTAATTGAAACAAGCTTCATGATAAATTAATCTAATGTATAGAAAAATTATATACTGTTAACTAATTTCTGCTACAGTATAATTACGGAATAAGGAACTGTTTTACTTACGTACATGCCACTTTACACATTCAGCTTGAGACTTTACGCTAAAAGCTGACACCTGAAGTGCTGATAGCTTGCATGGCAGACCAACTTACATCTGAATTGCCCGAATGCCGACTAACTCGTTTGCCGATTCAACGCTGGCAAATTTGCCCTGACAAACCAGAAATTGCCCAAAAACTGGCAATACTTACAAATATATCGCCGATAATCAGCCAATTGCTGATAAATCGCGGTATCAAAACCCCAGAACAAGTGCAAGCTTTTTTAGATCCAGAATCTTTAAGTTTGCCTTCCCCGCTAACAGAATTCCCAGATTTGGCGATAAGTTTAGAGTTGTTAGAGTCGGCGATCGCATCAAAAGAAAAAATCGCTATCTGCGGTGACTACGATGCAGATGGCATGACTAGCACAGCTTTATTATTGCGTAGTCTGCGAACTTTAGGCGCTCTTGTTGACTACGCCATCCCCAGCCGAATGCACGAAGGCTACGGCATTAATAAACGCATCGTTGAAGAATTTTCAAACGAAGGTGTTAAACTAATTCTCACAGTAGATAATGGTATCTCTGCGTATGAAGCGATCGCTCTTGCCAGAGAACTCAATCTAAAAGTAATTATCACCGACCACCACGACATCCCTCAGCAATTACCGCCAGCAAACGCCATCCTTAACCCGAAACTCATAGCCGAATCCTCACCTTATCGCAGTGTCGCTGGTGTTGGCGTTGCCTATATTTTGGCAGTTTCCCTAGCACAACAACTCGGACAAGCTAGAGGCTTAATTCAGCCGATGCTAGCACTTTTTACATTGGGAACCATTGCAGACTTAGCGCCATTGGTAGGAGTCAACCGACGCTGGGTGAAACGCGGTTTACAACAGTTACCCAAATCCAAGTTAGCCGGAGTGCAAGCGTTAATTCAGGTAGCAGGTGTGGGAGGAGGGGGGGAGAGGGGGAGTGGGGGAGTGGGGGGACAAGGGGGACAAGGAGGACAAGGGGGACAAGGAGGACAAGGAGGAATTTCTCCCTTGTCTCCACGCCAGTCGCTACAACGGAGGGAACCTCCGCAACGCGCTGGCTCCCCCTCTCCCTTGTCTCCCTTGTCCCTTCCATCCCCCCCTCCCCCCCTCCCCCCTTCTCCCCACTCCCCACTCCCCACTCCCAAATCTCTCAAACCTGAGGATATCGGGTTTCGCTTGGGTCCGCGAATTAATGCGATTGGTCGGATTGGCGATCCGCAAATTGTGATAGATTTGCTGACTACTGATGATATGGGGATAGCGCTAGAAAAAGCGATGCAGTGCGAAGCGATTAATAAGCAACGCCAGCAAATGTGTTCAGAAATTGAATCTGAAGCGATCGCCATCGTCGAAACTGAATTTATCTCATCTCTACAGCAAGACCGGGTATTAGTTGTTGTAAAATCAAATTGGCATCATGGCGTGATTGGTATTGTCGCCTCTCGCTTGGTGGAACGCTACGGTGTGCCTGTGTTCATCGCCACTTATGAAGATGAAACACACATTCGTGGTTCTGCACGCGGAATTCCAGAGTTTAATGTGTTTGCAGCTTTGGAATATTGTCATGACTTGCTTGGCAAATATGGCGGACACAAAGCAGCTGGAGGATTTTCTTTTCCAGCAGAAAATTTGGCAGCGTTGCGAAAGCGATTGTGTGAGTTTGCCAATAAATCTCTAGAACTTGAGCATATCAAACCATTAATCAAAATTGATGCCCAGGCAAACCTGAATGAAATCAATTCTCAGCTTTATCAACAGCTTAATGCCCTTCACCCCTGCGGTATCGACAACCCCGATCCGGTATTCTGGACACCTAATGTCCAAGTAATTGAGCAACAAATCGTTGGCAAAGGTCACATTAAACTGACAGTGGCGCAAACTATCGACAATCAACAATTTAAAATTAAAGCGATCGCTTGGCGTTGGGGTGACTACTTCCCCTTACCCTCTAAAGTCGATATCGCTTACAAATTACGCGAAAATAACTTTAACGGCAACACCACAATTGAGTTAGAATTACTAGGTGTCAGACTTGCAAAACATTCTCACCTGTCTTTCACCTCAGCATCTACGCCGTCAAAAAGCACCTTTGAGTATAACCAACGCCACTACACCTGTGGCATCTATCAAAATGGTGAGTTACCAGAATTAAGAATTAAAAATTCTGAAGGTAAAGTTCTCGCTGTCTGCTGTGGACATCAGAGCGCTCTTTTGGGAACCAATCGCCAAGACGCTAAAATAGTTGATATTTCTCAACCGCAGTATGACGGCATTATCCAAGCTGCTCTACAGGCTTTAGAATCAGTGAGGAGTTAGGAGGAGCCCAGGAGCAAAGGAGCGGAATTATAAGTACTCAATTAACTCCGCTCCTCTTCGTACAGACGTTCCGTCGGAACGTCTCTACCTCATTGATAACTCTTAAAGGTTGCCGTTGCGAAATGCTAGCAAAAATATAACTACTGGTCCAGCTATCATAATTAGCCCAACTGAAACTAGCTGAAATATAACTTCCCAATGGATATTCGCTAAAGCGTCAAACATTATTGCCTCCGGTTGAATTCAATATTGATCTAAAAAATTAAATAAATCAAATGCAAAACCCGAAAATGATCATATCCGGCGATCGCGCACTAAATTTAATTTACTTAACAAAATTATAAGAAAAAACATAAACTGGGCATTGGGCATTGGGCATTGGGCATTGGGCATTGGGCATTGGGCATTGGGCATTGGGCATTGGGCATTGGGCATTGGGCATTGGGCATTGGGCATTGGGCATTGGGGACTAGGAAAAACCGTAATCCTTAACTCCGCGCCTCCTAACTCCGCGCCTCCTAACTCCTAACTTCTAATCAAGGTGGAAAAAATGGCAACTTGGGAATGTATAAAGCAATGTGGAGCCTGCTGTCATCTAGACCCAGCGGAGCGTCCAGACTTAGAAGAGTATTTATTACCAGAGGAACTGGAACTGTATCTGAGCATGGTAGGTGAAGGGGGATGGTGCGTTAATTTTGACCATACCACGAGAGAATGCCGCATTTACGCAAATCGTCCTCGTTTCTGCCGTGTAGAAACAGAGGTGTTTCAGGATATGTATGGTATTGAGCCAGAGGAACTGAATGATTTTGCCATTGATTGCTGTCGTCAACAGATAGAGGGAGTTTATGGCGATCGCAGTCTGGAAATACTGCGCTTTGATTCTTCTGTTGGTTTATGACCGACTGGGGCATGGGGCATCGGGCATCGGGCATGGGGCATCGGGCATCGGGCATGGAAAGAATTCTATAGATGTGCGCATTACTTTCAAAGAACTTGTTTAATTCTCATTGCCCTTCGGACGGCAGGTGCGCGGCTGTCTTTTGACCGAACGCACTGCCAAACCGTTTGCCCTTCGGACGGCAGATGCTCTCGCGTAAGTCCGACACCAAGACCGCACAGCCAAACCTATGCCCATTACCCATTACCAATTACCAATTACTTACACTGTTGCAATTTATGACGATAATCTGAGAAAATGAGAAGAATATGAAAAACCCTCGCCATAGGACTACTGAAGAGTGAAACTTGATGCGCCTTTGAGCCTTTCTGCCATATCTCCAATTGAAAGCGAGACAGAACTACAAGATGGTATCGAATGCAGCTCGGCAAATATTATTATTGAGCCACTTGAGCCTGTGGATAGTGATTGTGCTGAAAAGCCACAGTCCGCATTAGTAACCTTCGGCACTACATTTATCACAATATTTCTCGCGGAAATTGGCGATAAAACGCAGTTATCAACTTTGTTGATGAGTGCTCAATCGCATTCGCCGTGGGTGGTATTCATGGGATCTGCGGCTGCGTTGATTACCACAAGTTTATTAGGTGTACTTTTGGGTAGTTGGATAGCCAGCCGACTTTCTCCGAAAACCGTGGAAAAAGCCGCTGGGGTAATGTTGTTGCTGATTTCCATAATGCTGTTTTGGGATGTGGTTATTGGTTATTAGTTATTGGTTAGTAGTTATTGGTTAGTAGTTAGTCGAACAATTAACAAAGGATAAAATTAATGGACTGGCATCTTTTAGGGTTAAGTTTTATTACAGTTTTTTTATCAGAATTAGGTGATAAAAGTCAGTTAGCGGCGATCGCACTTTCAGGTCGTTGTCAATCGAAGCGTGCAGTGTTCTTCGGAACAGCGGGTGCGTTGCTGCTGACTAGCTTGTTAGGAGCGCTGGCAGGGGGAACTGTGGCAGAATTATTACCGACACGTATATTAAAAGCGATCGCTGCTGTGGGATTTGCCATACTCGCTCTACGTCTGCTGTTACCTAATAATGAAGCATCCGCAGATTCTGAATAAACGCCCTAACTACAATAAAACAATTGCCTACCAGTCATTATCAGTCTGGTAGGCAATTTTTAATTATAGCGGCATAGTATTAAACTTCTCGCCAGCAGCGACTGAATAAAGTCCCCGCAGCCAATAACTTCACAGCTTCCAGCACCCAGTAACCACCGTGTAACATATTCATGGACGCTGGAATTGTAGTAGCTGTTTCAAACAAATTCAGTTGAACTCCAATTGCAGACATTTGTGGAGTTAAGAAATAAGTGTTAACCAAAGATACAGCTAGTAGCAATACTGCTAAAACCACAGTACCACGACGCCAGCTATGAGTTTTGCTCATAGCCAAAACACCAGTCAATATTATGCCAGCAGACAATAATTCAATGCGATTAAAATTCCAGAAAATAGCATAGCCTGCTGTAGCAAAACCAGCTTGAGTCATCATGCCGGAAAGATAAAGACTAGGCATAATTACCCAATCTAAAACTATACTAGCACTGAGCCAGAAGCCTAAAGTCAAGATAACAGCGGTTTGCCAAATCGGGCGCTTGAATTCAACGTTGGAAATAGCATTCATAAGAATAATTGCCTGTATTTAATTTCTAGTTTGTCGCGTAAATAGTTACTTTGACAAGCAATCTCAATTATCTTTAACAATACAGTTGTTGCTTTTATTGGTTCTTTTCGGAAAAAGTTTACTTTACTTTACACAAGTTAACAAATACAAATAATTGTTGCTATTTCATGGTAATATAGCAATATAAACTAAACGAATTCAAAAAAAGTTATCTGCTGTTTGTAGCATTTAAACGTTATCTGTAGAGACGTTCTAGCAGAACGTCTCTAGGAGGGATTTAGGTAATAAAGTTTATATTCAGCAACGCCTAAATCTCGATTAGCTTAATAAATTATTTTGAAGCGTGTTTTGTGTGAATAAAGCAATACATATAGTAGTTTTATTAAGCAGCGCAATTGCTTGGACAATCGGAATTGGCGGATATAGCGATCGCCTGACTCAAGCAATCCAATTGCGAGATGGTACAGTATATTTTGCCCAACCGCCGCGCCTTACTTATACAGCGACTACATATAACGACGTTTATGTGTGGGGCGCGACATATTATTTTACAGTCAGCTTGCCAGATAATGCTGGCGAACCTTTACAAAAGATAACTATTAACCAGCATGAGGGAGTAGATGACATTCGGTTTGAACTGAAAAAAAGTTACGCCTTTGAAGGTACACGTTCTCACGAAGGACAAAAGTTACAACTGACAGATGTTAGCAGAGATAAAAAGACAATATCAATAACATTTAACCCGCCAGTGTCTCCAGGTAAAACCATTACAATTGGTTTGAAACCAGTGCAAAATCCTACAGTTAGCGGTGTTTATCTATTTGGGGTCACGGCTTTTCCTGCGGGTGAGAAATCACACGGGCAATTTCTCGGTTATGGAAGGCTACAATTTTACAGCCACGGTTTTGACTCTGGATTTTTCCGTCGTCCTTGGTTTTAATTCGTAGTGAGCGCTGTCTTCGCTTAGACTTGAGCGAAGACAGCGCTCACTACGAGTTACTTATCCTTAAAAGTCCAGACACCTTCATCCCAATCTGCTTCCGTTGGAGGTTGCTGTAACCAGTGCTGACAACGCCGCAGATGTAACATAGCAGCTTGGTCATGTTTGTCAATTTCTAAAACGTTATCAAATTCAGCTTTAGCCTTTTTAAAGTCGCGATTGAGATAATACTCTCGTCCTTTACGATAATACTCAATTACTTGTATTTTTTCGCTTTTTATAGAATCAGAACACAAACCGATTAATTCGTATATTGCAACTGGTTCATTTCGACCTTTGACGCGAATGTAATCTAGTTCTCTAGCACAGACTTTATTTTGACATTGTTTATAAGTGTTATCACTAAGAATAATGTCGCAGCCGTAGTGTTTGCTAACACTTTCTAAGCGGGAACCAAGGTTAACACCGTCACCGATCGCTGTAAATTCCATCCGCTTGCTAGAACCAATATTACCACTAATTACAGTATCCGAATTGATGCCAATACCAATGTTAATTCTCGGCTTACTAGCTGCGTAACGACGGGCATTAAATTCTTTTAAGCGATCGCGCATTTCTAAAGATGTTTGCACTGCCATCCAAGCGTGTTCTTCTAGGGGTAAGGGGGAACCAAACACCGCCATAATCGCATCGCCGATATATTTATCAAGAGTGCCTTTATGTTTGAAAATCGCCTCTACCATCGATTCAAAATATTCGTTGAGCATACTTACCACTTCTTCTGCTTCCAGGTTTTCAGTTAAAGTGGTGTAGCCGCGAATATCAGAAAATAAAATCGAAACTTCTTTGCGATCGCCTCCTAATTTAGCGTCATCCAATTTCAGCAATTCTTCTGCTAATTCCTGAGTCATGTAGCGGTACATTGTACTTTTGAGGCGTTTTTCATCGCTGATATCTTCCATGACAACCAGGGCGCCGCGAACTTGCCGATTATCGCTTGCATCGGCGATCGTGTTAATTGATAAATTAATACTGTGTTGTTCTATCTGACCGGCAATGAGTGTGCGATCCGGATAATATTGCTGGCTGTATTTGAGGTTAGCCGCATTTAAAGCATTCTGACACCACTTACTAAAGTCGCCTTCTTTGATGCGGATGATGTCAGTAATTAATTTACCTTCTAAGCGGTCTTCTGCGTCAAGTCCTAACAAGCGTTTTGCACTTTCATTTGCGGCGATAATTAACCCGGCTTTATCTGTAGAAACCACACCATTAGAAAGACTGCGTAAAATGTCGCGTTGCATTTGTTCTTGTTGTTTAACTGTGGCAAACAACTGAGCATTTTGCAATGCGACTCCTGCTTGAATATTAAAAGCTTCCATAAACTCTTCATCGTTGCTGTCAAAACTAGCTTGGAAGCATTCAGGCGCTTTGGGCCATGAATTCGGGTTATAATTGGGAAAATCGCCGGATTTCTTTTTATTTACTAGCTGGGTAACACCAATCAATTCTTGATCGGCGTTAAACACTGGCATACAAAGTAAGCTACAGGTGCGGTAGCCATTTTGCTTGTCCATGTGTCTGGCTGTATCAGAGTCAGGATGATCGTATAAATCAAAAGGAATATTTAGCGTTTTCCCAGATTCTGCTACTTTACCGGCAAAGCCTTTACCGATTGGGATTCGCAACTCTTTGGTAGAATTATCATCTTGAGTGATTTTCGTCCACAATTCACTCGCTTCGCGATCTATTAACCATAGAGTACTGCGATCGGCGTTCATTAGTTCCTTCGCTTCGTCCATCACCCGTTTTAGGGTGTCTTCTAAGTCGAGATTGCTTTGAGAAAGAGACTTAATCGCTTTCATCAACGCTGCTGCTGCCCTTTGTTTTTGGGTTGCGACATAAAAAGAGCGTGATGATTCTAAAATTAGTCTAATTGAAGGGGCGAATTCTTGAAATAATTGTTCGTCAGCGCTGGTAAAGCCTCTAATATCGATTCTGTCGGAAATAGGGGCATCTAGATTGTCAGAAGATAGTAATTTATTCAGTAATTGTACTACTGCAACTAATCGCCCTTGTTGATTTAATAACGGCAGAGCTAACATTGTGTAAGTGCGGTAGCCGGTTCTTTTTTCTTGTTCTTGGGCAAATACCGATCGCGGATCTTCATAAAAATCATAGGGGATATTAATCGCTCTTTTATACATGGCGACTTCACCGGCAATTCCTTTATTCGCTGGAATGCGAATTTCTAGAGAGCGATCGCCTTCTCCTTCTGCCAAAATTGACCAAAGTTCTTGTTTTTCTTCATCTAATAAAAATATTGTCGTTCGGTCTGCTCCTAGTAATTCCCCGGTCTTAAGTGTTATAGTATGTAACATTTCTTGCAAAATCGTTTCAAACCCTTGGGAATCCAACATGGAAAGGGTTTGATTCACAATCAGCAGTTTTTGTTCTACTTCGGTAACAACCTGTTTAAAAGTATCCTGGGTGAGGGGAGCCAGAAAATTAGATATAGTGCCTTTTCTTTTGGCGAGGACACCCACAGAAGCAGAATTTGGCTTAAAATCGCCGTTTTCTTGATTGCAAACCCCAATAATCAAATCAGCGGTTGACCCGCAACTACGTTGATACACTGACATAAGTGGTTTTAGATATAAGATTAGATTTAGGAATGTTTATGAATGTCATGAAATGTATGTAAGTGTTGCTGATAGCAACAATCGTTACATATTATCCACAGTTTAATCGGTTGTCGAGCTAGCGTCATCAATTTGGGCGTTGGGCATTGGTAATGGGGAATGGGGCATAGGTTTGGCTGTGCGTTGGACGGGTTTCCCGGCAGACGCGCATCTGCCGTCATGGGGCATAGGTTTGGCTGTGCGTTGGACGGGTTTCCCGGCAGACGCGCATCTGCCGTCATGGGGCATTGGGCACGCTCGAATTAAAGAAGCGGCTTTTCGATTTGGCGGGTTCTAATACAATTCTTTCCATGCCCCATGCCCCATTACCAATTACCCATTCCCCAAAAGAAGTGTGAAATTATGTACGCGATCGCCCATCCTTTCACCAAAAACGCATAAAATTCCCAAATCTGCCATAGCTGCGAGGCGTGTATGAATTGGATTAAAGTACTAACTCAAGATGAACTACCACCTAATGAGCGGAAAGTTGTTAAAGTTGAACAACGCGCTATTCTACTGCTTCACCATGACAACCAAATATACGCTGTAGAAAATTCCTGTCCGCACTTGGGGCTACCGATGCGAAAGGGCAAACTAACAGAAGATAAAGCGATTATTTGTCCTTTTCACCGCAGCGCCTTCGACTTACGTACCGGTAATATTAAGGATTGGAGTCCTTTTCCCCCCGGTATTGGCAAGGTGATGGGGATGATGTCTAAAGAAAAAGCACTAGCTGTTTTTCCTACCCGTGTGGATGAAGGTAGTATCTGGGTAGGATTACAATAACTTCAGGCTATAAGCCTGAGGTCAATACAGCACATTGCAGGTCAATGAGGTACACCATTAAATCTCTAAAACTCTTGTGGGGTGGGCAGAAAGTGCCCGCCCCCTTGTACCTCACTCACATTAAAACCACTGTCCAGGTCAGCTATTACCGAAATGTTAGGTTTAACCGTTGGTGCGGGTGCAGCTTTCTGTTGAGTTACGGATGCTGTTGGCGAAATATTTCTTAACATTTGAAAGGTTGGCAAACCCATTGTTGCAGAAGACGTTGGGTTTTACGGCAAAAGCAGATTCCTGTTAGGACTTACGCACTATACAAATTGA